>ERZ779865.2490-NODE-2490-length-11573-cov-16.629884_pt1 | contig 11573 bp, 11 predicted proteins | sample MGYA00433088_ERZ779865 | MGnify/ENA primary metagenome ERZ779865 (study PRJEB29588, sample SAMEA2151703) | human gut metagenome | biome: human gut; feature: human-associated habitat; material: faeces | place: Denmark | collected 2008/2010 ... | reverse complement strand
AAAAATGGGGCGTGACACCTCGTAGAGTAAATTACTATTGCGCTGCTGGGCGTATATCTGGAGCTGTAAAGATGGCAACTATCTGGCTAATTCCAAAGGATGCGGAAAAGCCGATTGATGGTCGAACAAAACAAGGAAAGGTAAAAAAGTATGAGTAATATATTACTTCTTGAAGATGATCTAAGCCTGATTAACGGGCTTTCTTTTGCTTTCAAAAAGCAGGGATTTGAATTAAATATCGCCAGAACGCTCAAAGAAGCGGAGGAATTGTGGACAGACGGAAAATATGATTTGTTGGTGTTGGACGTATCTCTGCCAGATGGGTCTGGCTTTGAATTTTGCAAAAGAGTTCGACTTACATCAAAGGTGCCAATTATTTTTCTGACGGCTTCGGATGAGGAAACAAGTATTATTATGGGGCTGGATATTGGAGGTGATGACTATATCACAAAACCGTTCAAACTGGGGGTTCTCGTTTCAAGGATTAACGCCTTACTTCGACGTGCAAATTCTTTTCAAGCAGCAGACACAGAATTGCAGTCGAATGGCATCAAAGTTCTTTTGCTGCAAGGACAGGTTTTCAAAAATGGGGAGCTGTTGGATTTGACTGCCGCGGAATACAAGCTACTGTGCTTGTTTATGAGAAACCCAAGCATGGTGCTGACAAAGGGACAAATTTTAGATAAGCTATGGGATTGCGACGGGAATTATATCGACAGTAGTACCCTTACGGTCTATATGCGTCGGCTTCGTATGAAGATCGAGGATAATCCAAGTGAACCACAAATGCTCCTGACTGTTCGAGGTATGGGATATAAATGGAATATTATCGGGTGAGGTGCAGAATGAAGATACTGGCAAATAAAGAAATCAAAAATCTATTTCTTTCGCTTTCACTGGTTTTTGGGGTTACATTTCTCTTAGCCGAGGTTTTTCTATGGCTGTCATATCGACGGCTTTCTCTGTTATTGCTAATCCTTTTTCTATTGGCTGGCGGTGCTGTATGGGCAGTCTGCTTTGTATATTTTAATCGGCAAAATCAGATCATGGAGCAGGCGATATTACAAATCAATGCGTATCTTGATGGTGATCGCAATGCCCGTATTGAATGTGACAATGAGGGCGAATTGTACCGACTGTTTCATTCCATCAATTCTTTAGCGGCAGTGTTAAATGCCCATGCAGATAACGAGTTACGAGAGAAAGAGTTTTTGAAAAATACAATCTCCGACATTTCACACCAACTGAAAACACCGCTGGCAGCACTCAATATTTATAACGGACTCCTTCAAGACGAGGATATAGAAGTGTCCTCCGTGAAAGAATTTGCTGATCTGTCCGAGCAGGAGCTTGACCGTATTGAAGTTCTGGTGCAAAGCCTTCTTAAAATCACAAAGTTGGATGCTGGTTCTATTGCATTTGAAAAGGAAATACAAAATGTAGCGGATATGATGCAGGATTTGGAGTTACACTTTGCGTATCGTGCCAAGCAGGAACAGAAAGAGATCGTCTTATCTGGTGCAGATGATATTTCCCTTTTCTGTGACCGTGATTGGTTGAGTGAAGCGATTGACAACATTGTGAAAAATGCGCTGGACCATACAGAAAAGGGCGATACCATTCACATCAAATGGAAGGCACTGCCCTCTGCTGTTCAAATCACAGTAAAGGATAACGGGTGCGGGATTCATCCAGAAGATTTACACCACATCTTCAAGAGGTTTTATCGCAGCCGCTTTTCAAAGGATACACAGGGGATCGGGCTTGGCCTGCCGTTGGCAAAAGCAATTATCGAAGCTCATGGGGGTCTAATAGAAGTGGAAAGTGAATTAGGAATTGGAACGAGTTTTATAATGAATTTCCCAATTCCTACAAAATTGTAGGCTGGTTGTAGGGTTACAGTAATATTGGGGTGCTATTCTTTCCATCGTAGACAGGGAACGAAAGTCCACCCGTTTACGACAGCAAAATTATTGAGAAAGAGGTGTTTGCACTATGAACTTGTTAGAAGTCAAAAATATTTGTAAAACCTATGGCAACGGGGAAACCGCGGTCAAGGCTTTGAAAGATGTTAGCTTTTCTGTTCCCAAAGGAGAGTATGTGGCAATCGTTGGAGAATCCGGTTCCGGCAAAAGTACACTGCTGAACATGATCGGCGCATTGGACACGCCTACGTCAGGCAAGGTGCTGATCGACGGCAAGGACATTTTTTCCATGAACGACAAGAAGTTGACCGTGTTTCGGCGTAGGAATATCGGCTTTATCTTTCAGGCGTTCAACCTTGTGCCGGAGCTGACCGTGGAGCAGAATATCATATTCCCTGTGTTGCTGGACTACCAGAAGCCGGACAAAAAGTATCTGGAAGAACTACTGGCGGTGCTGAATCTGAAAGAGCGCCGAAATCACCTGCCGAGCCAGCTTTCCGGTGGTCAGCAGCAACGTGTGGCAATTGGGCGGGCACTGATTACCCGGCCAGCCCTGATCTTAGCTGACGAGCCGACCGGCAATCTGGACACGCAGAATAGCAGCGAGGTCATTGCCTTGCTCAAAGAGGCGTCGAAAAAATACGAACAAACCATCATTATGATTACCCACAATCGCAGTATCGCGCAAACGGCTGACCGGGTTTTGCAGGTATCGGACGGTGTACTGACCGACTTCGGGAGGTGCCGCGAATGAAAAGCTATCTTAGCCTTATTCCGATTTCTGCAAAGGTGCGGAAGAGACAGAATAGGATGACGATGCTGTGCATCATTATCTCAGTGCTGTTGGTTACGATGATTTTCAGCATGGCAGATATGGCGATCCGAATGGAAAAGACACGAGTGATCAAAGAACATGGGAACTGGCATATCATGTTGAAGGAGCCATCCGAGCAACAGATTGAGCAAATCGCACAGCGAACAGATGTGATGACGTCCTCCCGTTATGACGGACTGAACTTTGATTTATCCGAAGACTATACGATCAATGGAAAAAGCTGCGTCATCGTAGGTGGTGATAATGCGATTCTAACGGAGATCTATGACAATTTGACTGAAGGCCGATATCCTACAAAAGAGGATGAAATTTTACTTTCGAATCGTTCAAAAGAACTGCTTTCTCTGAAGATTGGAGAGGCGATTACCGTACATACACCAGCTGGAGATTTTGGCTATACGATTTCCGGTTTTGGAGGAGATGTTACCATTACCACAGATGCCGACATTGTGGGGGCTTTTCTAAATTGGGACTCCTTCCAAAGTCTTGCAAAAGCAGAAGGAAGTAAGCTTGCTCCCGTTTGTTTTGTGCGCTTTTACGAGAATATCCATATTCGTAAGGTGATTGCAGAGTTGCGGAAAACATATGGCTTTACCGACGAAACATTATCCGAAAACACGGCTTTGCTGGGATTGACGGGCTTCAGCAGTGATTCTTATGTCATGGGAATGTACCTTGTAGCTGCAATCTTGTTTGTTCTGGTTTTGGCTGCGGGAGTCTTTATGATTGCGGGAAGCCTGAACAGCAGAACCGCAGAGAGAACACAATTTTTTGGAATGCTTCGTTGTATTGGAGCAAGCCGGGCACAAGTTATGCACATAGTCAAGTTGGAAGCACTCTATTGGTGCAAAACAGCGGTTCCGATTGGCGTGATAGTTGGGATTGTGGGCACATGGATGCTTTGTGCACTGCTCCGGTTTGGTGCGGGCGCTGAATTTGTACAGATTCCGCTATTTGGGATTAGTAGTGTCGGTATCATCAGCGGAATTGTTGTTGGTGTTTTGACCGTGCTGTTATCTTCCATCTCTCCCGCAAGGCGGGCGGCAGGTGTTTCTCCGGTTGCGGCTGTTACCGGAAATCTTTCCGAAAATTGGAACACATCCCGGCCAATCAAGCAGAACTTTTTGAAAATTGAGATGGCCTTGGGGATTCATCATGCCGTATCCTCTCCCAAAAATCTACTTCTCATGACTGGCTCCTTTGCACTCAGCATCATTATGATTTTGAGCTTTTCTGTTCTTATACAATGGGTGAATATGGCACTCAATCCCTTAAAGCCATGGGCACCAGATGTCTTTTATAGTAGTCCTGATAATCTGTGCGACATTAAACAAAGTTTTGCCAAAGAGGTGGAAAGCCGGCCGTATGTAAAGCGGGTATTTGGGCGGATGTATCAAAGCCTTCCTGCAGAATATGAAGGGAAATTGGGGCAAATTGATTTGATTTCTTATGAGAATCAGCAGTTTCAGTGGGCAGCTGAAGATTTGATTGCAGGTGATATATCGGCTGTCTCTGAAGGCAACGGTGTACTGACGGTTTTTGATAAAAGCAATTCTTTGAAGGTTGGAGATACGATTCAGCTGGAGCAGACAGAGCTTACCGTGGCTGGAGTCTTGAAAGATAGTCCCTTTGATACATCGGATCAGCCAACTGTGATTTGCTCAGAGAAAACGTTCAAGGAAATTACAGGCAAAGATGCCTATGCTGTTCTTGACGTACAGCTGTCCCAAAAAGCAACAGAGCAGAATGTAAATGAGCTTCACGTATTGGCAAATGGACATTATCGCTTTTATGATCGACTGGCGCAAAACAAAGACACACAAAATACCTATTTTATGTTCTGCCTGTTTGTTTATGGATTCCTCGCCGTGATCACATTGATTACTATTATTCATACGGTAAACAGTATTTCTATGAGCGTGTCTGCAAGAACAAATCAATACGGAACCATGCGTGCAGTGGGGATGGATAGTTTACAAATCAAGAAGATGATTCTCATGGAAACCGCTACGTACACTACGCTTGGACTCCTCGCAGGTTGTGGTCTGGGGTTACCGCTGCATCATTTTCTCTATTCGCAGATGATTACAAATTATTGGGGAACGGCATGGCAAATCCCTTTAACATCTATTGGAGAAATACTGGTGTTGCTTGTGTTCACTTCTCTTCTTGCACCTTTCGCTCCGGCAAAACGCATCTGTAACATGCCGATTACTGCAACCATCAATGAATTGTAATTCAATATTTTAATCTGCCGCACGACGGCAAAAGAAAAAAAGCCGTCGTAGAGCAGACAATTTGACACGCCCATTTGAAACGGCGGCTTTGATTTTCAGAGCCGCCGTTTCTTTGCGTTTACACAAACCTATGACGACTTGCAGGGACACGGTAGCCGATTGGAGGTTATTTTGCCGTGTCTCGTTTGCTTTTTCAAAGCTCACATGATCTACATCAGTTAAAAAAAGCCTTGCCCCTCCTCCGGGCAAGTATAACATTGCATCGGCATTATCGTTCCATGTAATTCAGTATAATAATGGCTGTTCTTGGCGCGCCAGTTTTCCCTCACGGAAATCTGGCGTTTTTTGTTGCCATTTTTTCGGAGATGACCCGGTTGTCTGCCGGTGTCGGTCTCCGCCTCCATTCGATTCACCCGTCAATCACCCGTGAATCGAAATGGAGGTACATAATGAAGAAAATTAACCTTCGGGAACTTTATCCTGATGTTTATACAACAGACTTTTTTGTAGATGTGACAGAGGAAGTAATGGAGACTATTCGGGCAGCTGAACGTGCGGAGGCTGCGTATGAGCGAAAGATGTATCGTTATAAAGCACAGTATTCTCTGGATTGCGAGAATGGCATTGAAAATGCGGTGCTGTTGAAGCCGCAAACACCGGAGATGCTTCTGGAGGAAAAGCAGCTGCGGGAGCAGCTCTATGCCGCTGTGATGGCTCTGCCAGAGAAGCAGGCCAAGAGGATCTATGCCCGGTATTACCTGGGTATGCGTGTGAGTGAGATCGCCGCAGCGGAGGGTGTAGACCCAAGCCGTGTCCGTGACAGCATCCGGCGCGGTCTGAAGCAGCTGGCAAAGTATTTTTAGGATAGAATAACAAAGGGCGCAAGGCCACATAGTGCTTCTGGCACAGGGCTTTGCGCCCTATTTGCAAGCTTGTATTCTTCGAGCAAAGGAAATATAATAAACCATATTGGAGGGAAACTATATGGATTATATGACGCTGAAAGAAGCAAGTGAAAAATGGGGTGTTACCCCAAGGCAGATCAATTATCTATGTGCCGGTGGGCGTATCCCCGGTGCTGTGAAGATGGCTACCATTTGGCTGATTCCCAAGGATGCGGAGAAACCGGCAGACCGTCGTTTCAAAAATACAAAAAAATAATCCTCTCGTGAGATTTCTGTGACATTTGGATGCTACACTAAGAATGAAGGAGTGTGATACAATTGCGAATTTTAGTAGTCGAGGATGACCGGCTTTTGAATAATACTTTGTGCTATAACCTGTATACTGCGGGCTATGTCGTGGACTCTGTATTGACAAAATCAGCAGCTAGCAACTTTCTGACTAAGCAGGATTATGACCTGATCGTGCTGGATGTAAACCTGCCAGATGGGAATGGCTTTGATTTCTGCCGGGAGGTAAAAGAGCGCCGGCCGGATACGGCGGTGATCTTCCTGACCGCAAATGATATGGAGAGCGATATGCTCAAAGGATATGAGTTGGGCGCAGAGGACTATGTGACCAAGCCATTTCCTATGAGCGTCTTTCAAAAAAAGCTGTCCGTGGTGCTGGGGCGGCTGGCAAAACAATCTGGCGGCGGGGATTGTTATGAGGATAGCGCACTATCCATCAATTTCTCGGAGATGACTGCTTCTCTGTCCGGTAAGGCGCTGGTGTTCACTCCGTTGGAATACCGGCTGTTGAAAATCCTGACCAAAAATCCGCAGAATGTTTTGACCAGGCAGGTGCTGCTTGAAAAGCTGTGGGATGCCGATGGGAACTTTGTGGATGAACACGCCCTGACTGCGGCCATCAGCCGGGTGCGGAATAAAATTGAAACGGATGGACGCCAGTACATCAAGACGGTGTACGGTATGGGCTATATGTGGATCGGAGGGGCATCGAAATGAATATGCGAAAACTCTCCATCAACAAAGCCTGCGTCCTTTTGGGAACGCTTTTGCTGCTGGCGGTTGGTGCAGTCTGCACCGCTGTTCATCTGCTGACCCAGAATATAACCGCTGTCCGGTGTGTGTTCCTGTTCAGTCTTTTTGTGCTGCTCTGCGTCATCTGCTTTGTGGCGCTGATTCGTCGGAAGCTGGTCCGGTTCTCCGATGCCTTTTGTGGTCAGATGGATGATATGCTCTCCGAAAATATGCAGCCCAAGCAGACGGTTGAAGAAGAAAACCTGTTCTATAAAATCAACTACCGGCTGGGGCGACTGTACGAGGTCATGCAGGAAAATAAAAACAGCATCGCAAAGGAACGGGCTGACCTGCAAGAGCTGATTTCTGACATCTCCCATCAGGTCAAGACCCCGATTGCCAACTTGAAGATGATCAACAACACGCTGCTTGAAAACGAGGTTCCCCCGCAGAAGCAAAAGGAATTTCTGACAGCCCAGGCCAGCCAGCTTGATAAGCTGGACTTCCTCATGCAAGCCATGATTAAAACCTCCCGCCTGGAAACAGGAGTCATTTCACTGGAGCAAAAACAGCAGCCGGTTTATGATACCCTTGCCGCTGCCCTGGGCGGGATTTTGCTCAATGCCGAAAAGAAACAAATAGATGTGCAGGTGGAATGCCCGGAGCATTTGGATGCACGCCATGATAGAAAATGGACAAGCGAAGCCCTGTTTAACATTCTGGATAACGCAGTGAAGTACACCCCGGCAGGCGGGCAGATCCATGTGTCGGTGGAAGGCTGGGAAATGTATGTGAAGATCGACATTGCCGACACCGGCATTGGCATTTCAGAGCAGCACCAGGGAACGATTTTCAAGCGGTTTTACCGGGAAGATGCGGTGCATGATGTGGACGGTATTGGGATTGGCCTGTATCTGGCTCGTGAGATTGTGACCTTGCAGGGCGGTTATATCCGGGTGGTATCGGAAGTTGGGAAAGGCTCAACCTTTTCTGTTTTCCTGCTCCGAAAGTAGAGCAGGCACGCCCCGAAAAAATGAAATGTCACAGGTTCGTGACATTTGGGGCCGAATTTAGCAGAAATTTTTTGTGGCTCATGACATTTCTGTGAGGTTTGGTCGTTACAATGGGTTTATCAAAAAGAAAGGATGGTGTTCTTTATGAGCATTTTGCAAACGACTGAACTGAAAAAATATTATGGCGCAGAGCCGAACATTACCAGAGCCTTGGATGGTGTGACCCTCTCCATTGAAAAGGGCGAATTTGTTGCCATCGTAGGAACCTCCGGCAGCGGTAAATCTACACTGCTGAATATGATTGGTGGGTTGGATGTGCCGACCTCTGGCAAGGTTATTGTGGATGGACGTGAACTCTCAACATTGAAAGATGAGCAGCTTACCATCTTCCGTAGGAGAAAGATTGGCTTCATCTTCCAGAACTATAATCTGGTTCCGGTGCTGAATGTCTACGAAAATATCGTGCTGCCTGTGGAGCTGGACGGAAACAAGGTAGACAAGAAGTTTATGAAAGAAGTCGTTCAGATGCTGGGGCTGGAGGATAAGCTGAACAATATGCCCAATAACCTCTCCGGCGGTCAGCAGCAGCGCGTAGCCATTGCCCGCGCCTTGGTGTCAAAGCCCGCTATTGTTTTGGCTGATGAACCCACCGGCAACCTGGACAGCAAGACCAGCGCTGATGTGCTGGGGCTTTTGAAAACCACAAGTCAGAAATTCCACCAAACCCTCGTGATGATTACTCATAATAATGAGATTGCCCAGCTTGCCGACCGTATCATTCGGATATGTCATTATCGGAAACCGATTAGACCGACTGAGTGATGGCCCGAAAACAACATCCCTGTCAGAGCAGTTGCAGATCGGTGATAGCATTTCTTTTTACAGGGATGGTGAGTTAGTCAAAACCTGCACAATTCTGGCAAAAGCCTGCACCGTTGGGACTGAGGACGAAACGCCGACAACAACTACGGCTACGATGCATATTGGCGGCGATGCGCCTTTTGTGTATTTACCAGACACCGTATTCAAACAGATTTACACGACCCCGACCCTGTTGAACTATGGATTTAATATGGATGCTTCTCTGCATCCGCAAATGGAGGACTTTCTGAGCAGTTATGTTGAAAAGAACCCCTCTGTTACCTATACCTCAACAAAATTACTGAAAGAACAATTAAATTCTGTTGCAAGTATGGTTTGGGTTGTAGGTAGTCTGATTGGCTGTATCATGGCATTGGCAGGATTGATTAACTTTACAAATATGATCATCACCAATATTATTACCCGTCGCCATGAGTTTGCGACTATGCAGAGTATCGGTATGACAAATCGCCAGCTTCAAAGGCTGATGGTTTATGAAGGCGTTTACTATGCCGCTGGTGCAGACATCATTGGTGGAGTGGTTGCGCTGCTGCTTGCTGTGACGGTGCTGAAAAATGTCTTGAACTCGCCATCTATGTGGTTCTTTACTCTGCACATTACATTGGTTCCAGCTTTGGTCATCGGCGTGCTTTATCTGTTGCTGGCTGCGGTCATTCCGCTGATCGTTCTCCACTTCTTTAACAAAGGAACTGTGGTGGAACGATTGAGGACTTCGGAATAAGAGTAATTCTCTTAATAACCATGTAAAAAACAAATCAAAAAGGTACTTGATATTGCGCTTCATTGCTTTTATCAAGTACCTTTTTTCATGCAGTATCATATAAGCGTGGATTCGTTATATTTGGTGTGGTATCTTTAACTACGGGAAACTCCATTTTCCCATTTAGAAACCGCCTGATTGGTAATATCTAATAGTTCGGCAAGCTGTATTTGTGTTAGACTTTTTTCTTTTCTACACTGTGCAATAAATGCACCTATTTTTTTCTGATCCATAAAACAAATCTCCTTTATACTATATTTGACCTAAGTATATCAAATAGAGAATTCATTTGGAACATACTAAACGTTGAAGGGAGTCTCAACGTTGAGTTGAACAGATATCAATTTGCAATCTTCCCCTTCTGAGTAAGGCAAAATCCACTGCATAACCACTGAAAACAGAAAACCGGAACCTTTTGAGCCCTTGCGGCTACGAAAAGATTCCGGGTTTTTGCATTCTTTTTTCAGTGAGCCACTGCCCGCCGACCACACTGCTTTTTGTTCAGCCCAGTGCCTGCTGGATCTTTGCAAAGTCCTCCAGCGTCAGGGCTTCCGGGCGGATGCGGGCATCAAAGCCTGCGGACTCGATGGCAGCAATGACCTTCTCCTTGGGCAGGTTCAGCCCGCCTGCAATGGCATTGGCAGCAGTCTTGCGGCGCTGCCCAAAGGCGGCGCGCACCAGCGCAAAGTAGCCCGCCTCGTCCTCCACCTGCACGGCGGGGGTGGGGCGGATATCCATGCGCACCACAGCACTGGTCACCTTGGGGGCGGGGTAAAAGCTGCCCGGTGCAGCGGTGAACATCAGCTTGGAGGTGGCGTAGTAGTTCACCGCGCAGCTGATGGCGCTGGAAGCGCGTGTGCCAGGCACGGCGGCCAGACGGTCAGCGGCCTGCAGCCAGGGATCGCCTTCAGCCTTCTTGCGGGACAGGGAGATGCGGGTGCGGCCCTTGTCGTCCTTGCTGACGGACAGCAGCTTGGCGCGCACCATGTCGCCCACGGCCACAGCTTCGTCAGCGCTGTTCACGCGGGACCAGGAAAGTTCGGAAAGATGGATCATGCCTTCCACACCGGGGGCCAGTTCCATGAAGGCACCAAAGGAGGCCAGACGGGTGATGCGGCCTTCCACGGTATCGCCCACATTGAGGGAAGCCAGGACCTTTTCCAGGTTTTCCTGACGTTCGCGATCCAGCAGGGCGCGGCGGGAAACCACGATGTTGCGGCCGCGGTTTTCCACACGGATGATGAGGAACTGCATGGTGCGGCCCACCAGAGCTTCGGCGTCAGCCACGCTCACGCTGTCCATCTGGCTGCCGGGACAGAAGGCATTCTTGCCCCTCACGCTGACAGTGTAACCGCCCTTGCAGGTACCGGTCACGCGGCCATCCACGGGCACACCGGCGTCGCGGGCGTCTTCCAGGGCGGCCATACCGGCGCCACTCATGGAGCGGGACAGACGGATCTCACCAGCGGAGGTACCCACAACATAGACTTCGATGCTGTCACCGGGGGCAACGCTTTCGTTGCCTTCGGCATCGAGGATGTCCTTGCGGTCCATGATACCATCCAGCTTGATGCCCACATCCACAAAGACAGAGTCACCGGTGATGGTGATGATGGTGCCCGTCACTTTCTGACCAGGCTGCAGGCGCACAGTGCCGGCTTCCTGGGCCGCGAACATGGCGGCGAAGTCTTCGCTGCCTTCTTCGAAGGTGGACAGATTCTTTTCGTCAGTCATGGTATATTTGCTCCTTAAACAAATAATTTCCTGTGAAGTCCCCTTGTATAGCGCATTCACCGCCAGAAAACAACAAAGATGCTGGCAGCAATTCCGGCACAGGATATGGCTAATTTTTGGACAGGTGGACAATTTTTGGACGATGCTCTCTGACAGGACGGCAGAGAAAACAATTCTTGCAAAAAGTTAATGTAGAACTTTAAGAAAAAGGGATTCAAAAGAGCAGGCCGACCGTATTTGTCCGGTATCCATATCGCACGCG
>ERZ779865.2487-NODE-2487-length-11577-cov-4.396025_pt1 | contig 11577 bp, 9 predicted proteins | sample MGYA00433088_ERZ779865 | MGnify/ENA primary metagenome ERZ779865 (study PRJEB29588, sample SAMEA2151703) | human gut metagenome | biome: human gut; feature: human-associated habitat; material: faeces | place: Denmark | collected 2008/2010 ... | reverse complement strand
CAAAAACGAGCGGTTACGGAGTGCACGCATCTGCAAGGAACTGACGAAGAAATATAACCTGTATTTTGCCAACGGCAAGGAACGGGTGAAGCAGCACCGCTTGAAAGAGCCGGACAAGACCAAGTACGGGCTTTACTCCATCCTTAAATCGGAGGTTTCAAGGTGTGGAAACTGGAACATTCTTGCCGCTAATCTGAAGAAACAAGGCGTGGAAATTCAGTTCAAGTACAAGGGCAAGTCGGACGAGGTGCAGGGTATAGTTTTCACCATGAACGGCTATTCGTTCAGCGGTTCCAAGATTGACAGGCGGTTCAGTTTCTCCAAGATTGACGCAGCATTGGAACGGAACAGACGTACCGAACGAATGGAAATGCAACCGCTCTCGCGCCATGAAGAACTGCCCACGTTTCAACCTGAATCAAGTGGTAACGATGATTCCTACAACGGTTCAATAGGTCTTTTCATGCTGGACAACACGGACGGACAGGCTGAGGAAAACCGCTTCGAGGAAGAATTAAAACGCAGGAACAAGAAAAAGAAACAACGTAAAATAAGATTCTAAACATGGATAATAATGAAGTTTACTCGCTCTTTGAGGACATCAAGAACGGTCTTAAAGGTATCAGTAGTAAGTTGGAGAATACTCCAAAAGTAGCAAACAATTCATCAGGTGGACAGCCTTCGACGGTGGACTTGGCCCCCATAAAGGAGCTGTTCGACAGTTCCGCAAAGGAGCATCAGGCACAGACAAAAGCCATGCTGACCAAATTCGCTGAAGCGGAGGTTTACGCATCGAATAGGATTCTACACCTGTTACGGGCTTTGAAGGAATCGTTTGCCCTAAGTTCGGAAGAACGCGATACCGAGCCGCAGGAGCATATCCACCGTCATCAATTCGACATCATGTCCAACAAGGTGCTTTCTCTTTTGGCCGGCATGGGCATCGTATGCAGCCTTTCAATTTGGGTCAACATTGAGCTATGGAAATCCAAGCGCCAGTATGAGGACGATGCGTTGAAGTTCCGCGTCATCCGCTCATGGGGAGGATGCAATGCCAGTCATATCCTTTGGCTGAACGATGTGTTCGACATCCATCGCAACGAGGAAACCATTGAATGGCTACATCAGGAGACTGACGGCTACGACAGAAACTTGAAGGCTGTTTCCGACAGCCTGATGCAGGAGAAGTTGAAAGTAGAACAAATCCTGAAATAGCGATATGATACAAATGCAATGCATGATACGCCCTCCATAAAAATAAAAAATGAGTAACATGAGAAATTTATGGTTAAGTTTTTACTTGTTCTCATCCTTAATCATTATCTTTGCAAATATCATCAATCTATTATCGCATTTTTGTAATACAGAAAAATATGGGAACAGAAAAGATAAACCGATTAAAAATAGTATTGGTAGAACAAGGCAAGACAGGAAAATGGCTGGCCGGACAATTGGGGAAAAACGAGGCCACCGTTTCGCGTTGGTGTTCCAATACGAGCCAGCCATCATTGGAAATGCTAATGAAGATAGCTACCATATTGAATGTAGATGCGAGAAGATTGATCAATAACGGGATAGAAGAATAAGGTCATGGCTAAAAAACAGCAGAAAGAAAAAAGTATAGAAGAAACCCTTTGGGATTCGGCGAATAAATTACGTGGGTCAGTTGAACCTTCGGAATACAAGCATGTGGTATTGAGTCTGATATTCTTGAAATATGCCTACGACCGTTTTGTGGAACGCCGCAACGAACTGATTGCAGACGGCAAGGAAGCGTTCGTTGAACAGCCTGTATTTTATAATGCTAAGAATGTCTTCTACTTAAACGAGATAAGCCGCTGGGACTATCTGATAGAAAATGCCAAACAGAACGACATTGCCATCAAGATAGATGCTGCTTTGGCGCAGGTGGAGAAAGACAACCCGACACTGAAAGGAGCTTTGCCAAGTAATTATTATTCCGGATTAGGGCTTGACCGTACCAAATTGGCAAGCCTGTTGGACGTCATCGGCAAGATAGATACACAGAAAGACAAGGAACACGACTTGATAGGTCGTGTCTATGAGTATTTTTTGGGCAAGTTTGCCATAGCCGAAGGAAAAGGCAAAGGGGAGTATTATACGCCCAAGACAATCGTCAACCTCATTGCAGAGATGATACAGCCTTACCGGGGCAAGATTTACGACCCTTGTTGCGGTTCCGGCGGCATGTTCGTACAGAGCATGAAATTTATCGAAGCGCACCACGGTAACAAGAAAGACATTTCCGTCTATGGACAGGAATACACCAATACCACGTATAAGTTGGCGAAGATGAACCTTGCTATTCGTGGCATTGCCTGCAACTTAGGTGAACGTGCTGCCGATACGTTCCATGACGACCAACACAAAAACTTGAAAGCGGACTTCATCATGGCAAATCCGCCTTTCAACCAAAAGGCATGGCGAGCAGAAAACGAACTGACCAACGACTCACGTTGGCACGGGTATGAAGTGCCACCTACAAGTAATGCCAACTATGGATGGATTCTGAACATCGTTTCCAAACTGTCAGCCAATGGCATGGCGGGCTTTCTGCTTGCCAACGGTGCGTTGAGCGGCGACGGTACAGAGTTGAACATACGTCGCCAACTATTAAAGAACCATTTGGTGGAAGCCATTGTAATTCTCCCTCGTAATATGTTCTACTCTACGGATATCAGCGTTACTCTCTGGATATTAGCGGGTAACCGCAAAGCCCGCACAGTAGAACAGAACGGTGAATTGGTGAACTATCGCAACCGGGAAAATGAGGTTTTGTTTATCGACTTGCGTCAATGGGGTGAACCGTTCGAGAAGAAATACATCCAATTCTCTGGGGAACAGATTGCGCAAATAGCCGAAAACTTTCATAACTGGCAACGAGAGGGGCATGAACAAACCTATCGCAATGTACCCGAATACTGCTATTCCGCTACGCTTGAAGAAATCGAAGCAAAAGGGTGGTCACTCGTACCCAGCAAATACATCGAGTTCAAGAACCGGGATGAGGGCATCGACTTCGATACGAAGATGAAGCAATTGCAAAGTGAGATGCAAGAACTACTCCGTCAAGAGGCGGAAAACAAAAAGGAGTTGTTGAACCTGTTTAAAGAGTTGGGGTATGGACTTGAATAGGGCTGATTATAAACGATTAGGCAACTATATCCGTGAAGTGGATGTAAGAAATCGGGATTTGAAGGTGACGAAACTATTAGGTGTCAGTATCTCCAAAGAGTTCATGCCATCCATTGCGAACACTATTGGAACGGATATGTCTTCTTATAAGGTAGTTGAACCTCGGCAATTTGTATATATCGCAGACACTTCACGTAGAGGTGATAAAATTGCTATTGCGTTATTAGAGGAAGATAATAAGATTATAGTTTCGTCTATTTACACAGTCTTCGAGGTTAAGGACAAGCAAGAACTTCTCCCCGAATACTTGATGATGTGGTTTCGTCGCCCTGAGTTCGACCATTATGCCCGTTTCAAATCACACGGCAGTGCGCGAGAAATTTTCAGTTGGGAAGAAATGTGCGATGTAGAATTACCCATTCCTCCCATAAAACAGCAGCAAAAGATTGTATCCGAATACGAAGCTATTACCCGTCGCATTCGCCTTAATGAGCAAATCATTACTAAGTTGGAAGAAACGGCGCAAACTCTCTATCGCAAGATGTTTGTGGATGGGATTGATAAGGAGAATCTGCCGGAAGGGTGGAGAATGGGGACATTGGGGGAAGTTGCGGATTTTACTTATGGCAAAATGCCTGATAAGACTTCAAAAGGCGATATTCCCATATTTAGTGGTTATGGAATCGTTGGATATACCAACATTCCTATGTATAAAAAACAGCTTATTATTGTAATTGCAAGAGGAGATGCAGGTTCGGGAAAAATCGTATTATCCCCAAATGTCTTCTATCTGACAAATTTAGCAATAGCCATATTGTTAAAGGATGATAACATGAAGTATTATTTGTACTATCATTTATTGAATTCAGATACATCCACATTACGTTCTGGGTCTGCACAAGCACAAGTTACAATAAACAGTTTATTTTCGTATGAGATTATAATTCCTTCAAATGACGATTATAGAGAGTTTGACAAACTAATTTCATCGGTTAATAAACAAAAGCAGATACTTTCAGACGAGAACCTAAAATTAACAGAACTACAATCCTTGCTCTTATCAAAGATGGGGCAATCAAACAGAGAAATATGAATATTGTATATATATTAGGAAATGGGTTTGATAAAGCCCAAGGTATGGCTACAAGCTATCCTGAATTTTATAAGTATTTGGATTTAGAGGAAAGAAGTGCATTAATAGAACTGCTTAAAAAAGAAATAAAGTCTGACAAAGAGCAATGGTCTGACATGGAAGAAGCGTTTGGAAAATTCTCTCTAAAAATAGATACAGAAGATAATTTTACGGAATTATATTTTGATTTGAATGACTTGCTTCAAGCGTATCTAAAATCAGAAGATGAAGCATTTTCCCCAATAGAAGACTTAAAAAATAAATTTCGAGAAGATTTTTTAATTACTGGGAAGTATTTGGAAGAAGCAGATAAAATACGATTTAATACGTTTACTAATTCAGTTAATGGCAATAATAAGGAGTTTAATGTAATAACTTTCAACTATACCAATACGTTAGAGAAACTACTAACAATAGACACTAAGAACTCACATGTAGAAAAATCTTTTGGTAGCAATCGAGTATTGCACAATATTATTCATGTTCACGGTAGTTTGGGAGAAGCTATCATTATAGGTGTTGATAACGAAACACAAATTGCGAACGAAATTCTCAAACAACGTGAAAATGTAAGAGATCTGCTTATTAAAATAGAATCTAATCGTGCCATGAAGAATCTTAGGCATGACAATTGTGAGAGTTTTATAAAAAATGCGCATCTAATTATTTTATATGGAGTTTCGCTTGGAAATACAGATTTACGATGGTGGACATTAATTGGGCAAGAACTTAAACGACGAAATAATTTAGCTATTATACAGCACATATACAGACCAAATGCTGTGCTTCCTACAAGAAAACAATTATTGGCTCGAATAGAACGAAATCATCAAAAGAAATTGTTACAAAAAATGGGAATAAAGCAAGATGAACAATCAAAAGGAATTGCTGAAAGATTATTCTTTACCGTAAATTCAAGTATATTTAAAAAATAAATCTATGCCACACTTCAACGAACATACCCTCGAACTATCTATCATGGAGTTATTCCAGCAAGAGGGTTACACATACACAAGCGGAGAAGAAATCCATAAGGAAGTGAGCGACGTCTTGCTTCGGGACGATATGCGCCTATATCTGCGCAATCGATACAAAGCCGAAAGCATTACGCCGTTAGAGATTGAGCGCGTACTTGCCAAGTTGACTGCCAATGTGAGCTTCTCCTTGTATGAGCAGAACCGCCATACCTATCGGCTGATGACGGAGGGCTTTTCGTTGAAGCGTGAGAACGCGGCTTTGCCGGATTTGTTTATCGAGCCGATAGATTTTAGCAAAGATGGTACAAAGAACAACCTGTTCCGCATAGTCAACCAGTTGGAGATACAAGGTGCGGAGCGACGCATTCCCGATGGCATTGTTTATGTGAATGGTTTGCCCGTGGTGGTATTGGAGTTCAAGAGTGCCGTAAAAGAAGATACGACCATCATGGATGCTTACACCCAACTCATCGTTCGTTACCGCCGTGATATTCCCGACCTGTTCAAATACAATGCGTTTGTGGTAATCAGCGATGGGGTGAACAACAAGTATGGCTCTCTGTTTTCTCCTTACGATTTCTTTTATGCGTGGCGGAAAGTAGAAGCAGATGATAAGGCTACAGACGGAATCAACTCTCTCTTGACGATGGTAAAAGGCTTGTTCCGAAAAGAAAGGTTGCTGAGCGTGATAAAGGATTTTGTGTTCTTCCCCGATTCATCGAAAAACGAGAAGAAAGTGGTTTGCCGCTATCCGCAATTCTTTGCCACACACAAGCTATTTAAGAATATCCGCCTACATTCCAAACTCCAAGCAGGCGGCGATGGAAAAGGAGGTACTTACTTCGGGGCAACAGGTTGTGGCAAAAGTATCACGATGCTGTTCCTTACTCGTATGTTGATGCGAAGCCGGGAGTTTGCCAGCCCTACGATAGTCCTGATAACCGACCGTACCGATTTGGATGACCAACTTTCCAAGCTCTTTGGGACGGCTAAGAAGTTCATCGGTGATGAATGCGTGGTGGAAGTAGAAAGCAGGGATAAACTTCGGGAACATCTGGCTGGACGAACCAGCGGCGGCGTGTTCCTGACCACCATACATAAGTTTACCGAAGATACACGGCTCTTGTCTGAACGGGCAAACATCATCTGCATATCAGACGAGGCACACCGCTCCCAAACTAACTTATCCTTACAGGTCAAGCAGACCGAAAAGGGAGTGAAACGCAACTACGGTTTTGCCAAATACCTGCACGATTCATTGCCCAATGCCACGTATGTTGGTTTTACGGGTACTCCGATTGATGCCACGATTGACGTATTCGGTGAGGTGGTGGATGCCTATACGATGACCGAATCGGTGGAAGATGGCATCACACGGCGTATTGTGTACGAAGGACGTGCTGCCAAGGTTTTGCTTGACAATAAGAAATTGCAAGAAATAGAAAATTATTATAAGCAATGTGCAGAAGAAGGTGCCAATGAATACCAGATAGAGGAAAGCAAGAAAGCCGTTACCAAAATGGAGCGCATTTTGGGAGACTCCGACCGCTTGCAAGCTGTAGCCGAAGACTTCATTACCCACTATGAGAAACGGGTGGAAGAAGGGAGTACGGTAGAGGGCAAGGCAATGTTCGTTTGTTCCAACCGAACCATTGCTTTCAACCTTTATAAAAAGATTATCGCCTTGCGTCCCGAATGGGCAAAAATACCCGGCGAAGAAGCGCATGAGGACCATTATATGATGGCAGCGGAGCCACGTGTCCCATATGGGAATCAGGAACTACCTATCGAGAAGATAAAACTGATAATGACCCGAAGCAAGGACGATGAACCAGAACTTTACAACTTGCTGGGAACGGATGAAGACCGCCGTGCTTGGGCAGAAGAGTTTAAAAAGCCGAAATCAAACTTCAAGATTGCCATTGTGGTCGATATGTGGACAACCGGTTTCGATGTGGACTGTCTAGACACGATGTACATTGACAAACCTTTGCAGCAACACACGTTGGTGCAGACCATTTCACGGGTGAACCGTGTTTATCCGGGAAAGGAGAAAGGCTTGGTCGTGGATTATATCGGCATCAAAAGCAACATGAATGTGGCATTGAAGCGTTATGCGCAAGGTGATGCCAACTTGGACTCGGTGGAAAGCATTGAGCAGTCCGTTGCGATGGTGAAAGATGAGTTGGATATTATCCGGCGGGTGTTCGGCAAGTTTGACTATTCAAAATTTTCTACGGGTACACCATTGGAACAATTAGACTGTCTGAACAAGGGCGCCGAGTTTATGCAGCGGACTAAAGAACAGGAAAACTTATTCATGGGACACGCCAAGAAACTAAAATCGGCATTTAACTTGTGCAGCAATAGTGAAAAGATAAGCGACGACGAGCGTGAAGAAATTCATTATTTCTGTGGCGTACGTTCCATTATTTATAAATTGACAATAGGTGATACGCCGGACATCTCTCAGATGAACCGTCGTGTCAACGAAATGATAGAAGAAGCCATCCAATCAGAAGGCGTGGAAGAAATCATCCAGATAGGCAATGACAAAGAAAACTTGGATGTGCTGAGCGAAGAATACATGGAACGCCTTGGCAAACTGAAACTGCCCAATACGAAAGTAAAACTCATGGAACGCCTGCTGAAAACCGTCATCACAGAGTTCAAGAAGGTGAACAAGGCGAAAGGCGTAGACTTCTCCAAACGCTTGAGCACTTTGGTTGACAAATACAACGAACGCAGAGATAGTGCTATCTTTGCGGATGAGGTCTTGACGGAAGTGGCTAATCAGATGGCTAATTTGTTGAAAGAGCTAAACAAGGAGAAGAAATCTTTCCTTGATTTAGGCATTAGCTACGAAGAAAAAGCCTTTTACGATATTCTGAAATCAATCACCAAACAGTTTGGCTTTGAATATCCTGAAGATAAGCTACTTAAACTCGCTGCTGAAATCAAGAAGATTGTAGCAGACAAGTCCAAGTACACAGACTGGTCCACCCGTGATGACATAAAGGCAGAACTGAAAATGGATTTGATTTTGGTTTTAGCTGAATATGGCTATCCACCGGTAACGAATGACGAGGTGTTTAAGGAGATTTTGGAACAAGCGGAGAATTTCAAGAAATACAATGGATGACAATATGATGAAAGCCGAATCTCAAAACATAGAATTCAAAGAATCTTGGCGCGATGAATACCAGAAATGGATTTGTGGCTTTGCCAATGCACAAGGTGGTACGCTGTATATAGGACTGCGCGATAATGGTGAAGTGTGCGGCGTACAGGATGCCAAGAAGTTGATGGAGGATATTCCGAACAAGGTACGCGACATGATGGGCATCTTGGTGGATGTCAATCTGAAAGAGAAAGACGGAAAGCAATATCTGGAGATTGTGACAGAGGCTTATCCTTATCCCGTTAGTTTTCGTGGAAAGTATTACCAGCGGAGTGGGACTACCAATCAGGAACTGAAAGGGGCTGCACTCGACCGCTTCATGCTTCGCAAGCAAGGTAAGACGTGGGACGGTGTGCCTGTGCCCTATCTGAAAGCGGAGGATTTGGATAACGCCACATTCGATTTGTTCCGCAAGTATGCCAAACGGAGCGGACGCATGGAGGAAGCGGACTTGATGGACGATAATCACGGCTTGTTGGAGAAACTCCGGCTTTATGAGGGCAGTTACTTGAAACGTGCTGCCGCCTTGCTATTCCATCCCGACCCGGAAAAGTATGTGACCGGGGCTTTCGTGAAGGTTGGTTTCTTTCGTGAAGGCATGGATTTGGTGTATCAGGACGAAGTGCATGGCAATCTGTTCCAACAAATCGTGAAACTGATGGATTTGCTGTGTACCAAGTACATGAAAGCCATCATCACCTACGAAGGCATCCAACGCATCGAAACCCTACCTATGCCTCGTGAGGCGTTGCGTGAAGCATTATTGAATGCCTGCATCAATAAAGACTACGCAGAACCTTCTCCCATTCAAATTCGCGTGTATGAAAACAAGTTAGAGATAATAAACGGTGGGGTGTTGCCCGAAGGGTGGACGGTGGAAACCTTATTGTCCTCGCATCGGAGCATGCCTTACAACCCTGATATCGCCAACACATTCTTCCGGGCTGGTGAAATAGAGGCATGGGGACGTGGTATTGAGCGTATTATCACAGCTTGCAAGAATGACGGATTCTCCACACCGGAGTTCCGCTATGACGCTTCGGGTATCTGGACAACATTCAAGTTTGAGTACCCGGAAAGAGCGACAATCCAAAGCGACCGGAAGACTACCCAAAAGACTACCCAAAAGACTACCCAAAAGGCCATACAAAACCTAACGGAACAACAGCAAGCTATACTGTCATTTTTAAAAGGACATCCGGAAGCGACCCGAAAAGAAATCAGCGAGAGCCTTTCCGGCATTACGGAGGATGGCGTAAAGTACAATCTTTCCCGGCTGCAAGAACTGGGGTTGTTGAAACGCATAGGAGGCAGGAAGCAAGGATATTGGCAGATTATAGAATAAAGGGTTATGAACAATTGGGAAGAATCTGAAAGTTGGCATGAAGATTTAAGGGCATGGGAACACTTTCAAGATGTACTTGAAAGAATCAAGGGAGAAAATACCTATGAAGACTTGCACGACTTCACTGCTGTCCGGAGAAATTTTACCATAAAGTAAGTTGTACGACAGAACCCGTCTCCGGAACACTAACGGGGACTGTCTGCTGATTAAAAAGATCCCGGATGTCCGTCCTCTGGAAGAGGACCTGCCCGATTGAGTTAGATATAGAATGAAGACTTGGAACCAGGCCATACCGTTTCTTCGCAATGATGAGCAAAAGATAGTCGCAAACGGCTATCCAGATTTGCGTGTACACTGCATTCTGGGAGGTCCCGTAGAAAGTCTTGATGTGCAGATGCTGTTTGATCCATTTGAAGAACAGCTCAATCTGCCAACGTTCACGGTACAGTTCCGCGATGGTCAGTGGGTCTTCAATTACAAAGTTGTTGGTCAGGAAACGATAGACTTTACCAGACTCAAAGTCCTCATACACAACAAGTCGCAAGGTGTCGGGAAACTTTCGTGTAGAGTAATAGCCGGTAAGCCTGATTGTCTCGTCCGAAAGAACTCCAGAGTCCTTGTTGACAGGCCTGGACTTAATCACCTCGTAGGACATATTGTCTTTGGCCCTGGTGACAAAGTAAGCCCCCTTTTGCTGGAAGTACTTGTAAAGCTTCTCAAAGGCCACATAACCCTTGTCCATCAGGTAGAAAGTGCCAGCCTCGACAGGGATCTTGTCCATCACCTTGGCATCGTTAACCTTGCCTGGCGTGAGCATGACAAACGTGGGAATCGAGCCGCGCAGATCCAACAGTGTATGCATCTTGAACGCGCCTTTGCCGTGATGGAACTCGGCCCATGGACACAACTTAAGACAGAGTTCAATGGTACTGCTGTCAAATGCATATATCATCTCTTCAAGGCCAATCCGCAGCTTTTCATCTTTGTAAAGCGCCGTGGCTTCACCCACCAGAGTCATCGCAAAGTCTTGATAGATACGCCAATCCTTCTTCTCGTTGGCCTCCGCAAGTGTAGATCGGGGCATAACTTTGATTCCAGAGCGGTAAAGGTCTCCGCAGAGGTTAAGTGTAGTCTCAATATCTCTCAGACCAGCTCTGTCTGTGAACTGAGCAAAGCTCATCACCATGAACTGGTCACGGCAATTGAACTTGATTGCGTGTCGGTCACCCTTGTATCGGCCAACACACTTCTTGAACTCGTATTCGTTAATGAGAGACATAATCTGAGCGAAGATGGTTTTTCCTTTATTCATGGCTTGCGGATGGCGTCTTGATGCCTACCGCAAAGTTACTGAAGTTCTAATCGGAAAATCTTCTGATGCTTGCAAGTTATTGATATTTAATAAATAAAACCTTATCGGAGATTTTTTCTCCGGACACTAGTGCTATGAAAAGAATCTTTCTATTTATTTTGCTTTTTGTGTGTTTGTCGATGTCTGTAACCCATTCTCAGCTTTACTACAAGGTTGATAAGGTTTTAGATGTGAACTTCAATTATTTGTCACAGAGTTCCAGTAAGTATAAGCAATATGTGGGTCAGATTGTGACACTGAATATGTCTCCGTATTCTCCTGATGTTTATGTGAAAGTTGGTATGTTGCCTCAAGTTGGGCCTTATCCTTTTGCTGGTGCTGATGGTAATGGGTATAATGTCTATGCCTTTACGGATGTTTATGGAAATGTGATGTTTACGGATTTTATGGGACGTTTGAATTATGTGGCTGTTG
>ERZ779865.2478-NODE-2478-length-11595-cov-3.278076_pt1 | contig 11595 bp, 9 predicted proteins | sample MGYA00433088_ERZ779865 | MGnify/ENA primary metagenome ERZ779865 (study PRJEB29588, sample SAMEA2151703) | human gut metagenome | biome: human gut; feature: human-associated habitat; material: faeces | place: Denmark | collected 2008/2010 ... | reverse complement strand
TGTTGTAGCTATCGTAGGAGGAAGAAAACAGAAAAATATTACAGGTTACACATTAAACAGGGCATATCAGAGTTACAGACAGCCGGGAAGCTGTTTTAAGCCGGTTGCTGTTTACACACCTCAGCTTGAGAGAGGATACACCCCTGACAGTATAGTTGATGATACTTATTTCAATGGTGGGCCGCACAATGCAGACGGAAGTTATGCAGGAAAAATTTCGCTCAGATATGCGGTTGAAAAATCAAAAAATGTAATTGCGTGGAAATTATTTCAGGAGCTTACACCTGAGGTTGGACTGTCTTATCCTATTAAAATGGGATTTGCAAAGATAGTAGATTCAGATTATTATCCGGCGGCATCGCTTGGTGGACTTACGAATGGTGTTACAACTGTTGAAATGGCATCAGCATTTGCAGCTATTGAAAATGATGGTGTGTTCAGAGAGCCGACATGTATAAGCAAGATTACTGATTCTGAAGGAAAAACCATAGTAAACAACAAGAAAAACCGGAAGGAAAAACATGTTTATCTGTCCGTGGAGGATACGGGAAACGGAATTCCTGAGGAACTTAGGGAACGCGTGTTTGAACCATTCTTTCGTGTGGATAAATCCAGAAGCCGGGAACTTGGCGGTGTAGGACTTGGACTTGCGCTTGTCCGTGAAATCGTGAGAGTGCATGATGGCAGTATTACAGTCAGATCCAATCCGTCTGGAGGAACGGTTTTTGATGTAATATTACCACTGTGATCGATCATAACTTATTAGTTACATCTGGCTGTCTCGTGCTTGGGGTATTTCATTCTTTTCTATTGAATTATGCGGATATCTGGTTGTTTTTGTAGTGTCGAATGTATTGCTGAAAGTTTTGATGCAAATGAAAGAGAAAGTCCTTAATCATGAGGAACTGATGAAGTCAGATCCGTATTTTGCGGAACTTTATATGTCACAGGATAAAAAACTTGCATTTTGAGAACAGGCGTGTATAATAAAGCTGTTATAAAAAACAGATCATCACAAAGGTGATGTCGAAAACAAAAAAATGGGGTGCTCGCACAGGCGGGCTGAGAGTAAGCGGACGCTTTAACCCGGAACCTGATTTGGATAATGCCAACGTAGGGAGATAATGAGTCACAAGTGGTTTTTTGTGCAGGAATCTTTGGTTGGGTTCCTGCACTTTTTGTTTTATTACATGGAGAAAAACAAGGAGGATTTTATGTACACAGCATTAACAATCGCTGGAAGTGATTCTAGTGGAGGCGCCGGCATCCAGGCAGATATTAAGACAATGACCGCAAACCGCGTATACGCGATGAGTGCGATCACGGCTCTGACTGCCCAGAATACGACCGGCGTAACAGATATTATGGAGGTAACTCCGAAATTTTTGGCAGAGCAGCTGGATAGTATTTTTACGGATATTCATCCGGATGCGATCAAAACCGGAATGGTTTCATCAAGTGAACTGATCGAGACGATTGCGGAAAAACTGACAGAGTATCATGCAAAAAATATTGTGGTGGATCCTGTCATGGTGGCAACCAGCGGGGCAAGACTGATCAGCGAGGATGCCATCAGCACATTGAAAAGTAAATTATTGCCTCTTGCAACCGTTATCACTCCGAATATCCCGGAAGCAGAAGTGCTTTCCGAAATGGAGATCAAAACAGAAGCAGATATGGAAAAGGCGGCAGAAGTCATCTGTAACACTTTAGGCTGTGCGGTTTTGTTAAAGGGTGGACATCAGTTAAATGATGCCAACGACCTTCTTTTCCAGAAAGGAAAAGAGCCGGTGTGGTTTCATGGAAAGAGAATTGACAATCCAAATACCCATGGAACAGGCTGCACGCTTTCTTCCGCAATCGCATCGAATCTTGCAAAGGGAAGGGATTTAGAAACTTCCGTCAGGTATGCGAAAAATTATATTTCCGGCGCACTTGCCGCCATGCTTGACCTTGGAAAAGGAAGCGGACCTATGAACCATGCATTTGCGATCGAAGGAGAGTACGAAGGATGAATGAAAAGAGAACTTCCGTTTTTTCAAACGGATTAATCTGGTTTGGTGCGGGTGTATCTTTAGCTGAAATACTGACAGGTACTTACTTTGCACCGCTTGGTTTTGGAAAAGCAATGGCAGCGATTCTGCTTGGACATCTGATCGGCGGAATTATGATGTTTGCCGCAGGAATGATCGGAGCGAAAGAGCGCAAAAGTGCCATGGAAACTGTAAAAATGAGTTTTGGTGAGAAGGGAAGCCTTCTTTTTGCAGTATTAAATGTGTTACAGCTTGTGGGATGGACTGCGATTATGATCTATGATGGCGCACTTGCGGCAGACGGCGTTTTACATACCGGAAACTGGGTGTGGGCGATCATTATTGGTGTTCTGATTGTTGTGTGGATTTTCATTGGACTGACCAATCTTGGCAAATTAAACACGGTTGCCATGACCGCACTTTTTATTTTATCACTGGTACTTTTTAAAGTGATCTTCTTTGGTGGTGGAAGCATGACACCGATCGTGGATGACGGAAGTTTAACGTTCGGAGCTGCCGTAGAGCTCGCGGTAGCAATGCCGCTTTCCTGGCTGCCGCTGATCAGCGATTATACAAGAGAAGCCGAAAAACCGTTTGCTGCAACACTCGCAAGTGTGATCGTCTATAGTCTGGTCAGTACTTTTATGTACATGATCGGCATGGGAGCAGCTATTTTTACCGGCGAATATGACATTGCGCAGATTATGTTAAAAACCGGTTTCGGCGTTGTAGGACTTCTTATTATTGTATTTTCCACGGTTACAACAACCTTTCTGGATGCTTATTCCGCAGGAGTTTCAAGTGTTTCCATTTCCTCAAAGATTCAGGAAAAATGGGCAGCAATTGTTGTTACTGTGATTGGAACTGTCGCAGCAATCGTTTATCCGATGGATAACATTACAAACTTTTTATATCTGATCGGTTCTGTTTTTGCTCCGATGATCGCAGTGCAGATCGCAGATTACTTCATTTTAAAGAAAGCAGATGCCGGAAAATCTGCATTTCAGTGGCGTAATCTGATCGTATGGCTTGCCGGATTTGTGATTTACCGCATATTGATGCAGGTGGATACGCCGGTTGGAAATACGCTGCCGGATATGGTGGTCACAGTCATTCTCTGCCTGATTGTGGAGAAAGCTGCAGGGGCAGTAAAATCAAAATAGGAACTGTTGCAGTCAGACCATTTTTAGAAGGCAGGATGTGACAGATTCCGGGAAAAGAGGACAAAAGAATGAATAAATTTAATTTAAAGAAATTGACAGTTACAGCAATCTTAGCGGCAGTAGCGGTGGTGGGAAGCTTATTTTCCTTCCCGGTATTCGGTTCAAAATGTGCACCGGTACAGCACCTGGTAAATATTTTATGTGCAGTTACCGTAGGACCGTGGTGGGCGCTGGCTCAGGCTTTTATCGCAGCGTTGATCCGTAACCTGTTAGGACTTGGAAGCCCTCTGGCATTCCCGGGAAGCATGTGCGGTGCATTGCTTGGCGGACTGCTTTATCAATATGGGAAAAAACTTCCGTTTGCTTATATTGGTGAAGTGGCAGGAACCGGAATCATTGGTGGAATGCTCTCTTATCCGGTGGCATATCTTGTCATGGGAAATAAAGCAGCGGCATTATTTACATTTGTTGTCCCGTTTCTGATCAGCACCTGTGGTGGAACGATCATTGCCATTATTATTACTCTGCCGTTGAAAAAATCAGGTATGCTTGGCAGAATGAAGGAAAGTTTAGAAGAGTAAGATAGAAATCAAAAGTTTTATCTGGAAACATATAGTCATAAAGGCTGTAATGATAAAAAAGGATACTGACATTGCATGGATCTTTGATCAGGAGTATTTCGAGCATCCGCAGTGTCTGAAAATGTATAAATGGAAGCGGGGATCAAAATAAATGTCCGGAAACTAAAAGATAGGTATGATGAAAAAATCGTATAGAGGCAAGTAGCGTGAAAAATGTATTTTGCATATGTAAGAATGGAGATTAGAATGAACATTCGAAGAGCAAACGAAAAAGATATCCCAAGACTGATTGAATTATTAGAGCAGGTACTTCAAATCCATGCTGATATAAGACCGGATATTTTTATTCCGGGGACGACAAAGTACACAGATGATGAACTGAAAGAAATGTTAAAAGATGACAAAAAGCCTGTTTATGTAGCTGCAGATGAGAATGACATATGCTTAGGATATGCTTTCTGCCAGTTGAAACAGCAGCCGTTTTCCAATAATATGGTGTCTTTTACATCGCTTTTTATTGATGATCTATGCGTCGATGCAAAAACCAGAGGACAGCATGTAGGTGAGAGCTTGTTTGAATATGTAAAGGGTGAAGCGAAACGGTTAGGCTGTTATGAAGTGACATTAAATGTCTGGGCAGGAAATACCTCCGCGGAAAAATTCTATGAAAAAATGGGATTAAAAACCAAAGAGAGACAGATGGAATATATATTGTAGAAAAGTGAAAAAGCTATGTATATTTATCTGTTGTACCGCCCAACAAAAGTTAGTGAATATACATAGCTTTTTTATGAAGTTAATTGTTAAAAATTACCTTACGATCATCTGTCGGATCTGGTCGAGTGACACCTCATAGTTATGGCCGGCGGAGATAGCTTTTAAATCTTCAAACTCTGCTTTCTCTTTTTCGACGCCGTACCCACTGCTTTTTTTGATTCGTACATCGCCGTATGCCAAGTGGCAGGTTTCAATTTCTGAGGTAAGTTTGGCGCGGTCAAACATCTGATAGCGCACACCGCGTGTTGTAGTGTGTAAAAAGAACAGGAAAGTCAGGCGCTCCCGGTCTTTTGGCTCACAGATACAGGTTAAAAGAATACCCGGACGGTTCTTTTTCATCTGGATCGGAATTGTGTACACGTCTAAAGCGCCCGCCTGTAAGAGCAATTCGGTTGCAAATCCGACCGCCTCGCCTGTCATATCATCGAGATTGCAGGAGATAGACAGCACGGAGTCGTCAAAAGATGGAACTGTTTTGGAAGTGGCAGAGGATTCGCCGAGAAAAACGCGCACGCAGTTGGCGGCAGCAAAATCCTTTGTGCCCATGCCATAACCGATCTCTGACACACTCATAGGCGGCATGGTTTTAAAAGAGGTCACAAAATGTTTTAAAGCCGCAGCACCTGTCGGCGTACAGAGTTCGCCCTGAATATTTCCGCTGTAAAAAGGAATCCCTTTTAAAAGCTCGGCGGTGGCAGGCGCCGGAACTGGGAGTGTGCCGTGGGCACAGTGTACAAAGCCATTTCCGACATGAACCGGAGAGCAGAGAATGGTTTCCGGTGCAAGCAGGAACAACAGATAGGCACATCCGGTCACATCCACAAGCGCGTCGATCGATCCGACTTCGTGGAAATGGATCTGGTCTAAGGTGGAGTGGTGCACTTTTGACTCTGCTTCCCCGATCAGACGGTAGACCGCGGCAGCGGAATTCTTTACGGATGATGGAAAAGGAAGCGTGTGGATCTGTTCTAAGATCTGGGTGTAGCTGGTGTGGGCGTGCGTGTGATGATGTTCATGTGCGTGAGTATGTTCATGATGCGAATCATTGTCATGAGAGTGCTCGTGAGCATGCATATGTGTATCTTCGTCATGAATGTGTTCGTGAGCATGTATGTGCCCGTTTTCATGCACATGCTCCGGCAGAACATCATGGGAATGTTCTTCCTCCCCGTGTACAGCCACCCTCATGTGTGTGCCGCTGATCCCGCATTTTACTGCCGGTTCCGCAGAAAGTGTCACACCGTAAGGTGCAAAAGCCTGGTTCATGTCCGATAAAAATTTTTCTTTCTGATCACAGAGTTCATAGAGGGCGCCCATTAACATATCGCCGGCAACACCCATATTACATTCTATATAAAGTGTTTTCATAAATAATCCTCCCTGGTGCTGAATTTGATATTTTTTAATATGAAGATTTACAGTTTGTCCGTGTTTTTATGGCAGGATGATGGTCTGTCATCTGTTTTAGGGGCTGCCTGATGATTGATCATGCTGGCAAGGTAACCTGCACCAAAACCGTTGTCGATGTTTACGACGGAAACACCGCTGGCGCAGGAATTAAGCATCGATAAAAGTGCTGAGATACCACCAAAACTTGCGCCGTAACCAACGCTCGTCGGGACGCCGATGACAGGACAGTCGGTCAGGCCGCCGATGACGCTCGCAAGCGCGCCTTCCATCCCGGCGACTGCAATGATCGCATTTGCCTTTGATAAAAGTTCCATATTTGAGAGCAGACGGTGCAGCCCTGCAACGCCGACATCGTAAAGGCGGATGACATGATTGCCGAGTACTTCCGCGGTCAGTGCGGCTTCCTCCGCAACCGGGATATCGCTTGTTCCTCCGGTGGCGACAACGATCGTGCCGTCAGCGGAATAGCGTTCGGTGCGGTTTACGATGCCGATCTTTGACAGCTTATCGTAAAAAAGCTCAAAACGTTCAGCCAGGTACGCCGCCGATTCTGCCGAAAGCCTTGTGATCAGGATATTTTCTTTGCAGTGGGAGAGCAGGCTGTTTATGATGCCCTCCATCTGTTCTGTTGTTTTCGATGCGCCGTAGATCACTTCCGGCGCCCCCTGTCTGACTTCGCGGTGATGATCCACCTTGGCATAACCAAGATCCTCAAAAGGTGCCAGCTTCAACTGGTCATAAGCGTCGGAAGCAGTAAGCTGTCCCGCCTCTAACTGTTCTAATATATGTTTGATATGATCATTTTCCATAGTATGAATTTCTCCTTCATTACAATCCACTGCCTATTATACTCACATAACGCCTCATTTGCAAAAATAAAATGTACACGTTCCTCTTATTTTTGGAAGAAATAAATAAAAAATGGAAACTATTTTTGGTAAATTAGTTTCTTGCGGGTGCGAAAATGAGATGATACAATATAGGAAACGGAAATAATAAAAATAGTTTCCAAGTAATAAAGAAGAAACGGAGAACATGATGGAAGAATTAAGGGAGAGTATTTTAGAGGGAACCTTAAAGGCTTTTAATCAGAAAGGATTAAAATTTACCATGGATGACCTGGCAGGAATCCTTAGTATGAGTAAGAAAACAATCTATACCGTGTTCCGGGATAAGGAATCACTTTTTTTGGCGATGGTAGATTATCTGTTCGATTTCATCAAAGAGAGCGAAAGACAGGTGTTAGAGAACGAAAATTTATCCACACTTGAAAAAATCCGGGCGATTTTAGGCGTTTTGCCGGAGAGTTACCGGGAAGTTGATTTCAGGCAGCTTTATCTGCTGCGGGAAAAGTATCCGAATATCTACAAACATGTAGAGGAACGGTTAGAGACTGGCTGGGAGACAACGATTTCCTTATTAGAGCAGGGAATGAATGAGGGTGTGATCCGGCCGGTTAAGATTCCGATCGTAAAAATGATGTTGGAGGCGGCATTAGAGCAGTTCTTCCAGAGAGATATCCTGATCTCCAACGGAATTTCTTATCAGGATGGTTTAGATGAAGTGGTCACGATCTTAGTGCAGGGAATCGTTGCAGAAGGGAAGTGATGACGATGGAAAGACGTATTTACTGGAATGATGGGTGGAAATTCATTGAATCTTACGAAAAAGAGATGAGAGAGGCTGCTTATCAGGATGATGCATGGGAGAATGTCAGACTGCCACACACCTGCAAGGAGACACCTCTTCACTATTTTGATGAGAGCAGTTACCAGATGGAGTGCTGCTACAGAAAGCATTTTTTTGCACCACTGGAATGGAAAGATCAGACTGTGATTGTGACGTTTGAAGGTATCGCGCATGAGGCAGATGTGTTTTTAAATGGAGAAAAGATCGGAGAGCACCATTGTGGCTACACGGCATTTTTCATTGATATCAGCGGAAAGCTGCGGACCGGGGCAGAAAATGTGCTCATAGTGCGGGTGGACAGCAGGGAGAATCTAAACATCCCGCCGTTCGGGTATGTGATCGATTATATGACTTACGGTGGAATTTACCGGGAAGTCTATGTGGATATCAAAAATAGAACTTATCTCGCGGATATATTTCTGCATAGTGAAATACCGGAAAGCCAAGAGGCAGAAGTAAAGCTGATCTCTGAAATAAAAATTAGAAACAGCGGAAAAACGGATGAAAAAAAAGAATTATCCATCCGGCAGAGTATCAAAGAGCGAGGTGCAGAAAACTATAGGCAGATCGGCGAGAGGCAGCTGGCATCAGATGGGAAGATTTCTTTTCCGGTGCCGGACGTAAAACTCTGGAATCTGGAGAATCCGGCACTCTATGAAGTTAAAACAGAACTTTTACAAGATGGAAATGTACTGGATGAAAATGTCACGCTGTTTGGATTCCGGAAGGCAGTTTTTTTGCAGGATGGCTTTTATTTAAACGACAGAAAAATAAAACTGTGCGGATTAAACCGTCACCAGAGTTATCCGTACGTCGGCTATGCAATGCCGGAATCCATGCAGAAATGGGATGCGGATATTTTGAAAAACGAACTGGGCGTAAATGCGGTGAGGACGTCCCATTATCCGCAGAGCCAGCATTTTGTGGAGCGGTGCGATGAACTGGGACTTTTGGTCTTTACAGAAATACCGGGCTGGCAGCATATCGGGGACGAAAATTGGAAAAAACAGGCGGTAGAAAATGTAAAAGACATGGTAGTGCAGTATCGGAATCATCCGTCTGTGATTCTGTGGGGCGTGCGGATCAATGAGTCCGGGGATGACGATGCATTTTACCGGGAAACAAACCGCGTGGCACATGAACTGGATCCGACGAGACAGACCGGGGGAGTCCGGGCACATAAAAAGAGCAGTCTGCTGGAAGATGTCTATACCTACAATGATTTCAGCCACAATGGAACAAACCACGGATGTGAGAAAAAAAGTGCGGTTACCTCTGACAACAGCAAACCGTATCTGATCAGCGAATATAACGGACATATGTATCCAACGAAAAGCTACGACTGGGAGGAACACCGTGTGTGGCATGCCATGCGCCATGTCAATGTGCTGGATGCAGTTGCCGGGGAAACGGATATTGCAGGAAGTTTTGGCTGGTGCATGTTTGACTACAATACACATAAGGATTTTGGCAGTGGCGACCGTATCTGTTATCACGGTGTGATGGATATGTTCCGCAATGCGAAACTTGCAGCTACGGCATACGCTTGTCAACAGGAAAAAGAGCCGGTGTTAGAGATCAGTTCGTCCATGGATATCGGAGAGCATCCGGGCTGTAACCGTGGAACAATCTGGATTTTTACCAATGCGGACAGTGTACGGATGTACAAAAATGACCGGTTTTTAAAGGAGTATACCGTATCAGATTCACCGTATAAAAATCTTTTACATGGACCAGTCGCGGTAGATGATTTTATCGGAGATGCCATTGAAAAAGAGGAAGATTTTAAACCGGCACAGGCAAAGGCAGTGAAATATATCCTGAATGCGGCGGCGCGGTACGGACTTTCCGATCTTCCGAAAGGTGTGTATTTAGCGGCACTGAAGCTGATACTCTTTTATCATATGAAGCCGACGGACGCGGTAACTTTGTACAACCGCTATATTGGTGACTGGGGCGGAACTTCAACGAGTTACCGGTTTGAGGCAGTAAAAAATGGAAAAGTGGTAAAGGTGGTCAGAAAAGAGCCGGTCACTTCATTGCATTTATCTGCAAAACCGGACCATCAGAGCCTGACAGAACGGCATACCTATGATGTTGCAGAGATCCGTATCCATACATTAGATCAGAACGATAATATCGTTAACTTTTACCAGGAGCCGGTTGTATTATCCGCGGAGGGACCGATTGCCATTATTGGACCCAAAATCATTTCCCTGCAGGGAGGTATGGGTGGTACTTATGTCAGAACGACCGGAGAAGAGGGCATTGGCATTTTAAAGATAAGAGCGGCGCAGATGGAAGAACAGAGAATACAGTTTGAAGTGAAAAATGACAGAAAATAAACAGTCACTGTGTTTTACAATTTGAAAAGAAAATTTGAAATGAATTTAAATATACACAAAATAAGGAAGGAAGTAGTAGATGATGCAGGAACGATCAAAACAGATTTTTGGAAACAACATAGCACCGGGTGCCTATCGAAAAGCAGTCCGGTCGAAGCAGAAATTTATTCGTAAATTCGGGGATGACAGCACAAAAAATTATCCGACCTCGATCAAGGCAAATCCTTATATCGGATCGGAACTTGGTGTCTCTGATATCCGTGTGGGAGAAGAGGGCGCAGCGGATTTTCATACGGAGAAAGGAATCATTGTTGGAAATATCCGTATGGGATTTGGCCATTACCGCATTTCTATGGCAATCGCTTCCGCGGCGCATGCGCTGGGCTATGAACCGTACTGGATGGATCTGAATTCTTACGGACAGACCACCTGTACCAAAGTGATCGGTGCACAGAATGATCTTTACTCCATGGGTTCCCGCCTGTCACAGAAGAGCAGACTGTTTAACCGTCTGGTATGGGAGCCGATGAACTATGAGGGATTCCGCAAACTGACCTACAATGCAGTGGATCAGAAAAATGCAGAACTGATGGCTCCGGTGTATGCGAATATCCCAAAGGATATCCCGGTCGTCGCAACACATGTATGGCCGGCACAGGCTGCACTTCATGCCGGAATGAAATATGTGGTCAATGCAATTCCGGACAACTGGCAGATGGCGCTTCATTTAGCGGAAGGCAGCATTCACACGGTGCAGACGCATTATGCATACCAGGGATACCGCATTTTAAATGGAATGCAGGGAAATGATGTGTTGAATCCGATGCCGGAAGATGCTCTTTTTTATACCGGACATTACGTCGACCATGAGCTTGTCAGCAATATCGAGACAGACTGCGCAGCGAGAAAACAGAGAAAAGAAGAGGGAAAACCGATGCGTTTTCTCTTGACGATCGGAGGTGCCGGTGCACAGAAAGAAATTTTTGCAGAGATCATCCGTTTTCTGCTGCCACAGATCAAAGAAAAGAAAGCGGCACTTTATGTCAATGTTGGCGATTACCGCAATGTCTGGGAGGAACTTTTAAAGGAAATCCCGGAGATGGGACATTATGCGAAAGAACATTTTAATGACTGGGAGGATACGAAAAAATTTGCGGAGGATGCGCTTAACAAAGATATTATCGGAATCCACGGCTTCTGGCATGAAAATATTTTTGAGGCAGTATATTGCACGAATCTTCTGATGCGAAGCTGCGATGTGCTCGTCACAAAGCCGAGTGAGCTTTCATTTTATCCGGTGCCGAAACTTTTTATCAGACGTGTTGGAGGACACGAACAGTGGGGAGCGATCCATTCCGCGGAGATCGGCGATGGTACATTAGAGTGCAGGGATATCCCACACACGCTTCAGATGATGAAGCTGTTTCTGGAAGAAAAAACATTGCTCTGCGATATGTGTGACAACATTGTAAAAAATAAAGAAGCGGGAATCTACGACGGGGCGTATAAGGTTGTGGAACTTGCATTTTCGATGAAATAGAAAAATTTTTACAAAAAAATTGTATCAACGGTGATTTGTTGATAACAATGGGTGCAG
>ERZ779865.2476-NODE-2476-length-11597-cov-7.229076_pt1 | contig 11597 bp, 11 predicted proteins | sample MGYA00433088_ERZ779865 | MGnify/ENA primary metagenome ERZ779865 (study PRJEB29588, sample SAMEA2151703) | human gut metagenome | biome: human gut; feature: human-associated habitat; material: faeces | place: Denmark | collected 2008/2010 ... | reverse complement strand
GTCGCTGATCAGGCTCATCGTCAATTGCTTCTTCACCTCTTTATTATACCCCTTTTTCGTCCTTTTGGTTGTTCTTTCTTTGTGCGGGATTGCCTCAGATCTGCTTCACGGACCCGGCACAGGGCTCCGCGTCCGCTGAATACATCTTCAACAAGAAGGTCGGCGAGAAGGTCGCCATCATCTACAACAACGCCGACACCTATTCCACCGGTATCTATCAGACCTTTGAGAGCAAGGCTGCCGAGCTGGGGCTGAACATCGTTTCCGTGACCACCTTCACCAACGACACCACGGACTTCTCCGTGCAGGTGACCGAGGCCAAGAACGCCGGTGCGGATGTTGTGTTCCTGCCCATCTACTACACCCCCGCTTCCCAGATTCTCAACGCTGCCAACACCATGGGCTACAAGCCGGTGTTCTTCGGCGTTGACGGCATGGACGGCATCCTGACCATGCCCGGCTTCGATGTTGCGCTGGCGGAAGACGTCATGCTGCTGACCCCCTTCTCTGCGGACGCGCCGGACGAGCTGACCAAGAGCTTCGTCGGCAAGTATCAGGAAAAGTACGGCGAGGTGCCGAACCAGTTCGCAGCGGATGCGTATGACGGCATCTACGCGCTGGCGGCGGCCGCTGAAAAGGCTGGCGTGAAGGGCGACGAAGCGCCGGAAGATATCTGCGACGCGATGATTGCTGCCATGCAGGAACTGACCGTCACCGGTCTGACCGGCACGATGGTCTGGGATGCGACGGGCGCTGTCACCAAGACCCCGACGGCCGTCATCATCAAGGATGGCGTGTATGTCGGCGCTGAGGCGGCTGCAGCGGAGTAATCCCCCCCTATTCCACACGTTTTCCTCATGCCGGAGGAGGAGCTTCCTTCTCCGGCATGAGCGTATCCGGAAGATGCAGACAGAAGGTAATCAGCAACAGTTGGTGCAAGGGTGCACACGGACTGCTGCTGATTGCCTTGCTGTCTTTCAAGGGAAAGTGCTTTTCCCGCAGATTTCAGTCATTTGGAGGTGCAGGCAGGATGCTTCAGTTCTTCTCTTACCTCATCAACGGCATCAGCCTTGGCAGCGTGTATGCCATCATCGCCTTGGGCTACTCGATGGTCTACGGCATTGCCAAGATGCTGAACTTCGCGCACGGCGACGTCATCATGATTGGCGCGTACATTGCCTTCTGTGCCACGCAGTACTGGGGCATGTCCCCCCTGCTTGGCGTTCTGATTGCCATGATTGTCTGCACGGTGCTGGGCATGGTCATCGAGCGGCTGGGGGACAAGCCGCTGCGTCAGGCAACGAGCCTTGCCGTGCTGATTACCGCCATCGGCGTGAGCTACCTGCTGCAAAACCTGGCGCTGCTGGTGTTCGGCCCGAACCCCATGTCGTTTCCGTCCTTCGTCAGCATCCCGTCCATCAGCCTGTTTGACGGGCAGCTGATTCTGACCGGCGAAACAATCGTGACCGTGCTGGCGAACATCATCATCATGCTGGTGCTCACGTTCTTCACCTCCCACACGAAGATGGGCAAGGCGATGCGCGCCGTCAGCGAAGACCGCAGCGCGGCGGAACTGATGGGCATCAAGGTGAACGCGACGATTTCCCTGACCTTCGCCATCGGCAGCGCGCTGGCGGCGATTGCGGGCGTGCTGCTCTGCTCCACCTACCACACGCTGATGCCCACGACAGGTTCCATGCCGGGCATCAAGGCGTTCACGGCGGCTGTTTTCGGCGGCATCGGATCAATTCCCGGCGCGCTGCTGGGCGGCCTGCTGCTGGGCATCATTGAGATTCTCGGCAAGGCGTATGTGTCCATGGAGCTGGGCGACGCGCTGGTGTTCGCCGTGCTGATTATTGTGCTGCTGGTCAAGCCGACGGGGCTGCTGGGCAAGCCGATGCGGGAGAAGGTGTAACGGGATGAAGAAAACAATGAAAAAGTCAACAAAAGGCTTTCTGAACAACTTGATCACCTACGCCATCGTCATCATCGCGTTCGTCTTTACGCAGATGGCGCTGAGCAAGATGATCCCGGGCGTCACCATCAGCCGCTCCTTGAAGGGGCAGCTCATCCCGATTTGCGTCTACATCGTCATGGCGGTTTCGCTGAACCTGACGGTCGGCATCTCCGGCGAACTGTCGCTGGGTCACGCGGGCTTCATGAGCGTCGGCGCTTTCTCCGGCATCATCATGTCCGGCTGGCTGCTGAACGCCTTCCAGATGGAAAATGAGACGATGCGCCTCGTGCTGGCCATGCTGACGGGCGGCGTATGCGCGGCGATTGCGGGTGTGCTGATTGGCATCCCGGTGCTGCGTCTGCGCGGCGACTACCTTGCCATCGTCACGCTGGCGTTCGGCGAAATCATCCGCAACGTCATGAACTGCCTGTATTTCGCGGTCAGCGACGGCAAGCTGATTGTCAACTTCAACAATCCCCGCATTGATGGCACGCTCCTGTACAACGGGCCGGCGGGCGCGGTGCGCGTCGGGCGCATTGCGACGTTCGAGGCGGGTTTCGTGCTGGTGCTGCTGACGCTGTTTGTCGTGCTGAACCTCATCAACAGCCGCTCCGGTCGCGCGATTATGGCAAGCCGCGACAATCGTATTGCCGCTGAAGCGATGGGCGTGAACGTGACGAAGTACAAGCTGATGGCGTTCGTCACCTCGGCGGCGCTGGCGGGCATGGCGGGCGCACTGTTTGGGCTGAACTTCTCCTCCATCGCGCCGGACAAGTTCAAGTTTGATACGTCCATCCTCGTGCTGGTATTCGTCGTGCTGGGCGGCATCGGCAATATCCGCGGATCGGTGATTGCGGCGGCGCTGCTGACGGTGCTGCCGGAGGTGCTGCGCGAATTTGGCGACTACCGTATGCTGATTTACGCCATCGTGCTGATTGCCGTGATGCTGCTGGGCAACGCCCCGGTGGTGCGGCAGGTGTTCGAGCGCATCCGCCCCGCTAAAAAGGAAGCTGTGAAGGAAGGTGACGCGGCATGACTGAACCGCTGAAGCGTTTTAAGCCCAATACAAAGATGGTTCCCGTGCCGTCGCGCAGCATCATTCCGGAACGCGACGTGAATCATTCGCCCGTGCTGGAAGCCAGCCATCTGGGCATTGAGTTCGGCGGCCTGAAGGCAGTGGACGACGTGAACCTTGCCATCGGGCGCACAGAAATCTGCGGGCTTATCGGCCCCAACGGCGCGGGCAAGACAACGGTCTTTAACCTGCTGACAAAGGTCTATCAGCCCACAACCGGCACCGTGCTCATCAACGGCAAAGACACGGCAGGCATGAACACAGTGCAGGCCAGCAAGCTCGGCATTGCCCGCACGTTCCAGAACATCCGCCTGTTCGACAACATGACGGTGGAAGAGAACGTCCGCATCGGCCTGCACAACCAGATTAAGTACGGCATGTTTTCCGGCATCTTCCGTCTGCCGCAGTATTGGCAAGGCGAGAAGAAGCAGCACGAAAAGGCGCTGGATCTGCTGAGCATCTTCGGCATGGAAAACATGGGCGATGTCAAGGCAGGCTCGCTCCCCTACGGCGCACAGCGGCGCTTGGAAATTGTGCGCGCGCTGGCGACGAATCCGTCGCTTCTGCTGCTGGACGAACCCGCCGCGGGCATGAATCCGCACGAAACGGCGGAGCTGATGGAGAACATCATCAAAATCCGCGACCAGTTCCAGATTGCTATCCTGCTCATTGAGCATGACATGAATTTGGTCATGGGCATCTGCGAAGGCATCTGCGTGCTGAACTACGGGCGCATTATCGCCAAGGGCACGGCAGAGGAAATCCAGAACAACCCGGTCGTCATTGAGGCGTATCTGGGCAAGCAGAAGGAGGCGAAAGCATGAGTCTGCTGGAAGTCAACGATATCAACGTTTATTACGGCGCGATTCACGCAATCAAGGGCATTTCCTTCTCGGTGGATGAGGGCGAGGTCGTCACGCTGATCGGCGCAAACGGCGCGGGCAAATCCACCACGCTGAACACCGTCGCCGGATTGCTCCGCCCGCGCGAGGGCAGCATCCACTTCGGCGGCAAGGATCTGGCGCGCGTCCACGCGTCGGATATGGTGAAGCACGGCATGGCGCTCTGCCCCGAAGGGCGGCGCATCTTCCAGCAGATGACGGTGCTGGAGAACCTCGAAATGGGCGGCTTCACGCGCCCCGACAAGGAGATTCCGGGCAGCATTGAGCAGATGTTTGAGCTGTTCCCGCGCCTGAAGGAGCGCCAGAAGCAGATTGCCGGCACGCTCTCCGGCGGCGAGCAGCAGATGCTGGCGATGGCGCGCGCGCTGATGTCCAAGCCGCGCCTGCTAATGCTGGATGAGCCGTCAATGGGCCTTGCGCCGATTCTGGTCGAGCAGATTTTCGACATTATCCGCGCGCTGCACAAGAGCGGCACGACGATTCTGCTGGTGGAGCAGAACGCGCAAATGGCGCTGTCCGTCGCGAACCGCGCGTATGTGCTGGAAACGGGCAAGATTTCCATGTCCGGCGACGCGCAGGAGCTGCTGCACAACGATGCAGTCAGGAAGGCGTATCTGGGGGCGTAATGCCAGGCAACCGGGAAGGTGGCAGAAGCCCGCTTCCCGGTTTTTCTTTTGCGTCAAGATTGACATTATCCTGCAAGCATGGTATTGTATAGGTGAAATGAATGTTATTCGGCAACAGGAGGCATCCGCATGAATCCCTATTTGACGCAGCGGGCGAACCGCCGATGGTGGGTGTATCCGCTGATGGCGCTGTTCTTCGCCCTATCGGCGCTGCTGCTGTGGCGCACCTGCAAGGCGGGTGAGCACGGCGATACGCGCATGGTGCTGCTGCTGCTATGCCTTGCGACGGCGGCGCTGTACGCCGGGATGCACCTGCTTCAGGGGGAAATCATCCGACGCCGGGCGCGCGGCGTTGCACAGCAGTTAGCAACGTTCTCGCTGCACATGTTTCCGCTGTCGGATATGCCCAAGCTCCTGCCGGACTGCCCGAATATGGAGACGCTGCGGTTATTGCTCTGCGGAAACTATCTGCGAAACATTCAGATTGATCCGCTGACGGCGATGGTATACCTGACTGCGCCGAACCTCCGGGCGTATGGGGTGGTACAGTCGTTTATTGTGTGTCCGCACTGCGGGAGGCGCACGAGTGTGGTGGAAGGAGCTGCGCGGCAGTGCGAGCATTGCGGGATGGCGCTATGAAAAAAAGCTGCTTCTGTTGTGTAGAAGCGGCTCTTTTTGTGTCTGTTGATTTGCACTTTTCAGGAATTAATACTATTTCCAGATTCACCTGCGCCATCTGGAAATAGTATAGCTTGTATTGCGGCAAGCCCTCTCCGTCCGCTATGGCGGACCCCTTTAGCTGACTGAAAGGGCAGATAAACACGCGGGCACTGCCTGATAATGGCACCAACTCAATCGCGCGAAAGGGTCAAGGGAGGAACTCCCTTGGAACTCCCTTTTGTTACATAAAATAGTGCTTGTAGGTGTCGTAGTAAATCGTCAGGCGGCGGGAACCGGAAATTTCGCGCAGGGTATCGCGAAGAGCGGAATCCTGCAGGATGAAGCGCACAATGTCCGGGTTGTAGCGAACACCCGCATCGCGCTTGAATTCCGCCAGCACTTCGTCCGTCGTCTTGGCTTGGTGGTAGTTGCGGCCGTACTGGTCAGTCGCGGCATCAAGGCAGTCGCAGACGGTGATGATGTCAATCATGAAGCGCTCCGGCGAGGCGGTGTTATCAAAGTCGTTCGGATAGCCGCCCTTGCCGTTGTAGAACTTGTGGTGGCCGCGGGCGATATCCACATAGCGCGCCAAATCCTCGTCGATACTCAGGTACTGCCCGCCGCGGTTCGGGTGGGAGCGAATGATGCCGAACTCCTCGTCCGTCAGCGGGCGGTGCTGCGTCTCGATAATCTCGAGCATGGAATTCTTGCCCACATCGTGCAGCAGGGCGGCGTCATGCGCAAATTGCAGAATTTCCGCGCGGTGCGCCTGCACATCCTCCGGCGACGTCACGCCGTGATACCCCACCATCAGCGTCGGTTCTTTGTCGATGATGGCGGAGAGAATCGCTTCCGCAAAGGCGGACACCATCAGCGAATGCAGGAACGCGGTGCAGTGCCGCGCGACAACGAGCCGGAAGATGTAGTCGATTTTCTCCTCCGCCGTGTCGAACAGCGCATAGGCATTCGGGAAGAACGCCAGCTCCTCCAGTGCGTTGTTCAGCGTGTTGCTATGCCCGGTGCGCGTGTCGTAATCCGCAATGAAATTACGGATATCCTGCTGATATTCGCGGAAATAGCGTTTCTTATCCTCCATCGGCATCGTCGTTTCCACAAGGAAGGAAATCAGCGCGTCCAGACAGGTCATGTAATAGGAAATAACGTCAATTTTGCGCACGTCCACTTCACCGAACTGCTTCACCTTCGGCTTTGTCTTACGGAAGAAAGTGTGAATCTCCTTCCAGCACTCATCTGCCGTGCGGCGGCCCGTCTCGCAGTCGAACTCACACTGGCTGGTGATAATTTGGAACATGTCGGCAGTGCTTTCCTCCGGCTTATCCAGCTTTTCGTAATATTCTGCCGTTATCTGCTCAATCCGACTCATCAATTCCGGCGGCACAAAGCGGGTGTGCGCCTCCATGGTGCGGTCAAACGATTTCGCCAGCGCGTAAGCATCCGTGCGGAAGCGCTCGGTGAAAATATCCAGCAGCCTGCCTACGTCCGGCTCGCTTTCGCGCGTCGCCGCCAGCGCATCCGACGCTTGCAGTTCCTTCATTTCCTCCCACATGCCAAACGCTTCTTCCATCGTGACCGAGCCTAACACGCAGCAGCTCATCACAAGGTTCGCGTAGGCCACCACAATCGCCTGATGGACGCTGTGCTCCTTGATTGCGCCGAAATTCCGCGACAAAACCGAAATCTTGCGGTAATAGTCCCTTGCGCGTGTGCCATATGGTTCACGCAGGATGCGGGAGAATTCCAGATTTGTGTACGCCAATGTCAGATCCACATCCGTCATCGCGGCAAGGTTGTTGCTGTGTCCATAGTGTTTCTGGAGAATCTTTGCAAGTTCCATCAGGAGCGCCAAGTCGTGCGTATCTGCGCGATAGAAGTCCATCATCGAAATTTGCAGCTGGTTCCATGCGTCATCGTCTAAAGCAGGTTCTTCCTTCGCGAACTCCGGCATCACGCTGCGCATCAGGGCATTCATGTGCGCATACTCCGTGCGGAAGAATTCAGCGCGCTCCCGAAGGGCAGCGCACCATGTGTCCCAGTCGGACTTGATGCGCATGGCAGCTTCGAGCTGCTCCACCCGCTTGAGGACAACCTGATAATCAGCGAAAAACTTCCGGATCTGCTCACTGTTCATATCGATAACTCTTTCTTTTCGTTCATCACAGGGCGTACACGTTTCTGGGGCAACGTTTCCTATTATATGGCGCAATTGCGCATCTGCCATTATACGCCCAATTTCAACAGCCGTCAAGGAAACAGACTGCATTTCAGAAAACGTTATCGGAAAGTCAGGGAGATCACAAGACATAGGGCAAGAAAGTTCAAAAATTGTTCAATCGGTTACACACACTCTGTTATTTTTTCAGCAAAAGTTTCTTGACAAATGTCCGAAATCGGACTATAATCGATACTGTCCGATTTCGGACAAATTGAAAGGAGCATTGTGATGAAAGCGTTAAGCACACGTCTGTTTGCGCTGAACGAGGCATGGAAAGAAAATGCCAATATCTACCGACAGATGGCGAAGCAGATGAACCTGACTGACATGGCGATGTGGGCGCTGTACACGCTGCGGGTTGAGCCGGGCGAAATGACGCAGAGCCGGATGTGCGAATTTCTGCACGAACCCAAACAGACAATCAACTCCGCGCTGAAGAAAATGGAAGCGGACGGGCTGATTACGCTGCAAAGCGGTTCAAATCGTCGCACGAAAACGATTCACCTGACGGCCGCGGGCGAAGCGCTGGCGCGTGAAACCGCAGACCGCGTTGCCGAAACCGAGCAGCAGGCGCTGGCGCAATTCAGCGAAGAAGAGGCGGATCAGCTGTTCTCCCTCTTGCGCCGCCTGAATGCGCTGATGATAGGCATTTTCCCGCAGACAGTGCGGAATCAAGAAGAGGAAAGTCAAGCTAAATGAGCAAGAAGAACCCGATTCAATTATCTGACCACTTTACCTACTCTCGGCTGTTCCGCTTCGTTCTGCCGTCGATTGTCATGATGGTGTTCACGTCCATCTACGGCGTGGTGGACGGGTTGTTCGTGTCGAATTTCGCCGGAAAAACGGCGTTCGCGTCCATCAACCTGATTATGCCGTTTCTCATCATTCTGGGCGCAATGGGCTTTATGCTCGGCACAGGCGGCACAGCGCTGGTCTCCCGCGTGCTGGGCGAGGGCGACAAGGCGTGCGCGAACAAGTATTTCTCTATGATTACGCTCTTCGGCATCCTGCTGGGCGTTATCCTGACGGTGGTCGGGGTGCTGGCCATGCGCCCGATGGCGATTCTGCTGGGCGCAACAGAGGCCATGGTGGATGACTGCGTGCTTTATGGGCGGATTGTCGTCTGCTTTCTTACGTCGTTCATGCTGCAAAACATGTTCCAGTCGTTCCTGATTGCGGCGGAGCAGCCGAAGTTCGGCTTGCTGATTACGCTCGCGGCGGGCGTGACGAACATGGTGCTGGACGCGCTGTTCGTGGGCGTATTCCGCTGGGGCATTGCGGGCGCTGCGATTGCAACCGGCATCAGCCAGACCGTCGGCGGCGTTGTGCCGCTGATGTACTTCCTGTTCAGCAAAAGCAGCCCCCTGCGTCTGCGCTGGACGAAGTTCGAAGTGCAGCCGCTGCTGCGATCGTGCGCCAACGGCTCATCAGAGCTGATGAGCAACATTTCCGGCTCACTGATTGGGATGCTGTACAACGCACAGCTGATGCACTTTCTGGGCGAGGACGGCGTGGCGACGTATGGCGTACTGATGTATGTGCAATTCATTTTCGTTGCGATTGACATCGGCTATTCCATCGGCTGTGCGCCCATCATCAGCTACCACTACGGCGCGCGGAATCACCCGGAGCTGAGGAACCTGCTGACGAAGGGGCTGAAAGTCATGGGCATCTTGGGCATCGTGATGACAATCGCCGCCATCTCTCTGTCTGGGACGCTGGCAAACATCTTCGTCGGCTATGACGCGACGCTCTGCGAATTGACGCGGCACGCCTTCCACCTCTTCTCCTTCGCCTTCCTGCTCGCGGGCTTCAACATCTTCCTGTCCTCCTTCTTCACGGCGCTGAACAACGGCGGCGTGTCCGCAGCAATTTCCTTCCTGCGCACGCTGGTGTTTCAGGCGGCGTCGGTCATCCTGCTGCCGATGGCGCTGGATGTGGACGGTCTCTGGTGGGCAGCCTCTGCGGCGGAAGCGCTGGCGTTCGTCGTGTCGATTGGCTTCCTGTTGGCTCTGAAGGGGAAATACCATTATTTTGATGAAACCTAATCAGGAAAAACTTGCGTGTTCCCCTTGCAAACTGCTGTTCGCTGTGGTACGATAAGAAGCGAAAGAAACCCGGCGGCAATTGCCGATTGCATCCCCCGCCGGTATCCAGAAAGGAAGCGGTATCATGGCAGCAAAGAAGCCCGCAAAGACCGAAAAAGCCGCCCCGGTGACGGGCGCGCAGGAGGAGAAACTCAAGGCGCTGGAACACGCGCTGGCGGATTTGGATAAGCAGTTCGGCAAGGGTGCCGTCATGAAGCTCGGTGAACATGCGGAGCAAAACGTGCAGGTCATCCCCACAGGCTGCCTGACGCTGGATGAGGCGCTGGGTGTCGGCGGCATTCCGCGCGGCCGTATTGTGGAGATTTTCGGCCCGGAATCCTCCGGTAAGACGACCGTTGCCCTGCACATTGTCGCACAGGCGCAGAAGATGGGCGGCATCGCGGCATTTGTGGACGCTGAGCACGCCCTCGACCCGGTGTACGCCAAGAATCTGGGCGTGAATATTGACGACCTGTATGTCTCTCAGCCCGACACGGGCGAACAGGCGCTGGAAATCGTCGAAGCGCTGGTTCGCTCCGGCGCGCTGGATGTCATTGTCATCGACTCTGTCGCCGCCCTCGTCCCGAAGGCGGAAATCGACGGCGAAATGGGCGATTCCTTCGTCGGTCTGCAAGCGCGTCTGATGAGTCAGGCGCTGCGCAAGCTGGCGGGCATCATCAACAAAACCGGCTGCGTCGCGGTGTTCATCAACCAGCTGCGCGAGAAAGTCGGCGTGATGTACGGCAACCCCGAAACCACCCCCGGCGGTCGTGCGCTGAAGTTTTATGCATCTGTACGAATCGACATCCGCAGAACTGAACAACTGAAAAACGGGGCGGATATTTACGGAAACCGCGTCAAGTGCAAGATTGTAAAAAATAAGGTAGCACCTCCTTTCCGTGTAGCAGAATTCGATATTCTGTACGGAAAAGGCATCTCACTTTCCAGTGAGGTATTGGATTTTGCCATTAAATTTGATATTATCAAAAAGAGCGGTTCGTGGTTTTCCTACAATGGGGAACGGATCGGTCAGGGCAAGGACAATGTGCGGAAGCTGATTGAGAGCAATCCGGAGATGCTCGCGGAATTGGAAGAAAAGGTGCGTGCATTGCTCAGTAATCCACAACTGAAGGGGCAAGAGTCCTTGGAATTTGAACTTGCGGACGATGAAAATGCGGCAGATGATGATTTTGATATCCGGCTGATGAAATTGGAGGATGACGAGTAAGATGGCGGATGGCTTAACCGTGTCGGTCGAGCGTGTGGAGGCGGTTGGCGCAGAAGCGATCCTTTTGCATTTGCTTTTGACGGACGGAGAACATGAGGAGCACCGGACATGTACCGTTTTGCCTGAGATTTATGCGGCGCAGAGCTTTTCCGTCGGACCGATCAGTCGGGAAGATTATCGGGTCATTTTGCGGGCGGAAGAATTGAGTACCGCAATCAAAAAGGGTATGCAAATGCTTGCTTTCTCCGACGCTTCCTTTGCGGGAATTGTCAGAAAGCTGATGCAGAAGGGAACGGACGAAAAAACGGCGCGTTCCGCTGCCCGTTACCTGCGCGCAAAGGGCTATATCCGTGAGCAGGATGCCGTCCTGCGTGCGGCGGATGAATGCCTGCGCAAACTATGGGGACCACAGCGTATCCTTGCAAAGCTTTACCGTGACGGATACGATGATGACGCACTGTATACCGCAAAGGCGTATATAGAAGAAATGGATCTGGTCGTGAATTGTGTCTCTTTGATCCGGAAAAAGACGCCTTCCGTGCCTGAGGACAGGGAATTGCGCCGCAAGTTGTGCGCCTCTCTTCTTCGGTTCGGGTATTCACAGACCCAGATTACCGAAGCATTCCGCCGCCTGTCGCAGGAAACGGAAATATAGCTTTCGCATTGCGATGCGGACGATCAAACGAAAAGGAATAAAAGTATGGTAAAACGGGATGATTATGAGGAGCTGAAGACCGAGGGACGGAATACGCGGACGATGGGTCTGGACCGGATGAGCACCTTGGAAATGATGCGCGTGATGAACGACGAAAACAAGGTGGTTGCAGCG
>ERZ779865.2473-NODE-2473-length-11610-cov-2.670532_pt1 | contig 11610 bp, 8 predicted proteins | sample MGYA00433088_ERZ779865 | MGnify/ENA primary metagenome ERZ779865 (study PRJEB29588, sample SAMEA2151703) | human gut metagenome | biome: human gut; feature: human-associated habitat; material: faeces | place: Denmark | collected 2008/2010 ... | reverse complement strand
CCCGAGGCGTTCGAGGACTACACCAAAGCCATCTCACTCAACCCCGCATTCGCCGAGGCCTACTACAACCGCGGTCTGGTACAGATATTCATGAAGGATACGCGCAAGGGGTGTCTCGACCTCTCGAAAGCGGGCGAGCTGGGCATAGAGAATGCCTATGAGGCGCTGAAATATTACACCGCAGGCACAATAGACCAATAACGGTACACACATAACAATACAAGGAACCCCTATTTAAGGAACTACAAACACAAACGATATGACGCAAACCTACAAGAAACTAAACGACTCGCCGGCGATGCGATGGACCGCGCTGGGCGTGGTGGCCTTCACGATGATGGCCGCATACTTCGTCAACGACGTCGTAGCGCCGCTGAAGACAATACTCGAAAGCGACCTCGGATGGTCGAGCCGTGAATTCGGATTCTTCACGGGAGCATACAGCTTCCTCAACGTCTTCCTGCTGATGCTCATCTGGGGAGGCTTCATCCTCGACCGCTTCGGCGCACGCTTCACGGGCAAGCTGGCCGCTACGCTCATGGTGGCGGGTACAGCTCTCGAATACTACGCCATGACCGCCATGGCAGGAAGCACGGCCACAATCCTCGGATACAAGTCGGGCGTGATGGTCGCATCGGCCGGATATGCCATCTTCGGTGTCGGAGCCGAGGTTGCAGGCATCACCGTCACCAAGATCATAGCCAAATGGTTCCGCGGCAAGGAGCTCGCAACGGCAATGGGCGTACAGGTGGCTCTCGCCCGCATAGGCTCGCAGGCCGCATACTCGGCCGCCATACCCCTCGCCCGCTCGTTCGGACTCACGGCACCCGTATTGCTGGGTCTCTGCCTGCTCGTCGGAGGTCTCATATCGTTCTTCATATTCTCGGTGATGGACCGCAAACTCGACAGCCAGATCGAGCAGACGGCCGACACCGACGAGGAGAAGTTCTCGTTCAAGGATGTGGGCAGCATATTCACAAACCGCGGATTCTGGCTCATAGCCCTGCTCTGCGTGCTCTTCTATTCGTGCGTCTTCCCCTTCCAGAAGTTCGCCTCGGAGTTCCTTATGAACAAGTACGGAATCAGTGAGCAGCTCACGGGAACCATAGCCGGAATGCCCGCAATCGGAGCACTTTTCCTCACGCCCATCTTCGGCGGCTACATCGACAAGCGCGGCCGCAGCGCCTCGATCATGGCTCTCGGGGCCGCGATGCTCATATTCGTACATGCCATGTATGCCGTACCCTTCATCACGGCACCGGCCGTGGCCGTAGCGCTTATGATAATCCTCGGCATAGCCTTCTCGCTCGTGCCTTCGGCCATGTGGCCCGCCGTCGCCAAGATCTTCCCGCAGCACCAACTCGGAACGGCATACGCTTTGATATTCTTCATCCAGAATATCGGTCTGCTGGGCGTACCTAACCTCATCGGATGGATACTCGACACGTTCTGCATCACGGGCACAAACGGCGCAGCCAACACCTATGACTACACGCTGCCCGAGTTGACATTCACCATCATGGCGGCACTGTCGCTCATCGTGGCCTTCCTGCTCAAGGCGGCAGACCGCAAATACGGTTATCACCTCGAGGAGCCCAACATACACAAATAGACAAGCAAAAGCACACAAGACAACCTCATGTCCCGTCCGTCGAACCAAACGTGACGGGACATTTTCTCCGGAGAAAGACAACAGTAAAAAATCACACCCAACCGCCCCCACAACCAGTAAACCATACACTACCCGACCTACCCGAAAAAACCATACTTAGACCACAGATACAACGACCGCCTACTGACCTTAAACGACCTTTAGACAATACGTAAGAGTTATCATTTGGTTTAATATATAGAAATATGTGTGGAATAGTAGGATACATCGGCCCAAGGCCGGTTTTGCCGATACTCATCGGCGGACTCAAGAAACTTGAGTATCGCGGCTACGACAGCGCGGGATGCGCCGTCGTCACTCCAGACAATACGATGTTGGTATTCAAGGCCAAAGGCAAGGTCTCAAATCTCGAAGAGAAGGCAAAGGAGTGCAGACAGACATGCACGCTCGGCATAGCCCATACGCGCTGGGCCACGCACGGCATCCCGTCGGAGACGAACGCCCACCCGCACCTCTCGCAATCGGGCAACTTGGCCATCGTACACAACGGCATCATCGAGAACTACGCCACGTTGCGCGACCAGTTGCGCAAACGTGGATATACCTTCAAGAGCGAGACCGACACCGAGGTACTCGTACAGCTCATCGAGTACATAATGAACATCCGTCACAGCGATCTGGCTACAAGCGTACGCTCCGCCCTGAGACTCTGTATCGGAGCCTACGCCATCGCCGTAGTAGACAGGCGCGTCCCGACGCAGATGGTAGCCGCACGCAAATCCTCTCCGTTGGCAATAGGCATAGGTAAGGAGAATGGGGAGTTCTTCATCGCCAGCGACGCAAGCCCCATAGCCGAATATACCAACAAGATCGTATATCTGAACGACGAGGATGTAGCGCTCATCGAACAGGGCAAGGAGCTGCAAATAGAGAACCTGCACAGCGGATCGGTAGATTACGAAATAAAGGAGGTCGACCTCGATCTGACGATGCTCGACAAGGGCGGCTTCCCGCACTTCATGCTCAAGGAGATCTTCGACCAGCCCACCGTACTGAAGGATTGCATGCGCGGCCGCATTATCGAACGTGACGGGTCGCTGCGCGTCGTTCTCAGCGCTGTGGAGCAACACAAGCAGCGTCTTGTCTCGGCCCGGCGTTTCACCATCGTATCGTGCGGCACGTCGTGGCATGCAGGCCTTATCGGCAAGCAGCTCATCGAGCACTTCTGCCGCATACATACCGAGGTGGCATACGCCAGCGAATACCGCTACAATGACGTTGTGGTCGATCCCGACGAGGTCGTAATTGCCATAAGCCAGAGCGGCGAGACGGCCGACACGCTGGCCGCAATAGAGATCGCCAAGAAGCGCGGCGCCATGGTCTTCGGCATCGTAAACAGCGTAGGCAGCTCCATAGCCCGTCAGACCGACACCGGAACATACGTACACATCGGGCCCGAGATAGGCGTCGCCTCGACAAAGGCATTCACGGGACAGGTGACGGTACTTGCGATGCTGGCTCTGGCGTTGGGACATGAGCGCGGCACGGTCGACCCCGAGGAGTATGAAAAGGTGCTTCGCGAGCTGACCCGCATACCCGACAAGATAGATCATATTCTCCGTCAGAACGACAGGATACGTGACATGGCCCGTATCTTCACCTATGCCCATAACTGTCTCTATCTGGGTCGAGGATGGAACTATCCCGTAGCTCTCGAGGGGGCACTGAAACTCAAGGAGATCTCGTACATCCACGCCGAGGGCTATCCTGCCGCCGAGATGAAACACGGCCCCATAGCGCTCATAGATCAGGACATGCCGGTCATATTCATCGCCACGCATCACCGCCTCTACCAGAAGATCATCTCCAACATGCAGGAGGTGCTATCACGCAAGGGACGCATCTTCGCCATCGTGACCGAGGGTGACGAGCAGGTCCGAAACATGTGTGCCGAGGTGATTGAAGTGCCCGATACGCTGGCATGCCTCGAACCGCTGCTGACGGTCATACCGCTGCAGCTGTTGAGTTACCACGTGGCCGTAGCCAAGCAGCTCAACGTCGACCAGCCGCGAAATCTGGCCAAAAGCGTAACGGTAGAGTAAATGACGGCAGTCGACAAATACACAGCGGCGCGGAGATATTGAAAGACTCCGCGCCGCTTTATTGCATATTAAGATACCATCCTATACTTTGGTCATGGCATAGACCTCCTCGATCCTGTCGCACATCGCCCCCCACGAGAAGCGTTCGCGCTCGGCCGCGATATTCTTGCGCACGACATCCATCATGCCCCGTTCGTACATCCTTCGCAGGGCATCCTCTATGCCCTCTACCGTAGGCGGACACACGACACCTGCACGTCCGTCGCGTACGATCTCGGAAAGGCCGCCCACATCGGTCACGATCATCGGCAGCGAAAAGTTATATGCTATCTGCGTCACGCCGCTCTGTGTGGCCGTACGGTACGGCAATACCAACGCATCCGCCGCCGAGAAGTAATAACGCACCTCGTCGTCGGGGATGAACCGGTCGCGCAGCACCACATCCGCCGCAAGGCCCTCACGTGATATTATGTCGAGATACTTCTCGCGCGAGGCATAGAACTCGCCTGCCACGATCAACCGCCGCCCGGACGGACGCCAGCGGCTCCACGCACGCAGCAACATGTCGAGGCCCTTGTAATCGCGTATCAGGCCGAAAAACAGCGTATAACTGAACGACGGGTCGACACCGATACGTCGGCACGCCTCCGCACGGTCGACACGGCTGCCGAAGTTCTCGAACATGGGATGCGGCGAGAAGAGCATCGGTGCCGAGGTATAACCCTTCAATTCGCCGTGCACCTGCTCCGACATATAGACGAAGCCGTCCACGGCACCCAGATACCAACGGTTGAACGGGCGGTCGACGATATGGTGTTCGTGCGGTTCGACATTGTCGATCTGGCATAAGACCTTCGTCACGCCGTTACCGCGTGCAAGCCGTGCAATCGACCCGAAACATGGGGCCATAAAGGGCGTCCAATACTTCATCAGGATCATATCGGGACGCTCGCGCCGCAGGCGCAAACCCACACGCTGCCAATTGAACGGATTGACCGTACTCACGGCCCGTTCGATCGATATATCCGCCGGCGGCGGTGTCGTTACATACTGGCTCTTACCCGGGAAGAGCATCTCGGGATACTGCACCGTGAAGGTCAATATGCGCACGTCGTTGCCGCGCCGGACGAACTCGCGCGCCATGGTCTCCATGATTGTCGCTATGCCGCCGCGAAAAGGGTGCGCGGGCCCCAAAAGATAGATTTTCATCCCTGTTACGTTTACACAAAGGTATGAAAAGCCTGCCGCAAAGGCAAACAAATATATCTTTTTACGGAAATATTGCCCTCCGCCCGCATGTCGGCGATACCGCGGCGACGCGGCTACCCTTTCGCACGCTCCTTGCTTCGGCCCACGGACTGCATCGTGAGATACAACTCGCCGTACTCCTGCAGGTTTTTCATCTCGGTGCGGAAGTCATCGAGATGGTGTTCCTCCTCGGCCGCCATATCTTGGAACATGCGCGATGTGACCGTATCGCCCATGGCTGCCGACTCGCGAGCCGCCGCATTGTAACTCTCGACGGTAGAGGTCTCGAGTTTCACGGCCAGCTGCAGCATATCGCCCACGTCGGTCAACTGCCGCGTCGGGTCACACGGGTTCATGTCGGCGTCGCCGCCCAGAAAGAGAATGCGTTCGGCAATATGTTCGGCATGGTGCATCTCCGAGATAGAGGCCTTGAACATGTACTTGGCCAGATATTCGTATCCGGCATCCTCCAGACGCACATGGAAATACATATACTGCAACGACGTGGCGATCTCCTTGCGCAAGGCGTCGTTCAACAGCGCTATGCTCTTGGCATACTTGTTATCAGATTGGTCCATAAATAAAAAGTATTTGGAACACACCGTAGCAAAATGTGTTCCAAATATTCATTGTCAGCCCGCATACGGGCCCATTCACAGTCCCGCCGCACAAAACGCTATCCGCGTATCTCGAACGCCGCACGGCACAGAGCCTCGCCATCTCCGTTACGGTACTCGAACTCACGAGTGGATCCGTCGCCGTCCATACGCAGCGTCAGCACGTCACTGTATCGGGCCTCGCGCATGAAGTTCAGGTCGAGACGCATGGACTGCATACGCTCCAGTGTCTCGATGGGCATAACGTCGCACATGATGTCGATATAACGCATCGTATTCATGTGACGGTTGAAGTCTATATCGCTGTACACCACACGATGCTCAGCCGCTACAACCCCCTCGACGGCACGTATGCGGCGCGGACGCTCGCACGGCGACGGGGCATCGACAATGACACCCTCGTGCATGCACGCCACGGTCTTCATATCGGCCGGCAAGCGGGTCGTGAAGTCGATCATGCACCACTGCGACACGGCACGGCAAAACTCACGTCCCGCGGAATCGGTCAGCGTAAAGTTTCGCGTCGAAGCCAACCGGTTGAAGTCGCTGATCCACGTGCGGAGCGTAAACTCCTCATATTCGGCAGGCAGCGCGTCGGCCTCGACACACAGGCGCGAGAGCACCCATGCCAGATTCTTCCCGCCCAGCACATCTATGCCGAAACCCAGATTATAGGCATCATCTCCGGCGGCATTGAGTATCATATCGCACAACGACGAGACCGATGCCCGCTGCGTGAAATCGACATAGCGGGGATCGACCTTGTATCGGAATTCGCTTTTCTCGGCCATAACGATAAAATTTATATGGCAAATATAATTTTTTTTTGTCTTAATATCAATTCCGCGCCGCCTTCTCCTCACGTCCGAGAATGACATATACGGGCAGGTGGTCGCTCACGCCACCCTCATAGTCCGAACCACGGTACGTAGCGTATGGTACGCCGCCGCGAAGCATCCACTCCCGTCGGAACACGCGGCCCATGGCACGGCCGTCGATACGGCAAAGCCTCAATCCGCCGACATCGCCGCTCACAAGATTCGGCGACACGATAATCTGGTCGAGCATGTTCCAACGCCCGTCGTAGCTGTAAGATCCGCGGCCTGCACGACGGCGCGCCGCAAATGGATTATAGAGATGCGTATCTCCATCCACCCTGCCGCGCGCCCCGAGGTCACGTCTTATGCTGCGATTATGCGGTTCGTCGTTCATATCGCCCATGACAACAACCTTCACCGCGGCATCCGCCTCACGCACCGAGTCAACCATACGGCGCACCTGACTGACGCAGGCGCGACGCTGCCGCTCGGACCACTCTCCGCCGCGTCGCGACGGCAAATGCACCGCCACAACGTAGATACGCTCACCGTCAATGCGGCCATCAATAACGGCAAAGTCTCGTGTCAGAGGGTAACCGCAGTCGGCCTCAACAGTATGGAACGTATCTACATGCAGTACGTCTGGCCGATATAGAAAACCCACGTCGATACCGCGGAGATCGGGCGAATCGTAGTGCACGATCCGGTAGTTGGCCGGGGCGAGTTTCGGCGTGGCGATCACGTCCTCCATGACGTTGCGGTTCTCGATCTCCGAGACGCCGATGACGATCGGATACTCCTTGTCGATGGCCGCGATGTCGAACAGCACGCGCGAGAGGTTGTTGATCTTCCGCTCGTACTTCACGGCATTCCACTTCTTCGGCCCCTCGGGCGTGAACTCCGCGTCCTTGATCTCCGGATTGCGGATCGTGTCGAAGAGGTTCTCGAAGTTGTAGAAAACCACCTTGTAGGGTTTCTGAGCGAAGCAGGCTGCAAGCAGCAGGGCGAACAGCCCGGTAAAAAGCAGTTTCTTCATGGTCGTATCATTCGGTTATTCCCCATGCCGTGGGGTTGTGTTGTGCTTTCACGTCGGCGGCGATCGCCTCGTCGAGCATCGGGAAGAACTTGTATCCGGTCTTCTGCTCGATCTCCGCCACACTGGTCGTATATTCCGCAAGCCCGTCGGCGCTCACCGAGGAGTTCTCGGCCCAGAAGCCGATGGCGATCAGCTCCGAGGCGTCGTGGATCTCGTCGATGCGCTTGCGGGTGTTGCCGTTCTTCGTGCGCAGCAGGACTTTCCAGCAGTACTCGGGCATGGCGACCTTCGTCCCGCTGCGGTCGGTGCTCCAACTCCGGACGCCGTAGTTGCCCGTCACCGTGTAGAGCGTGTCGGCGCACGACTTGCCCATTGCCGAAGCCGTCTCCTCCATCTTGAGCCACGACCCGCCGTTGAACGCACTCTCCTGCGGCATGATGTTGGTCGAATAGAAGGTCTGCTCGTTGAGCAGCGTCGAATAGGGCACCGAACGGTGGTTCGACATGCACTGGTGTCCACGCACCCCTCCGCCCCGGTAGGAACCCGACCGCAGGTCGGCCTGGTCGGCTTCGGGAATCTCGGGATCGAAATCCCAGGCATCGGAGCGAATGTAGTTCTGCATGTAGCAGGCATGGATCGAATAGGCCACCCACAGGGCGATGCGCTTGGAGCGGTCGTAACAGATGGTGAAATTGCGTGCCTTGGGCTGCGTCGAGGAGATCGGCGCATAGTGCGTCACATAGGTGCAGTTGTCGATGCTCTTGTAGGCGGGCAGTTCGGCCCACGGGTGGTCCATCACGGCCGGAATCGAATACTCGGGCTGCGAGAGGGTCAGGTCGAACTCCAGACCGCCGTCAAACGCAACCCGTACCGTCGCCGTACGTGCGGCCCCGGAATCGTTCTCGGCCAGATAGAGATAGACGACATCGGCCGTGGTGACCAGCGAACCCGAACGCGAGGTCGCGTGCGTATTGCGGGAGGTCCAGCACCAGCTGCCACCCTCGGTAACAGTGACCGTATAGGAGGTTCCGACGGTTCCGGAGAGCACGATCCGGGGATCCGAAGCATAGCCGGGAGCCTCGAGCGAGGTGTTCTGCGATTCCAGGAAACGCGCGCCGAACGACGTACCCTGCCCCTCTTCCGACGAGACGCAGCTGACCGACAGTGCGACGAGCATCAGAAAGAAGGCTGCGAAACGAAGGGCGCCACCTCTCGAAAAGATCGAAATCATCGGCAAAAATATAGGGAGAAAAAATCAACCCCCGGACGAGGACGGGAGTCCCGCCGAGGGTTGATTGGATATTAAACAGAGATTAATAGAGTTGAATGCCTGCAATAACGGCACGGGGAGCCGAGCTCGATGCCGTATCGAAATCTGCACTGGTCGAAATCGTAACCGTCGAAGCCTCCGTCAGGTCCGTAAGATCAAACGTGTAGTAGTCCGAATCCGTTACGGTGATGGTGAAAGGAGGATTGCCCGTTGCACCGTCGTTGGCCGCAAGATCGACACTTGCCGTGCTGACCGATCCGCCGTTGTTCACGCGAACATAGATCGTTGCGGACTTACCCTTCCAGGCCACGGCATAGAACGAAAGTTTCTTGGCTCCCGTAACACCCACAGCCTGCGAGGTGAAATAGCCTGCGGCGCTACCTGTTCCAAGCTTCACGCCGGACGCTGCTTCGCCGTTGAAAGTGGATTGGTTGCCCAAAGTATAGGCTTTGGCAGCGCTATCGTCCTCCGTGCAGGTGAAGATGTCCATCGAGGTAAAGGTCTTCGTTTCACCGCCCTGCGACACTCCGTTCTGCTTCAGGGCGACCGTTGCAGTTGCGACCGCCTCACCGGCCTTCATCAGCTTGACGGTCAGCGTGCCGCTGATGGCCTCCTCGGCTGTGTTCTCCTTGGCGGTCACATTCACCTGATCGCCGCTCACCTCCACCGTGAACTGCTCGTTGTCGGCCGAAGCCTCGATCGTGCAGTCGTCGGCATTCTTCTTGGTTACGGTCACCGTCTTGGCCTCACCGGCAGCGGCAAACGTCAACGACGTCGGGTTCACCGTGATCGAAGGAGGTACTTCACCGGCAGCCTCGATGCTGTAGGGCAGCACGTTTACATACTTGCCGGACGAAGTTCCCACGAAATAGCCCTTGACAACGACAACGGCACCGTCAAGATCCGAGATGGTCGTATTGTCGATGTACTTGACCGAACCGATAGCCTTCGAAGCGCCGTCGATTGCCACATTGACATAATTGCCATCGATCGAAAGGGTTCCGGTAAACTGAATCTCCGTGCAGACCGGATCTACCGAAAGGAGCTGATCCATGGCCGAAGCATCGCAAACCGTAGGATTGTAGGTCCAGGCATTGCCCGTAGATTCGACAGTCACAACGGCGTCCTCCGAGAACTGGGGCGTCGAATCCTCGTTGTAGATGGTCACTTCGCCCTCGATCGAGATCTTGTCACCAACGGCACGCTCATTCTCCTTGTGATATACCATCATGGCTCCGGTCTCGTCGGCAATGATGTAGGCGAGTTTGCCGCGTGCTACGACCGTACCGGCAGTCTTGTATTTTCCGGCAGTCTTGATTTCGCCGATCTTGGCTCCGGTCGTGGGAGCGACATAGTTCAGATCGACCTCCTGGCCGCCGACACCCTCGAGGAGCGTCACGTCATCCATGCGGTAGGAGGATGCGATATCGGCGTTGAATTTAATATAAAGCTCGGCGGGGACCTCCTTGAGCGTGAAGTTTGCCGTAGCCAGAGCCCACGTACCGTACTGGGAGTGCTCGTCGTCGGCTACCGGACGGTCGTAGGTGATCTCCACCCAGTTATCGCCGTCCTTGCTCAGCGAAACATGGAATTTGGATGCATCAAATGCATTGTCGGATGCGCCGTACTCGCTCAGATAGGAGCCGAACGTGAGGCAGAGGTTCTTCTGTGCAGCATCGAGCGTGATCTTCCCGATCACGAACTCGTTGTTCGAGCCGAACAGCAGGTTATTGACACCCGAACCTTCGTATTTCGAATAGTTGTTGTTCGAGGGAGAGTTGGCGCGGGCGCTCATGCCGTTGAACGAATAGGTCACTGCGGAGATACCCGTGCCGGATTCGTTCTTCCAGCCCTCGAACTGGTCCAGATAAGGCCAGGAAGAGCCGCCTCCATAGGTCTGCGTAGCCTGCTCCTTGTCGAAGTTGTTGGCATAGATCGGGTCACCCGTGGGGGGGGGCGTAACGCCGGATGCATACTGCTTGACGGTCACGGTGGACTCGGCCTCACCCCATTTGCCGAACTCGGGGTGGATCAGCGAGAATGCGATCTTGCCGCTGCGCTCGCTCAGGCCCGACGCCATCTCCGACACCGATACGGTGATCGTGGCATTGCCCTTGCCGCTCATAGGCTCTACGGTAGCCCAGTCCAGATCGGTCTTCACAACCGTCCACTCACAGTTGGCCTTCACCGAGATGGTCTGAACGGTCTCCGTCTCCTCGGAGAAGGTCAGCGTCTCGGGCAATGCCGTCAATTCGGGCACCAGCGACTTCTCGTCGTCATCGGAACACCCCGTAAACACGGATGCCGAAACGAGGCACAGCGTTCCGAACAGGATTCTGAAAAGATGTTTACTCATAAGAATTTGATTAAGTGGTTATAAACAAAGCTATGAATTAATAAAAATATAAAAAACAAACCCGTTTTCAAAAGGGGAAACTTGTGCAAAGATAAACTATAATTCGCGAATAAAAAATAAATAGGTCACAAAATTCGCCCTAAAAGGATCAAAACAAGGTCCTTCAAGCAGTTTCAACACCAAAATCCGACAAAAAAGAGTCACGCACAGACCGATTCAGGAAAACCTGATCCGTCACACTGCCGCAAAAATAGGAGTCGGAAGTTTCAAAACGGCTACAAAAGCATCACGGGCCGGTAAAAAATCCGACCCGTGAACGGCATACCTAAATATATATAGTGAAGCCATACCCGATCACCGGATCTCGCCGATGTCGTCGAGCGGCCAGTCGTCCGACCGGAAAGGCGCGAGCGGCTGCCCGGAGGTCGTGAAGACATTGGCCTCGGGGCACCAGTTGCGGAAAGCATAGCGCACGGCGACCGGTTCGGCCACCTCGGGAGAGGAGACCTCGATGCGTCCGTCGCCCCACAGCACCCGTCCCTCGGCGGGAT
>ERZ779865.2469-NODE-2469-length-11616-cov-4.751406_pt1 | contig 11616 bp, 10 predicted proteins | sample MGYA00433088_ERZ779865 | MGnify/ENA primary metagenome ERZ779865 (study PRJEB29588, sample SAMEA2151703) | human gut metagenome | biome: human gut; feature: human-associated habitat; material: faeces | place: Denmark | collected 2008/2010 ... | reverse complement strand
CTGAAACATAAATACAGTTCATAATTGTTGCAAGCATACCTATCTGGTCAGCCTTAGTTCTGTCGATATTATCATTAGAACGGCCTCTCCAGTAGTTACCACCACCAATAACTACGCCGACATCTGTTCCTTTGTCAACTATTGTCTTAACCTGATTAGCAATATTCTCTATAAGTTCATCATTATAGCCGCCCTCTTTCTTAGCAAGAGCCTCGCCACTAAGTTTAAGTATTACTCTTTTAATGTTATCCATACGTGCCTCCGGTTATTTATTCTTCTTTGTCTTAATATTAAATATGTTATCCATATTAACTTCTGCATAGCACTGTGAACAGCGTCCATCAATAGTAGCACCATTATTAATCTGTACTGACTTTGACTTGATGTCTCCAACTATAACAGCTGAAGAATCTACAACTACAGGTCCGTGTACATCTATGTCTCCCTTGACAGCACCTGCAATGACAGCTGAAGTTGCAACAATATTACCAACTATTACAGTTCCCTGTCCAATCTTAACTGAACCCTTAGCTTCTATATCGCCGTCAATCTGTGCATTATTGGCAAATACTTCGTTGGCCTTGGAATTGCCTGTAATGCTTCCATTAACTGTAAGCTTTCCTCTGCATGAAACATTTCCTTCAACTGTACCGAATAAATCGATTGATCCCAAAGAATCAAGGTCACCATTAATAGATAATCCTTCTGTAATAACTGCTGTCTCATCAGCTACATAGTCATCATCCTGCACAGGTGTGCTGACAGAACTGTCATTGAATTCTTTTGCTGGCTGTTCTGATTTATGTGGAACTTCTTCAACCGCATTATTATTCTTGCTTTCAGACTCCTGTGCTTCTTTCTTATAATCTTCAGCCATCTTGGCAAGTTCTGGATCATCAAGAGTATTAACCATTAAATCCTCATCTCCATCATCTGTTGCGTTTTCTAATTCTGCATCAGAGAGTCCATTAACTGCCTCAGACAGATCTTCTTTAAAATCTTTAAAAAATCCCATTAAATCATCCTCCATATTAATACTGCGGTTTTCACAAAACATTACAGTTTGAAAAGATTATATCATATCATAGACAATTTTAGAAGTGTTATGACAAATTTTTCATTGCTGCATGCATAAAAAAATCCCCGATCTGTCTTTTGACATTCGGGGATTTCTATAATTATGATAACTACAATTACTTTAACTGAGCTGCAACTTCTGCTGCGAAGTCTTCGTTCTTCTTCTCAAGACCTTCACCAGTCTCAAAACGAACATATCCCTTAACTGTGAAAGCACCGTTTGCCTTAGCAACTTCTGCAAGATACTTAGCAACTGACTGCTTTCCATCCTCAGCCTTAACATAAACCTGATCCATAAGGCAGATTTCCTTAAGCTGCTTAGATACACGACCTTCTACTAATCCGTTGAAAATCTTATCAGCTACGATATTAGCCTCATCAGCTAATGCAAGTTCTGCTAACTGTGCAGCTGCTTCCTTTGAAAGGAAGTTGAATAAATACTGCATGTTGCTCTTGTGCTCTTCGTATGTTGCAATATCAGCATCGCTCCATACCTTATCATTAATAGCCTTGTCAATTAACTTATTTAAGATTGGCTTTGGAAGAGAAGCTGGATCATTTAATGCACTCTTCTCTGTGATTTCTCTTAACTTAGCAAGTTCATCAGCTGACATATCTTCTCTGCTGAGGTACTGTGGGTTCATAGCTGCAATCTGCATTGCTACATTTGTAAGAGCTTCCTTGATTGCGTCGTTAGAAGCACCGTCTGCTGCAACAAGAACACCGATTCTTCCGCCACCGTGAATATATGAAGCTACACAGTCACCTGTAATCTTCTGGAATCTTCTAAGAGAAAGCTTCTCACCGATTGTAAGAGTCTTCTCTTCAAGTTCTGACTGCATGCCAAGAATAGCGCATACATCTTCACCATCTCCAGCCTTATCAACTGGAGCCTTAAGTGCCTTATCTGCAACTGCCTGAACAAATTCCTGGAATGTAGCGTTCTTAGCTACGAAATCTGTCTCTGAGTTAACTTCTACTACAACTGCTGTATTGCCATCAGATGCAACTCTTGTAATACCTTCTGCTGCAATTCTTCCTGCCTTCTTCTCAACCTTAGCTGCTCCGCTCTTTCTAAGAACATCAACAGCTGCTTCCATATCACCATCTGTCTCTGTAAGAGCCTTCTTACACTCCATCATACCTGCGCCAGTAGACTCTCTAAGTTCCTTAACCATTGCTGCTGTAACTGCTGCCATTATAATATCCTCCAATAAAAATAATTTTAAAAAATGCTTCAACCTGATAATATGTCAGGCTGAAGCATACATAAACTTAAGTCGGTACTTAAATATTAAGCTTCCTCAGCTACTTCTTCCTCTACAGCTGGAGCTGCTTCTTCACCCTGATTAGCTTCGATAACTGCATCTGCCATCTTAGCAACGATTAACTTAACAGCTCTGATAGCATCATCATTACCAGGGATTACATAATCTAATTCATCTGGATCACAGTTTGTATCTGCAATACCGATTAACTTGATACCAAGTGCATGTGCTTCCTGAACACAGATTCTTTCCTTCTTAGGATCAACGATGAAGATTGCATCTGGAAGTTTCTTCATTTCTTTGATTCCACCTAAAGAACCTTCCAATTTAGCTTTTTCTTTACGTAAGTTAGCTTGTTCTTTCTTAGTGTAAACTTCGATTTTTCCGCTAGCTTCCATTTCTTCGATTTCTACTAAACGTTTAATACGTTTTTGGATTGTACGGAAGTTTGTTAATAAACCACCTAACCAACGTTTGTTAACGTAGAAAGATCCTGAACGTAAAGCTTGTTCTTCAACAACTTCTGCAGCTTGTTTCTTTGTTCCTACGAACAATACTTTTCCTCCACGTTCGCTAATTGCTTTTAATTCATTGTAAGCAGCTTCGATTTGTGCTTGAGTTTGGTTTAAATCTACGATATAAACCCCGTTGCGACTTGTGTAGATGAATGGTTTCATCTTTGGGTTCCAACGGCGAGTCTGGTGACCAAAGTGAACACCGTTCTCTAACATTTTCTTCATTGATACGATTGACATAATAGTCCTACCTTTCCGTTTCTCCTCCATCATTTCAGACGCATGCAACACTGATGTGCACGGGCACACGAATCCATGATGTGTGTTATAAGCGCAATCACGCGCTTTTACATTATAGCAATAACCTTTTTAACTTGCAAGATGTTATTTTTCAAAAGGATGCGCTTTTTTATAAGCCTTCACTAACTGTGCTGTAGTCACATGCGTATAAATTTGTGTTGTTGATAAAGATGAATGTCCTAGTAACTCTTGAACAACACGAATATCCGCTCCATTATCTAATAAATGTGTCGCAAAACTATGTCTCAACATATGTGGATGCAATTTCATATGCATTCCAATGGCTTTGGCATGTTTATCCATTAAATACTGAATACCACGAGAAGTTAATTGTTTACCTCTTAAATTCACAAATACATGATCATCCACTGCATATTTTGACCAAAAACTATTTTTATAATCCAACAATTCTTTTTCAAAGCCTTGATAAAAAGGTACAATACGATCTTTATCCCCTTTACCTCGAATATGCACGATTCGATTGTTGAAATCAATTTGATTCCATTCCAAAGAAACACATTCACTAACACGTAATCCACATGCATACATCATCGTAAATAATATGCGATCACGATATTGATCTTCTTTGTTATCTTCATAAGAATTTAAAAATTCCTGAATTTCTTCTACAAATAAAAAATCTGGAATTTGTTTTGACTTCTTTGGTGTCTGTATCCCTAATAAAGGGTTTTCATTGATACCCATATACTCTGCCAAATACGCATAGAAAGAACGATATACACTCATTTTACGTGCAATCGAACTGGATTTTAAATGATCCAATGTAGCTAAAAAATTCATAAAAGTCAATCTATCACACGATTCAAAAGAATCAATAGATTGACTTAATAAATATTCTTTATATTGGTTCAAATCATTTTTATACGATTCGATAGTTTTATCTGATTGCGTATTCTTTCGATATATATATTTTAGAAAACGATCAATCAACTCATCCATTGACTTGTTCCTGAATTTCTTGAATACGAGAAAGTGCCTGAGCAGCAAATTTTTCTTTACGCTCATGTTTCTTACATTTTTCGTTTAAATGCATAATGCCAAAGTTTGCATTCATTGGCTGGAAATGTTTTGGATCACAATGCGTAATATAGTATGCTTGTGAACCCATCACACAAGTATTTCCAAAACAAATTGGTTCTTTACCTTGCATATACAACGACATATTGATTCCGGCAATCAATCCGGATGCACAAGATTCAACATAGCCTTCAACTCCCGTTAATTGTCCGGCAAAGAATAAATCATCACGTTTCTTTGATTGATATGTTTCTTTTAAAACAATTGGACTTGATAAATAAGAATTTCGATGCATAACACCATAACGAGTAATTTTCAAATTTTCTAATCCAGGAATCAAAGAGAAAACTCTTCTTTGTTCAGGCCAAGTTAAATGTGTCTGGAAACCAACAATATTGTACATACTTGCAGCTACATTATCTTGGCGTAACTGAACTACGGCAACTGGATGTGAATCCTTGTCTTTTTCCAATCCCACCGGCTTTAATGGCCCAAACAACATAGTCTTCTTTCCACGACGTGCCATTTCCTCAATGGGCATACAACCTTCAAAATATGTTTCTTTTTCAAAATCGTGCAAATTCACACATTCTGCATGAATCAATGCATCATAGAATGTTTCAAATTCATCCGCATTCATCGGACAGTTGATATAACTTGCTTCACCTTTGTCATAGCGAGACTTATAGTAGGCTTTACTAAAATCAATCGAATCCTTTTCAATAATAGGTGCTGCTGCATCATAGAAATGGAAAGTATCTTCAGAAGTGAAATCATGTATAGCCTTCGCTAGAGAATCACTTGTCAAAGGTCCTGTTGCGATAATGCATGGTCCTTGGGGTAAAGCTGTCATTTCTTCATTGACAACTTCAACCAATGGATGATTTTTGATTGTATCAGTAATATATTGTGAAAAAGTCTCACGATCAACTGCCAACGCACTTCCAGCTGGTACAGCATGCATATCTGCTGATTTCATAATCAATGAATCCATTTGGCGTAATTCCTCTTTTAAAATACCTACCGCATTATTCATCGCATTGGATCGAAGTGAATTCGAACATACAAGTTCCGCAAATCGATCTGTATGAAAGGCTGGACTTTCCTTTTTAGGGCGCATTTCAATTAATCGCACTGGAATATTTCTTTTTACGAGCTGCCACGTTGCCTCACATCCGGCAAGTCCTGCTCCTACAACCGTAACTTGTTCCATTATTTATCTTCCTCTGTTTTCTTAGGTTCTTTTTTTATATAGTGGCATTTTGGATAATTTGAACAACCAATGAAAGTTGTCCCAAAACGTGATTTTCTTCTGACAAGCTCATGTCCACACTCCGGACACATTTCACCTGTTGGCTCAGGTTTCGCCTTCTTTTTCAAAGATTCGATAGTTTTGCATTCCGGATAATTTGAACATGCCCAGAACTGACCATAACGACCTCTTTTAATAACCATCTTAGCTCCGCAGTTCGGACAGATTTTTTCTTCTTTTGCCTCTTCTGGAAGTTCTTCTTCATCATTTTCAGTGTAGCGACATGTTGGAAAGTTAATACAAGAAATAAACTTACCAAAACGACCATTACGATAAACAAGCTCTCCACCACATTCAGGGCAAGTACGTCCTACACGTTCTAATTCCTTCTTTGGCATTTTTTCATAGGCATCTTCTACAAGTGGAGCAAATTTATCATAAAATTTGTGCATGTAAGATACAGAGTCCTCGTTTCCTTCGGCAATTTCATCCAAAGTTTTTTCCATATCTGCCGTATATTCTACGTTAATGACACTTGAGAAATACTGTTGTAGTTTTTCATTTGTCAAAATCCCCTGCTCACTAGGAATAAATACCTTCGTCTTTGAAGTTTCACTTGCCTTTTCTAATGAGGCATAGCCACGTTTTTGTAAAGTATCAATAATTGTCGCATATGTACTTGGACGACCAATTGACTTTTCTTCAAGATCTTTAATCAGGCGTGCTTCTGTATAACGTGCTGGTGGTTCTGTAAAGTGCTGCTTTGAAGTTGGAGTTACATTTTTTAAAACTTCATTTTCTTCCAACTTAGGAAGTAAAGCATCGCTTTGTTTTTCATATTTAGAATATACTTTGTAGTAACCATCAAAAGTCATAGTTTGTCCGCTTGCACTAAATTCTAAATCGTTGTTTGTGATTTTAACACTCGTCACATCATATACAGCATCTTTCATTAAAGATGCCAAAGTACGCGCATAAATCAGTGAATATAAACGATATTGATCATTCGTTAAATGGTCTTTGATGGATTCGGGTGTACGATTAATGTTTGTTGGTCGAATGGCTTCATGTGCGTCCTGCGTATTTTTACCATTCTTTTGATGTACATGTCCAACATATTCTTTACCATATGTATTTGTGATGAATTCCTTGGCATCTGAAACGAAAATATCAGATAAACGTGTTGAGTCCGAACGCATATACGTAATCAAACCTTCCATATTTCCACCTAAATCAATACCTTCATACATTTTTTGAGCTACACTCATTGTTTTCTTTGCACCAAATCCTAATTTTGTACTGGCTTCCTGCTGCATAGTCGATGTTGTGAATGGAAGTTTAGGTTGTTTCTTTTTCTGCTTTTTAGAAATCGATGAAACAATATATTCTCCATTACATCTTTCTAACAATGCTTTAGCTTCTTCTTCATTTTTGATTTTAGGCTTTTTACCTTCAACCTTCACTAAATCTGCTTCAAATGCTTTATTCTGCTTTTTACATTGTGCATGAATCGTCCAATACTCTTCTTGTTTAAACGCCTTGATTTCATTTTCACGATCAACAATCAATTTCAACGCCACAGATTGCACACGTCCTGCAGATTTAGACTGGATTTTATTCTGCAACAATTTGCTGAGTTTAAACCCAATAATTCGATCTAACATACGACGTGTTTCTTGTGATTTCACGAGGTCCATATCAATTTTTCTTGGTTCTTTCATAGCTTCAAGAATTGCAGGCTTCGTGATTTCATGGAAAACAATACGATTATTGTCTTCTGTATTTAAATCTAATACACGCGCTAAATGCCATGCGATTGCTTCCCCTTCACGGTCCGGGTCACTGGCAAGATAGATATCTTGTGCTTTAGAAGCGTACTCTTTTAATTCTTTCACTACTTCTTTTTTCTCTTTGCTAATTTTATATTTAGGTTCGAAATCATGATCTACATCAATTCCTAAACCTTCTTTTCCGCTTGTCGCCAAATCACATACATGGCCTTTGCTGGAAACAACTCTGTATTCTTTTCCTAAATATTTTTCAATCGTCTTCGATTTGGAAGGCGACTCCACAATAACTAAATGTTTTTTCATTTGTTTCCCCCATATTCACGCTATATAAAACATTAAAAATTTCAATTTGTCAATCCTCAGATATCATCAATGTCTTTTATATCCACCAAAATATTGGCTCCATTACTAATCAAGTAGTTACATCCTTGATACTTTTCATCTTGAAAAGCTGTAGGCACACAATAAATAGGAACACTCAATTCGAGACATTCATTCACAGTAATCATTGTTCCACTTTTATAGGTTGCCTCAATCACAACTAAGTTGCTGCTTAAAGCGGCAATCAAGCGATTACGCCATGGAAAGTGATAAGCCAAAGGCTTCACATGCATGGGATATTCACTAATGATCAATCCGCTTTTTTTCATCCTTTCAAATAAAAACGTGTTTTCCTTTGGATAAATCACATTGATCCCACAACCAAGCACACCAATTGTTTTTGATGCATTCAAATGGGCCCTGGCATCAATACCTTTGGCAAGCCCAGATACAATGACGTACCTTGATTGGAGCCTTTGTACGATTGTATCCGTATTTTGCAGTGCCTGCACTGAACAGTTTCTAGCTCCTACTATACCTACACCTTTTTCTTTCAACAAACAAACATTACCCTGATAAAAAATAATCCATGGCGGATATCTTAAATGTTTAAAGGCTTCGGGATACATCTCATCAACAATTGTAAGATAAGGATATGGATATGCAATGATGGAATAGTTTTCATGTGCCTTTATCGCATTGCCAATTTTATTCCAATCTCCATCATATTGGATGGCATACCATAAAATAGCTTCTCTTTTTATTCTCATATACTCATATACGAAAAAAAAGAGACTTTTAACTAAAAAAGTCTAATTTCTTCAAGTTTTTTTACAGGACCATAACTTCTTCGATAGAAATCCTGTAATCCATACTTGTTTAAAGCTTCAATATGCGCTTTTGTCGGATATCCTTTATGTTTGGCTAAACCATACTGTGGATACATTTCATCCAACTTTTTCATCCAGCGATCACGCGTAACTTTCGCTAAAATACTTGCCGCCGCAATAGACAATGATTTTTGATCTCCCTTCACAATAGCTTGGTAAGGTTTATCAATATCTGGTAATGGCATCGCATCACTCAACACAAAATCACATTGTGCTTTATTGGCAATCTCCATCATAGCATCTTGTGTTGCACGATAGATATTTTTCCTATCAATCGTCTTTTCATCTACAACTAAAATTTGATAGTACAAAGCATCCTGAATAATTGTTTTAAACAACTCTTCTCGCTTTTTTTCACTCAATTTTTTAGAATCATCAATTAACGCATTTTGATATCCCTTTGGAAAGATAACACCTGCTACCATCAATGGACCGGCAATAGGGCCTCGCCCTGCTTCGTCCATACCAAGTACACTTTGATTTTGATCCCAGTAATCATTGTCCAAAGGTCTATCCAACATGTGGTTTCTCCCAAGTAATCAAGCCACACTTATTTTCACGAATATCTTTGACAAAACTTAACATCAAACGATTTTCATCAATTTCACCCTTTAATAAATAACCACGTTTTATGGCGATATTCTGTAATGTTTCATTAGGCGTATCCGCAATCTTGACATGATATACTGTATCAAAGATTTCAGGTTTTTCCTGCATTAAATATTCACACGCAAATAATGCCAAATCGTCCATATTTACAACTTGATCTTTTACTGAACCCAATAGAGCAAGTTTTAGACCTACTTGTTGATCTTCAAATTTTGGCCATAATACACCCGGCGTATCTAATAGCTCAAGTGTTTGACCTACTTTAATCCATTGAAGTCTCTTTGTCACGCCTGGACGATCTCCAGTTTGAGCCGCTTTACGTTTCGCAAACGTATTAATAAATGTGCTTTTACCTACGTTAGGAATTCCACACACCATGGCACGCAAAGCTCTAGGCTTCATTCCTCTACGTTTTTGTTTTTCAATTAAATTGATACATAATTCATTCGATGCCTTAATCAATTGTTTTGAGAAATTTTCATGAATAAAATCCAACGCTAATACTTTTTGATTCTCTGTTTCTAAGGCATTTACCCATTGTTTGGTAAGTTCTTTATCCGCCTTATCTTTTTTTGACAAAAGAATCAAACGCGGTTTATTTTGAATCAATTGATCCAACATTGGATTCTTACTGGCATCTGGCATTCTTGCATCACGAATCTCAATCACAAAATCAACTTTTTTTAAATTCTCTTCCATTTGCCTTTTGGCCTTGGTCATATGACCTGGAAACCATTGTACGTTTGCCACTAATCTTTCACTCCTATATCTGAAATTGGTAACAAGACTAACATCTTCTTGGCAAAGATCTGTGATTTCTTAACTGGACCTACATAGCGTGAATCTTTAGAATAAGGACGATTATCTCCCATTACGTAATATTCGTCATCTCCTAATTTCACTTCTTCAAAATCCTCAACATTCGTATTATCGGCATTTGGTACTTTATTAAAGTAACCAAATTTATCTACCAATGATTGACGATAGTCCGGAGCTATATATTTAGTCTCATCCAATACTTTTCCATTAATATATACAACATCATTTACACAGCTTACTGTATCACCAGGTAAGCCTATTACACGTTTTACCCAATGTGTTTTCTGTCCCTCTTCTTCCATGGTTACAACGACTATATCCCCTCGTTCTACACCATTTAATAATACGCCTCCAACATTGGTGAATCCAAATTCACCATCTTTCAATGTTGGATACATACTTCTTCCATCTACACGAACTGGATGAGCAACAAAGTTCACAAACAATAAAATTACGATTGCACTTACTACAAATACTTTTATGAATCCAAGTATATCTTCTAGTAAAGTACGTTCGTCATCTTCATTGTACCTTAGCTCGTTTTTCTTTGACTTCTTCATATAATCTCTAACCCCCTAAATGTTATAAATCTATTATAAAGCTATTTAGAAAAAAAAGCCTGAAAATCAGACTTTTTTTAAACAATTAACGAACTTCTTTTAAACGAGCAGCTTTACCTGAACGGTTACGTAAGTAAGATAACTTGTTACGACGTACTTTACCGTGACGAACTACTTCAATGTGGTCAATGATTGGTGAGTGTAAAGGGAATTTACGTTCAACACCAATTTGGTTAGAAATCTTACGAACTGTGAATGTTTCAGAGATTCCTCCACCTGCACGTTCAATTACAACACCTTCGAATACCTGGATACGGCTCTTGTCACCTTCTTTGATTTTAACGTGAACACGAACAGTACTACCAGAACGGAATGCTGGAATATCAGTCTTCAATTGTGATTTTGTTACTTCATTAACTAATCCTAAGTTCATTTTCTTTTCTCCTTCTTTTCTAATATTTGGTTATCAGTTCATTCACACAATGTGCCAGCGGAACTACCTATGCGTAAACGCCTATTAATATTACCATGTCAATAGATTTTGTGCAAGAATTATTTTTGGATTTTTAATACTGAATCAACTACTTTTTGATCTTCTTTATTTAAATTTAAATTTTCTAATAAATCCGGACGATACATCGCTGTTCTTTTTAAAGACTCTTCATGTCTATACTTCTTGATGTTCGCATGATGACCACTCAATAATACATCTGGAACTCTTTTTCCATCATAGATTTCTGGCCTAGTATATTGAGGATATTCTAAAAGTCCATTTGAGAAAGAATCATCATCACTGGAATCTTGGCGAATAACACCCGGTAAAATACGTAATATGCAATCGCACATGACCATACATGCACTTTCACCACCAGTTAGTACAAAGTCACCTAAAGACATTTGAATATCTACATAATCTCGAATTCGTTCATCAAATCCTTCATAGTGACCACAAATAATTATTAGATGTTTTAACTTTACTAAATTATTAGCTATCTCTTGTTTATAAGGTGTACCATCAGGAGTTAGTAAAATAACAGTACTTTCATCATCTTTTAAGTCATTAACACAGTCAAAGATAGGTTGACAAGTAAGAATCATGCCACATCCTCCCCCATAAGGAGTATCATCTACTTTTTTATGTTTATTTTTTGAAAAATCTCTAATATTTATTAAATTA
>ERZ779865.2467-NODE-2467-length-11620-cov-2.371552_pt1 | contig 11620 bp, 10 predicted proteins | sample MGYA00433088_ERZ779865 | MGnify/ENA primary metagenome ERZ779865 (study PRJEB29588, sample SAMEA2151703) | human gut metagenome | biome: human gut; feature: human-associated habitat; material: faeces | place: Denmark | collected 2008/2010 ... | reverse complement strand
GATGGCTGCCATTGCGAAAGCCGCTCCCGACAGTAAGGAGCAGAAAGTTCTCCTCAAGCAGCGCCAGGAAATGATTAAAAGTTCCGGCTTTTCGGAAGGTGCTTTTCATAAAATGGTTGAACCGTACGCAAAGCACTTTGCTATCCACTCTCATGTAGCACAGAAAGTTGCATCTGCTGTCTGGACGGCTTGGGAAGGCTTTTTCTTCAGCAAAGGAAAGGCCGCCCATTATAAAAAGCTTGAGGATGTAACTTCTATCTCTGGCAAGAATAACGCCACCGGCATTGTGCTTCGTCCGGCAAATCTCACAACGAGCAATATAAGGTCAGCAAAAAATAAAAAGCAAAAGGCTATTGAGCAGCGATACTATAAAGCATACGGACAGCCTGACCCTGAAGATGATAAAAAGGTCATTCTTCCTGATGCTGTAATACCGCAAATGGAAGCCGATATCGTCGCTGCCGTTGCGAAAGTCAAACTGTCTATTGGGGAAGGCTCTTTGCGCATAGTGTATGGCGACCATGAATTTCCCGTTGTGGTGCGTAATCCTAACACTCAGACGGGAAGATATCAGCAGGAAGCCCTCAAATGCGGCGTAAAGTATTGCCGTATCACCCGTAAATGGGTTCGCAATAAGTGGAAGTATTATGCTCAACTTGTTTTGGAAGGGTATCCTCCCGTCAAATGCGATAGCAACGGCGTCATGAGGCATCCCGTCAATCAAGGCCGTGTGGGCCTTGATATTGGCACACAGACGCTTGCTGTCAGCGGCAATGATATCTGCGATTTAATGGTGCTCGCGCCATCGGCAAGAGCGCAGGCCAAAAGCCTCGTAAATGAGATTGCTCGCACACAACGTGCAATGGACCGCTCCCGCCGCGTTACAAATCCGAAATATTATAATCCGGATGGCACGATAAAGAGGCTGAAGCGCCAGCATGGTCACAAACAAAAGCGTGACTGGAAGTACAGCAAGCGCTATTTCCGTTTAAAAGCAAAACTGCGTGACTTAAACCGCCGATTGGCAGATATCCGCAAGATGGAGCACAACACCCTTGCTAACGAGTTGCTGGAACATGGCAACGAGTTCGTGATTGAAGATATGAACTACAAGGCTTTGCAGAAACGCAGCAAGGAGACGAAAGTTAACGTCAAAACTGGCAGGGCACATACGAAAAAGCGTTTCGGTAAATCTTTAAGTCGCTGTGCTCCCGCGAAGTTTATCACGATTCTTACAAACAAAGCCGTCCGCAATGGCGGCAGCGTCATCAAGGTGGATACTTTTGAAGCAAAAGCCTCTCAGTTTGACCATACGGACGAAAGTTATACCAAGAAGAGACTTTCCGAACGAATGGCACATCTCAGCAGCGGAGAAGTGGTTCAGCGTGACTTATATTCTGCCTTCCTGCTTGAACATATAGATATCGAATCCTTGCAGTACAATATGGAAACCCTTAATTCAGCTTTTCCTGCATTTTTAGAAATGCACGAAAATACAAAGCATCGCTTGCAGGCGGTGCTTTTTTGTGAGGTAAAAAATGAAAACAAAACGGAAAAAGAAGAGCGGAGCGACGGTGCAGTCGCTGATAGGAATCAAAGGCTTTACGGAATACGGGCTTTTGACGACGAACGGCGAAATGCTGTTTTTTACGATTATTCCGACGAATATATCCGTATTGAGTTACGAGAGCGTAGAAAACAAAGTGCGGAAACTGACGCTCGCATTGTCCGCCGTGCCGGACGTGGAGATAGCGTGCATTGATTCGGCGGAGCGGTTCGACGATAACAAAGCGTATCTTGAAAAGCGCGCGGAAAACGAAAACAATCTGAAAGTGAAAAGGCTTTTGAAAAAAGACGAGGCGTTTTTGGACGGAATACAAACGGAACTCACTACGGCGCGGAAATTCTTGTTTGCGGTACGTTGCAGGAATATGAAACCGCCGCAGGTATTTGCCTATGCCAACACGGTGCGAAAGGTGCTATCCGAGCAAGGGTTCGACGTGCATAGAATGGACAAAGACGAGATTAAACGTCTTATAGCCTTGTATTTCGACGCGTCGTTTACGGGCGAGAATATTCCCGACTACGACGGCGAGCAGTATTTCGATCTTAAAAAGGCTGAATAAAAGTTCGTTGTAAGATTCAAGTTCGTTCTGCTTGACAAACGCCGTAAGATGCGGTATAATAAAAGCAATTGAAGGAGGAAGTCCTTATGATGAAGATGCTGATACAACTCGATGAAGAACGGGTAAGGCAAGACGGAAAATACAGAGTAGAAGATATGTGGAGGGTAATCGATAAACGGTTTGCCGGTGAGTGTATAAAGGAGATACAGTCAGATGGATCTGTTATGTACGCAGGAGATCCGTATAAAGATTATTTTACGAGAATTAACCTTGCGACATTTTATTTGAAGAGACAAAGATGGTTTGCAGACTATTGTACAAAATGGATATGGTATGATAATGATGACGACGAAGACTTGCCTTTTCAAGATATAGACGTTTTATCGCGAATAAAGCAAAAAAGAGCTGTTTATGCAAGGTAAGGTAGATGGAACGTAAAAGAAACAAGGCAATCAATTTCGATCTTGATACGAATAAAATGAAAGAAATGAATTTGTATCCGAAAGGATACAAGATCTTGGGCGCGGCATTGAAAATGCACGGGTTTGAGCATCGTCAGGGATCGGGATATATATCCAAAGAAAAAATCGATAGTGATGCGATAAACGATCTCGTGATAGCGATCGTATCGGAGTATTCGTGGCTTTCCAAATGCATAAATAAGATAGACGTTACGGATATCGGCAGGCAGCATGATTTAACGATGCTTGTTAAGGAAATTGCGGAAATGGACGAGAAACTTAGTCAGGAGAACGATGCGGAAGATTTAGATAATCTTGAAGAAAACGATTCGCCGACACTTACAATGTAATAATAAAATAATGACTTTAAATCGGTTGACTTATAACGGTCAGCCGATTTTTTATGCCCATTGAAAGGTCATTCATCTCGTGATGCTGCGTTGCGCTCGGATTTTGAAATTCCTGCGACAGTTAAGGTCGCTCCCTTTTAAAATCTGTCGCGCGCCTTGCCTGACGCGCGACTGACCTTTCAACAATTTTATAGGAGAGAACAATAAAATGACAAAAAGAAAAATATCACCCGAAAAGGCGGAAAGGCTTGAAACGAAGAACTTTTTCGATTGCGTACTGCCGGGGATCGTCAAATTCAATGTGGATCATTATATCGTGGGCGACGGATACAGAAGCGTGTGGGCGGTAAGAGAATATCCGCCGCTTACTGAGCAGCAAGCGATTCTTGCGAGAATCGCGGACAAAAACGGCGTAACGCTAAGGGTGTACCATAGGCTCGTGGAGACGACGGAACAACGAAAAATCATTCAGAACGCCACGAGAAAAAACAAGATGAAATCCGCCGCGGACGATATGACGGACAGCGTGGAAGCCGAGGGCAATTTGCAGGACGTTATAGACCTTTTGGCGGGTTTAAGAAAGAGCCGCGAGTGTTTACTGCACTGTGCGGTGTTTATCGAATTAAAGGCGAAATCGCTCGAAAGTTTACGCGAACTTCAAAACGAAACGCTTATGGAACTTGCAAGAGCGAAGATTACGGTGGACAGGCTTACGCTGAGGCAAAAAGAAGGCTTTTTATCTGTTCTGCCTTTCGGCGCAAATCAATTCGGAACGCTGTATGAGCGTGTGTTGCCCGCAAGTTCGGCGGCGAATTTCTATCCGTTCGCGTTTTCGGGCAAAACCGATCCGAACGGGTTTTATATCGGCAGAGATAAATACGGCACGAACGTAATCGTAGACCTTGATCGTCGCGCGGAAGATAAAACCACAAGCAACGTTTTAATCCTCGGCAACAGCGGACAAGGCAAAAGTTATCTTTTAAAATTGCTTTTAACAAATATCCGCGAATCGGGCAAAAAAGTGATTTGCCTTGACCCCGAAAGTGAGTATGAAGACTTGTGCGAAAATCTCGGCGGATGTTATATCGACTTTTTATCGGGCGAATATAAGATAAATCCGTTAGAGCCGAAAGCGTGGACGGAACTCGACGAAACGGGCAGAAAAGAAGAAAATACCGAAAACTGCCCCGAAGCGTTTAAAAAAGTAACAAGGTTGTCGCAACACATCGCGTTTTTAAAAGACTTTTTCAAGGCGTATAAAGATTTCAACGACAGGCAAATCGACACGATAGAAATTCTTTTAACGAAGCTTTACGATAAATTCGGCATAACGGATCAAACGGACTATATGCAGAAAAGCGCGAAAGATTATCCCACGATGTCGGACTTTTACTCGCTTTGCGAAGAGGAATATATCTTGTATGATAAAGGAAAGAAATACTTGTATTCTGAAGAAACGTTGCAGGAGGTGTGCCTCGGAATACACTCTATGTGCGTGGGCGCGGAAAGTAAGTATTTCGACGGGCATACAAATATCACTGCGGGCGATTTTTTGTGTTTCGGCGTGAAAGGGCTGATGGACTCTAACCGCAGGCTGAAAGACGCTATGCTGTTTAATATTCTGTCGTATATGTCGAACAGGTTGCTCGGCGATGGGAATACGGCGGCAAGCATAGACGAATTGTATTTGTTTTTAACAAATATGACGGCGATAGAGTATATCCGAAACGCCATGAAGCGAGTAAGAAAAAAGGACTCGTCGGTGATACTTGCAAGTCAGAATATAGAGGACTTCCTTCTGCCTTCGATCCGCGAATTTACGAAACCGCTGTTTTCTATTCCGACGCATCAATTCCTGTTCAACGCAGGACAGGTCAACCCGAAAGAGTATATGGACGCGTTGCAGATAGAACCGAGCGAATTCGAACTCATACGCTATCCCGAACGCGGAACGTGTTTGTACCGTTGCGGAAACGAGAGGTACTTGCTCGAAGTAATCGCGCCCGGATATAAAGCGGAACTGTTCGGCAGCGGAGGCGGAAGATAATGGCGATACCGATAATCCCTATACTCAAAAAAATAGGAACGGCGGTGCTGTCGAATAAAAAAGGACGGAAAGTGGTCGGCGGAATTATTCTCGGAAGTCTCGTGCTTTTAATGACGCCCGCGGCGGTAGTGCTGGGGATATTTTCGGGTAGTATGGATATAAACACGGACGGCGTACAGACGATTGTAAAAGACAGGCAGGCAACGGAAGAAAAACGCTACGCCGAGATAGAACAGGCGATGACGGAGGCGGGATATAGCGAAATAAAGATACGGGAAGCGCAGGCGATATATTCGTTTGCGCTTTTTAATCTATCTGGCGACGACGTTGCGGAAAAACTGACGGAATGCTTTTTAGCGGAGACGGACGAAGAACTCGCAGAGAAGATAAACGGCGCGTTTTATACGGCGTTTTCGGTTGACGAAATCTCGGCGATTCTTGAAAGCGTAAGGCAAGAATACGGGTAAGGCAATTTATAAAAATAGCATAAAAACAAGGAGGAGTGTAAATGAAAATCAATGCCGTTTTACGGTGCAAAGAACCGGAAATAAAGCCCCGCGCATACGAGGTGTTTGACGTGATAACGCTTTCGGATGCGGAATACAGGAGTGTGCTGAAAGAGCCGTTGAAAGACAGAGAATATCTGAAAGGGCGAACGGGGCAAGACGCCTGCGTGTTGCTTCTTTCGAAAACGGGCGACGACGGAATTCTCGTGGATACGCAAGGATACGACTATCCGAGATACTCGGCGTTTATACCGAACGCGAAAGATATAATAAACTCTTTCGTGCAAACGCTTGCGAACTACGCGGTGTCGGAAGGAATGCAAAACTCGGAGGACGGTATTTGGGGCGTAAGTAACGATGAACTGTATTATCATTTCGGCGCAAACGTAAAGAAAAATAATGCATTCGGGAAAATGCTGACGAAAGAGTTACAACGGCGACGCGAGATAGTAAGCGCAGAAGTTGTCGATGACGGTATCGAATACGAGGTAAAGCGCGAATACTGCGAAAACTTAAGAGAAGAGGAGTATGAAGACGAGCAGGAATGTACGGATATGCGAACGGCGGAAGATCTTGCTGAACAGGCGGAATATGCGGCGAACGCGCCGAAATGCTGTTCGAAAAAAGAGCGGGCGTTGAATATGCTCGGAATGCTCGGCTCGAATATAGCCGACGAAGATATCTATCACGACGAGAGTGAACACGACGAAGTGCAGGAGAAATGCCATTCGCTTGACATAAGTATGCAGTAAAAGTCGTTTCCTATTTGGTTGCAGGAATAAGCGAAGGGGTTGCAGTAGCACCCCTTCGCGTTTTACAGCGGACGGCAACGCCGACCGCATAAGGAATTTTGAGAAAAACGGGCAAGGGGTTGCAAAATAAGGCAAATTCAGAGAAAAGAGTCGAGTATTAGAAAATACGGCGAAATGAAAAGAAAAAACAAGGCGTTGCAGAGTGCAAAGGAGGAAAAACTATGTCCGAGCCGAAAGATAAAAGAAAATTCGCGTTGTGGGTACGCGAAGGAACGATGGAGAAGGTGGAGAAATTATACCGCGCGGAAAACGTGAAAAGTCGCTCGGAATTTATAGAGAAAGCAATCAATTTTTACTGCGGCTATCTTACGGCAAACGACGGCAAAGAATATTTCCCGCAAGTGATCGTTTCTACCTTGCAGGGTACACTCGGCGGGTTTGAAAACCGTATGGCAAGCCTGCTGTTCAAAATGGCGGTGGAACTTTCGATGTCGTTACACGTTACGGCGGCAAAAAGCGAGATTGACGAAGGAACGCTTGCAAAACTTCGCGGACTTTGCGTGGACGAAGTAAAGCGTATTCGCGGGACGGTATCGTTCGACGACGCGTATAAATTTCAGAAAGGGTAATGGCAAGGCTAATTGTAAAGTGGCGGTATATCAAGCCTGGCGCGCCCAGGCAAGGCGAGCATTACGTTAACTATATCGCAACGCGTGAAGGCGTGGAAATCGAGGACGAAAAATGGAAAGACGAACCCGCCACGAAAGGACAGGAAAAGTTAGTTAATCGGCTTATAGCCGACTTTCCCGATTGTAAAGACAGTTTCGAATATCAGGACTTTTTATCTGCAAAGACGAAACATACGGCGACAACGTTTATAGACAAGGCGATAGAAGAAAACGTTGACAGGATAGGAAAGAAAGAAAACTATATCGGGTATATAGCGATGCGCCCGCGTGTCGAAAAGTCCGGTGCGCACGGTTTATTCTCTTATTCGGACGAGCATATAAACCTCTCCAAAGTAGCGAAAGAAGTCGGCAATCACGACGGCGTTGTGTGGACGACGGTAATATCATTAAAACGCGAGGATGCGGAAAAACTCGGGTATGATAATTTGCCTGCTTGGAAAACGCTCTTGCGGGCGAAGTCGCAGGACCTTGCCAACGCTATGGGTGTGTCTATAACGGATATGAAATGGTATGCGGCGTTTCATAACGAGAGCGGTCATCCGCACGTTCATCTCGTTTCGTATTCGACAGGCAAAGAACCGTATATGACGAGGCAAGGTCTTGAAAAGTTAAAAGCCGCCTACGCACACGAGATATTTAAGAACGATTTATATGAGATCTACGAAAGACAGACGGAATATCGCGACGAATTACGCGCAGAAAGTAAAAAGAAAATAGCGGAAATCATACGCGATATAAACGGCAAAGAATACGAAGACGAAACGCTCGAACTAATGCTGAAAACGCTTGCCGAAAAACTGCAAAAGCATAAGGGCAAGAAAGTTTACGGATATCTTCCGAAAGATGTCAAAAACCTTGTTAACGGTGTTATAGACGAACTTATGAGGGATAGCGACTTGCAAAAACTTTATGAATTGTGGTACGAACAGCGCGAAAACGTATTGAAAACTTATCGGGATAAAATGCCCGCAAGGTTGTCGCTTTCCGCGAACGAAGAATTCAAATCTGTGCGTAACGCGGTGATCGCCGAAGCGATGAATTTATCGTTTTCGGAAATATCGACGGTAGAAGAAACGACCGCTGAACCGACGGATAAAGAAATAGAAAAAAGCGAGAAAAAGCCGCGAAAGGACTATAAAACGGCATGGCAGTTTTACGATTGGGCAAAGGCTTGCATGGATAAAAACGGCGAAGAATATAATCCCGAATTTGCCGTGAAATTATTTGTTGAGGCGGCGAGCGGCGGGATTACCGTGGCGAAATACAAACTCGGCAAAACGTTCTTAAACGGCGACGGCGTGGAGAAAGATATACCGAAAGCGGTCGAATGGTTGAAACAGGCGGCAATGGAAGAAAACGAGTTTGCCGAATACGCGCTTGGCAGGATATATTTATTCGGACTCGGCGTAGAAAAAGATTTACCGCTTGCAATGGAATATCTCCGCTCTGCGGCGGCAAAGGGTAACGAGTACGCGGCGGAACTCATAAATCAGAAAGAGTTGTTCGATAAACAAAGCATAAGTCTTTGTATAAGCCGTTTATTCAAATATTTATGTGGAGTATTGCAAGAAAAAGCGGAAGCGGAATTCAGCGCGAAAATAATGAGAACGGATAAAAAACTCCGCCGCAGGATAGCGGAGAAAAAGCAGGCGCAGGGGCTGAAATTAGAATAGGAGGGATAGACAAAAATGTCAGAGTTTGTATATTTCACGCCGCAAGAAAAAGAAGCGGCAAGGAATGCGGACATCGCGGAAATGTTGGAGCGGCAGGGCGAACGGTTAAAGCGCAGCGGCTCTGAATACGAATGGGGCGAAGGGAGCGAACGGGTTACGATACGCGGAAATCTTTGGTATCATCAGTACGAGCAAAAAGGCGGCAACGCCGTGTCGTTCGTGCAGAAATTTATGGATAAAACCTACGTGGAGGCGATGAAATTCATTCTCGGCGACGGCGCGGGCGAGGTGAAGCAAGCCGAGCCGAAACAGGCTAAAGCAAAAGAAAAAAGGCAATTCGAGCCGCCCGCGCTTGCCGAAGAGCCGAGAAAGGCGTATGCGTATTTAAACGTTCGGCGCGGAATACCGAAAGACGTTCTCGTGCCGTTTTTCAAAAAGAAACTTATAGGCGAAACGAAGAAGTACGCGAACGTTGCGTTTATGGGTTACGACACGAACGGAAATTTGAAACACGTTAATTTACGTACTACCTATGCGAATTCCACGTTTAAAGGCAACGCTCCCGGTTGTACGCCCGAATACTCGTTCCATTACGCAGGGCAGGGCGAAAAACTGTATTTATTCGAAGCCCCCATAGATATGCTTTCTTTTATAGCGATGAAAGGCGATGGCTGGCAGGAACATTCTTATGCGGCTTGTTGCGGCGTGAGTGATAAGGTATTGTTTCAGATGCTGAAAGATAATCCGAATATAAAGAAAGTGTTTTTGTGTCTGGATAACGACTGGGCGGGACGAGTCGCCGAATACCGAATCGCAGAAAAACTGACAGAAAACGGAGTTGAGTTCAATATAAAAATACCGAAAGGCAAAGACTGGAACGACGACCTTTTAATGGCGAAGGAACAAAAAATACTACGAAATACGGAGGTGAAAGAATGTCGGGAATTACGATACTCATAATAGCGGCTACGGCGATGGCGTGTACGCTCGGCGGGGTGTCGCTTCTGGCGCACGTCTATACGCTGAATAGCATCAAAAGCAAGACGGTGGGCGATGGGCAGCACGGTTCGGCGCGGTGGGCGACGAAAAGCGAAATGAAGCGGGTTTACAGGCATATACCGTTCACGCCGGACAAGTGGCGAGCGCAGGCGAAAAACGGCGTTAAACCGACTTATACTGGCGGTAAACGCAAAAAGACGAGAGAAGAAGAATTGCCGCAAGGAATAATCGTCGGGTGTAAAGGCGGAAAGAAAAATACTACGGCAATGGTGGATACGGGCGACGTTCACGCGTTGATGATCGGCGCGGCGGGCGTGGGTAAAACGGCGTACTGGTTGTACCCGTGTATAGAATATGCCTGTGCGAGCGGAATGTCGTTTTTATCTACCGATACCAAGGGCGACGTTATGCGAAACTACGGCGGTGTAGCGAAAGAATACGGGTATAACGTGTCCGTAATTGATTTAAGAAATCCGACGAAATCCAACGGTAACAATTTGCTGAATCTCGTAAATAAGTATATGGATTTATACAAGGAACACCCGAACCAACTCGCGTATAAAGCCAAAGCAGAAAAGTATGCGAAGATTATTTCTAAAACGATAATTCTGTCGGGCGCGGAATCGGCGTCGTTCGGGCAGAACGCATACTTTTACGACGCGGCGGAAGGCATACTCACGGCAACGATATTGCTCGTTGCGGAATTTTGCGAACCGCAGAAAAGGCATATCGTATCGGTATTCAAAATTATTCAGGAATTGCTTGCGCCTTCGGAGAAACGCAACAAAAATCAGTTTCAGGAGCTGATGGCATTGCTTCCGAACGACCACAAGGCGAAATGGTTTGCGGGCGCGGCGTTGAACGCTTCCGATCAATCGATGGCAAGCGTTATGTCTACCGCGCTTTCAAGATTGAACGCGTTTCTCGATTCGGAACTCGAACAAATACTTTGTTTCGATACCGAGATAGACGCGGAAAAGTTTTGCTCGGAAAAGTCCGCAATATTTATCATAATGCCCGAAGAAGCGCCCACGACGTTCTTTATGATTTCGCTTATCATTCAGCAGTTATACCGCGAGATATTGGCGGTAGCCGACGAAGAAGGCGGCAAACTCAAAAACCGTTGTATCTTCTTTTGCGACGAGTTCGGAACGTTGCCGAAGATACAGGACGCGGAAATGATATTTTCTGCATCGCGTTCAAGGCGATTGCAGATTGTGCCGATTATCCAAAGTTTTTCGCAACTCGATAAAAATTACGGTAAGGAAGGCGAAGAGATTATCGTGGATAATACGCAACTTACGATTTTCGGCGGGTTTGCCCCGAACAGTCCGTCTGCGGAAATTTTATCCAAAGCGCTCGGCACAAGAACGGTGCTGACGGGATCGGTAAATAAAGGAAAAAACGATCCTTCCGAGTCTTTGCAAATGACGGAACGACCGCTGATGAGCGCGGACGAGTTAAAGGCAATGCCGAAAGGGCAATTCGTCGTTATGAAAACAGGTGCACACCCGATGAAAGTGAGATTAAAATTGTTTTTCGACTGGGGAATATCTTTCGGCGAGCCTTACACCGTAAAAGAGAACGCGAATCGCAAAGTGGAATATGCCGAGAAGAAAGAACTTATAGAAAAAATCGTGGAGAAATACTGCCCCGATCTGAAAGACGAAACGGAAGAAAAGGCAAAATCTCGCGGCGGTATAGGCGGACAATCGCTGGTAGAAAGCAGACGACATTTTGCAAGCGATTCACGGACGAACAGACCGTTTTTAAGAACGTCGTCGATAAAAAGGCAGTACCCGTTGCCGCCGACGACGGAAGAAACGGACGAGATGGATGAAACGGAGCAAAAAGACAATGAGCCGACTTGATTTTTTATACTCGAGCGACGTTTCGTCGAAAGCGGTTGCCGTCTTTTTATATCTGCTCGACCACGCGAATAAGCAAGGCGAGTGCTGGCCGTCGATACCTACGATAGCGGAAGATCTGAAAATTTCCGAATCGACGGTTCGGCGGG
>ERZ779865.2459-NODE-2459-length-11663-cov-6.483718_pt1 | contig 11663 bp, 10 predicted proteins | sample MGYA00433088_ERZ779865 | MGnify/ENA primary metagenome ERZ779865 (study PRJEB29588, sample SAMEA2151703) | human gut metagenome | biome: human gut; feature: human-associated habitat; material: faeces | place: Denmark | collected 2008/2010 ... | reverse complement strand
ATTTTCTTGCAGCAAGTCCTATTTGGGGCTTGACTTTTTATTTGCAGGCTTTCTCCAAAAACTATGACAATTTGATTGCAATTTGACTTGATTTTTTTCACAATTCAGGGTACAATAAACAAGCAGCCGTTCGCGGCAAATTATACTGAGGTGAACCATCATGGGAAAACGCATTCTGCTGGTGGACGATGAGCCGCTTATTTTGAAAGGCTCGAAATATACGCTTGAACAGGACGGCTACGAAACCGATACCGCCGTGGATGGTCAGGAAGCGCTGGACAAATTCTTTTCCGGGATGTATGATCTTGTGCTGCTGGATGTGATGCTGCCGAAGGTGGACGGACTCAGCGTTTGTCAGCGCATCCGCGAAACATCCAGTGTGCCGATTATCATGCTGACTGCCAAGGGCGAGGACATGGACAAAATCCTCGGTCTGGAATACGGCGCGGACGACTACATGACCAAGCCGTTCAACATTCTGGAGGTGCGCGCGCGGATTCGCACCGTGCTGCGCCGCGCGGGGGGACACGTCGTGCAGGAGCAGAAAATCATCCGCGTGCATGACATGGAGGTCAACCTCGTCAAGCGCACCGTCACCCTCGGCGGAGAGGAAGTGCGCCTGACCGCGAAGGAATTTGATCTCCTGCAAATGTTCATCACCAACCGCGGCCGCCCGTTCTCCCGCAAGGAGATGCTGGAAGCCGTGTGGAAATACGACGATTATACCGGCGACGCGCGCACGGTGGACGTGCACATCCGCCGCCTGCGCGAGAAGATTGAGCGCAACCCCGATGAACCGGAGTTTATCTTCACGAAATGGAAGGTGGGCTACTATTTCACCGACAAGGACTAAGCCGCTTGCGGCGCTCGTGCGCGGCGCAATGTCGCTGCGCTGGAAGCTGATGCTCACGTTTCTGGTGGTCATCGGCGCTTCCTTCGCCATCATGGCATCTATCCTGACCGGTATGGTCAGCAGCACCTTATATCAGCAGCGCACCCGTCAGGCCACCCGCTCTCTGGAGCAGCTGGCTTCGTCGGCTGCGCCTTTTTTGGCGTCGGCGCAGATGGATAGCCTGTCCGAACTCCTGACCGCGCAGGCAGGTGAACTCGGCGGACGGCTGCTGGCGGTGGATATGGACGGCAAGGTGCAGGCGGATACCTTCGGCGCAAGGAGCGGGCAGCGGCTCAGTATTCCGGAGACGGTCGCCGTCCTCCTGCACGGGGAGAAATCCGCGTTCGGCATTCACCGCGTCGATTCGGAATCGGGTGTGTCGTATGTGGCGGTCGCGTCCGCCGCGATGGAGCAAAGCGGCGAGACGCTGGGCGCACTCGTGCTGTCTCTGCCGGTGGATGAATTGCAAACCGCGCTGGAAACGGTCAAAAGGCAGCTGATGACGGTGTTCTTGATTGTCGCGGGCGCGGCCATGGCGGCGGCGCTGATGCTGTCGGGGATGCTTACCCGCCCGGTCAAGGCGCTGACGCAGACGATTCGCCGCATGGGCAAGGGCGACCTGTCCGCGCGTGTGAACGTCCGCACATCCGGCGAGCTCAAGGAGCTGGCGGAAAGCTACAACGCGATGGCGGAGCAGATTGAGCACCTCGACAAGAGCCGCAGTCAGTTCGTCGCCAACGCCTCGCATGAACTGAAAACCCCCTTGGCGACAATGAAGCTGCTGCTGGAAAACATGCTCTATCAGCCGGATATGCCGCAGGAGCTGCGCACGGAGTTCATGCAGGACATCAACCACGAAATCGACCGCTTGAGCGGCATCATCACGGACCTGCTGACGCTGACGCAGATGGACAGCCACTCGTCCCCCCTGCGCGTGACAAAAGTAGATTTGTCCGCACTGACGGAGGAAACCGTGCATACACTGCAAATCGCCGCCGAGCAGAAGGGACAGACGCTTACCGCAGACATTGCGCCCGGCATCACCCTCGACGGCGATTCAGGCAAGCTGATGCAGATCTTCTACAACTTGACAGACAATGCCATCAAGTACACGCCGGAAAACGGGCATATCGCCGTGCGGCTTGCGCAAAGCGGCGCAAACGTGCTGTTCGCCGTCACAGACGACGGCATCGGCATCCCGGAGGAAGACCAGAAGCACATTTTCGAGCGCTTCTACCGCGTCGATAAGGCACGTTCCCGCGCGACGGGCGGAACGGGACTGGGGCTTTCCATCGTCCGGCAGTTAGCGGCGATGCACGGCGGCACGGTCAGCGTGTCATCCCAGCCGGGGCAGGGCGCGACGTTCACCGTCACCCTGCCGATGGATGCAAAGCGAGGTGAAAAGGCATGAAGCAGCTTCGGCTGACTTTGCTTCTGCTCATGCTGATGATGACGCTGACGGCCTGTGCACCGTCCGGCAATTCGATGGAAGCCCTCTCCGTGACCGCCGCGCCGCAGGAGGACGAAATCCCCCGCGCGGATGGCGACGATGCGGCAGCGACAGACACATCCGCCCTCATCTGGTACCGCTATGGCGACGAACCAATGCTGGCGGCGGAGCGGCGGACGGTTTCGCGATTGCCGAATGAGCCGTATGAGACGGCGCTGCTGCGGCTGCTGCTGGAAGGGCCAAGCCTGAATGCGCCCGCGCTGCGCGGATTGTTTCCGGCGGGTACACGCGTGATTTCGACCTCCCGGCAGGGCGAAATGCTCTTCGTCACCCTGTCGTATCAGCTGATGAACGGCTATTCGGACGAGCCGAGCAACTGGCGGTCGGACACGGCGTGGGCGCAGGAAGTGCCGCTCCGCCGGAGGCTGGCGATGCAGGCGATTGCCGCGACGGTGACGGAAAACACGACTGCCCAGCAGGTCGTCATTCTCTTGGAGCAGCGCGGCGAAACGACGGATTCCATGCGGCTGCGGCAAAAATACTATACGCTGAACGCGGCGGACGATGCGCTCGCTAATCCGCTTCGGCGGGATGAATCGCTGCTGCTGACCGCTTCCGGCACGATGCGGACGATCCTGACCTGCATCCAGCATCGCGATATCCGCCGCCTCTACCGCTATCTTGCGCAAAGCGACCCGGATACCGGCGAAGCGCGCATGGAATATGAAGTGTTCGCATCCAAATGGACGGAATATCCCGCGCTGACTGCGTTTGACTTCTCCGGCGGCAGCGCCTCCGGCACGCGGGCGGTTTTCACCGTCAGCGGAACGAGATTAGCGGACGGCGTATCGCAGAAGTTTACGGGGCGAAGCGTCCACCTGATGAAAACGGGCGGACTGTGGTGCATCAGCATGAGCCAGCTGACCGCAATTGTGGAGGGAACGCCATGAAAAAAAGCAAGTTTCGCTTGATGGCGCTGATGATGGCGCTGCTGCTGACACTTACTTCTTGCAGCCGCGAAAGCAGCTTGGCGCCCGCCGAGACGCTGCCGCCGCCATCTGCCCCCTACGCCGCGCCGATAGATGATTCCGGCTTGGATTATGAGCGCGATGTCGCCCTCTACCTCCCCGCGAAAAACGGGCAGACGATGCTCTGCTTCTGGCGCACGGCGGCGCTGCGCTACGACCAGATGCCCGCTGAAGCGGTGCTGCAGCTGCTCTTGCAGGAGGAGGGCGACGGGAGCGCCGTGCCGCTGAAGGACTATGGCAATGTGTCGCTTGCGCAAGGGAGCGCCGTCACAACTGCCGGACACGTCTGCACGGTCAATTTGTCCTCCGCCGCGCTGCAAATGGGCATCCATGAGCTGTACACGGTGTGTCTGTCTATCGCAACCACGCTCTGCGCGCTGCCGGATGTGCGGTTCGTCAATATCCTCGTCGCGGGCAATCCGGTCGCGATGGATGTGCAGAATCTGCTGCCCCTGGGGGCGCTTTCCTCTGCGGAAGGGGAGAACCTCGTCACCCGCTGGGAGCAGCTCGTCGCTCAGCGCACGGGCGCGGGCGGCATTGCGGCGCAGACCCCGCTGAGCAGCGCAGCCGTGCTGTATTTTCCCCTGAAAAGCGGCAGCGGCATCACCTGTGAAGTCAGGCAGCTTTCTTTCGATGGTCAGAACGCCCAGCAGCTGGTTTATGGTCTGCTGGATGCGCTCTCCGCCGGGGCGACTGATGCCGCGAACATCCCGGATATGCCCGACCTGCGCACGATGCTCCTGATGGCGCCGGAAGTCACGACGCTCTCCAGCGGCCGCCAGTCCGCCGCCATTAACCTTGTCCCCGATGCGCTTCAGAGAATTTCCAGCGCGGGTATCGACCCGGTGTGCTTCTTCGCTGCCCTGACGATGACGCTCACGTCCTACATTCCCTCGCTGGAGCAGGTTGTCTACCGCGTCGGTGATTCCGCGCTGACCAGCCTGTATTCCACCATCCACGGTACGATTGTCCTGCCCGGCGGCATGATGACGCGCGCGAATTTCGGCGGCTTGCTGACTGACGAAGCAGTCTGTTATCTCTCGAACGGCGAAAAGCTGCGCCAAGGAAGGCTGAATCTCCCGGCATCAGAGGCCTGCTCGCCGCGCACACTGCTGACGGCTGTGCTGGCGACGGAGGGCTTCCCGGAAGGGCTGACGGAAGATGATGTGTTAGGCGTCGCGATTGCGGACGATACGGTACTGGTGAATTTCTCGGCGCATATGGCGGATGCGATTCGCACAAGCAGGCTGAATCAGCGCATGATGGCGTATCAGCTGACGGGCGCGCTGGTGCAGCGGTATCCGGTACGGCGGGTGCGGTTCTTCTTTGATGGAGAAGCGAAGAATACGCTGGATGGTGACGTGATGTGGGCGGGGGAGTTTTTGATGGATTATGTATTGTGTGAGTAACCTGTGGATAAATGCGCGGAAGGAGCAGGGGAGACTTCATCCCTTTTCATCTGCCTCCTGCAATCACGCAAAGTTCACGAAATTCCACTGAATGTTCAAAAATCGTTCATGACAAAGACAAAAAAGGCGGATATAATAAAAGCATAGCCAGTTGGAAAGACTGACTGGACGCCGGAAATGCGAACGGCGGCATGAAATTCGATTTTTGAACCTGAAGGAGGTACAGCAGTTATGAAATTCCGGAAAATGATGGGCTGTATTGCATTGGGCTTGACCTGCGCGATGATTGGCGCGGGCGCGACGATGGCGGCGCAGAACACGTCGGCGGCGGCAGAAGCCGTCACGGCGGCGAACTCGACAACGACGGTTGTTACCAGCCCGTTTACCGCGGCGGTGCAGCAGGTACGTAACAGCGTGGTCGGCGTGAGCAACTATCAGACCGTGCGCTATGGCAGCTATGGCAACAACTTCTATTTTGGCTATGGCTTCGGCTATGGCAACGGCCGCAACAATGATCAGCAGATTGAGGAGCGCGAGGAGCTGGCGGCTACCGGCTCTGGCGTGGTTATCGGTCAGGGCTTCGTGCTGACGAATTACCACGTTGTGGAGGACGCGAGCAGCCTGCGTGTGACCGTGACGGATGACAGCGGCAACACCGACGAGTACGCCGCGACGCTTGTTGCGTATGACGAATCGCTGGATATCGCCATTGTGTACGCGACGGGCCTTGACCTGCCGGCGGTCACGCTGGGCGACAGCGACACCCTGCAGGTCGGCGACTGGGCAATCAACATCGGCAACCCGCTGGGCTTCACCAAGACCACGACGGTCGGCGTCGTCAGCGCCCTGAACCGCGCGATTGAGTCCGAATCCTACGACAAGTATGGCCGCAAGTCCACCATCACCAACGCCATGATTCAGGTGGACGCCGCGATTAACTCCGGCAACTCCGGCGGCGGCATGTTCAATGTGAATGGCGAACTGATGGGCATCCCGACGCTGAAGTACACCGGCTCGTACTACTCCGGCAGCACCGTCGAGGGCATCGGCATGTGCATCCCGATTAACTCCGCCAAGCCCCTGATTAACAAGGTACTTTCCGGCGAAATCACCTTCACCGCGCCCGAAGCGCTGGATAACAGCGATGACAACAAGGCGGATAGCAACACCGACAGCACGCTCGTCGGCAAGCCCCGCATGGGCATCACCATGAGCAACCTCGCCAACAGCCGCGCACTGCAGAACGGTCAGATTCCGAAGGGCGTTTACGTTGTGAACGTGGAAGAGAACAGCCCGGCGGAAAAGGCGGGAATGCAGGTTGGTGACATCATTGTGGATGTGAACGACAACGTGATTACCTCGACCACCGAGCTGGCAGCGCAGGTCGCGGACTGCAAGGCGGGCGACGTGCTGAAGATTAAGGTCTACCGCGTGCCGGGCATCACTGATCTGACCGGCAGCGACGACATACCCGACGGCGAGTACATCGATCTCGAAGTGACGCTGGAAGTTATTGATAATGTGAAGCAGTAACAACTGGACAATCGAAAACCGGGGCGGAACACGATGAATGTTCCGCCCCGGTTTTGTTGTGGGGGAAATTAGTTGTTGAGCCAGTCGAGATCCTGCTTTTCACCGTTGATTTTGTAGCCGAAGCCGTTGTCCTTGCACCAGCGCAAGGCGTAGGAGTCGGGCTCGACGATGAATGTGGAGCCGGTGGCAAAGGCATCTTCGGCGATGTACTCCAATGAGGAGGGGAGGTAGAAGTCGGTGCGCTTGTCATCTTTATTATTAGGATTGATATATGCTTTTGATTCGATTCGCTTAACGGTATTGGGAAGTGAATTGACAGCAGGGCATAAGCTTTCGGGAATGCTCGTTAAATATGGAGGAAAATCTTCCAAACTTATAAAATGTGCGCCTAAGCAATAGTTGGATTTTCCGATTGAAATAATAGATCGCGGAATTGAAAAAAATGAGTATAAACTGTCGAGCGACTCTGGGTCATCTATCTCTGAGAAGTTAAGCATCGTGATTTCAAGTGTTCTGGTACGATAAGTGGTAATATCACTTCGTGGAGTATCAAAGGCATTGTCGGAAACGATGGTAATCGGGCAATTCTCAAAACAAACCGAAAAAGTTGTCAAAAAGTCATCGCCGGAAAATGCAGCTTCCCCAATTTCTTCAAGCGAGCAAAAGGTGATGTCGCATGACATTGTTTCAGTATTATAGAATGCATATGAACCAACTGTTTGCACGTTTATAAAACTGGGAAAATTCGCAACAGTGGAAGCATTAAACGCTGCTCCTTCAAAGGCATGATTTCCAATTTCTTTTAGAGTGTCAGGAAAAGCAACATCCTTCATCTTGGTATTTGAGAGGGCATAATCACCAATGGATACGATTCCTTCTGGAATGGCTATGGAATCTAATTCGTTAGTAGTGCTTGCGATAAGCTTTTTTTGCTGCTTATTATAGAGCAGACCATCAATTAGGGCAAAGCGCGGGTGATTTACGCTAATATTTAACGTGATTGATTTGCTGTCGAACCAGCTATAACCAAATAGTATTCCATAACCGATTTCTTCAACGCTATCTGGAATATTGAGTTCGGTTATATCCAAACCACGGAAAGCAAAATTTCCAATCGAAGTAATTCCGTTTGGAAGATAGATACTAACATTCTGGTATTGCTTGCGATTATCATAAGAATAAGAAACAGAAAACGCACTTTCACCAATTTCTGTTACAGGATAGCCGCCGATGGTTATGGGGACGGCAATATTAAGATTTTTGGCAGAAGCAGGGAAGTTATAGCCTGTAATTACCGCCGTCCCGTTCCGTTTAACCCGATAGTAAAAATCCCCGCTCTGTTTCTTGTCCCCATCGGCAGCAGCCGGAACGATACACAACATGCTCAAAATCATTGTGAGAATGAGCAGAAAACTGATGCTCTTTTTCATGGTTTGTCACTCCTTTATGTTAATCATACATAGTTTCAGGAAGCCTTTGACCGCAGTTCGGTTAAATACGAACACGGTTTCTTGCTCCCAATTGGGATGTTCAATTCCTTTTGTAATCATTAGAATCTGGTTGTCCTGCAAAGGCGAAAGTTCAGATGCTGAAACGCTAAAATTACTCTTGCTTTTTGCCTTTGGCTCATTCAGATTCCATGCAATGTATGCATCCAGTGCTTTAACGTAGTTAATCACGAATTGCGCTGTTTCCGCTCTGCCACAAGAATCAGAATGAAAGGCATAGGCATTGCCTTTGATAGTATTCTGCGCTCCTAACTTGAAATAGCGGTTGCATTCAATTCCTAATTCCTTGCAAACGCTTTGAAAGTATTCCTTGCCGCCCAGCGGCTTCACCTCCTTCTGCATCGTCATAGTGTTCAGTACCTCCTTTCTCTCTGTTTTTTCTACATCTATTGTAGCATTTCAGTCGCGGAAAGGCTCGTGCAGGCTCTGCACATCGGGGTGCGTGGGTTGTGCAAATGACGCACGGAACTTTTTGGCACAAAAAAATCGCCCATGCAGGCGATTGAATGGCTTTTATGGATGGTCTGACTGCGAAAGCGCAGCATGTCCCTTAAATTGTAAATCATGCCCGTTGTCGTCTGTGCCGTAAATCACGCAGTCCATGTGTGTCAAATACAGGTGCTCGCTGGCAAACAGCAACTGGAGCGGTGTGTCCTGCGCAAGCAGTTTGTCGCTGTCCATCCACGGGCGCAGGGCATCGTAATTCAGCGTGATTTTGTTGTCGATACGCTCGTTTTCGTAGAAGATGGCGACCACGCGGTTCGGCGTGAAGGGAATATCGCTCGTGTTGGTAAAGGCAAACGTGACGTGCCAGCCCTTGCCGCTGCTGAAATCATCAGACGTTTCCAGATAGTTGACGGGCGACAGCGGCGCAACGGTGATGACAGCGGCGGGCTTCGGCAGCACGCGCAGCAGCAGCGTCAGGCACACAACGCACAGTGCAAAAATAGAAAGTATATAAAATTTCTTTTCGGGGGGGGGGTAAAAGATGTGGACGATTTTCCTTCTAATTTTATGCAATCATCCGCAGATGGAGAAGCTGTCGGTTCAGCAGCAGGCGCAGGGGATTCCGGAAGCGCTTCAGCGGGCGTGCCCAAATCCACAGCGAAGAAATTGTACTCCAAGATGCGCGAAAGTTGCTTGATGGTGTCAAGGTCAGGCATCATCTTGCCGCTTTCCCAACGGGAGATGTTCGTGCGGGAGATAGAGAGCTTCTCCGCCAATTGCTCCTGCGTGTACTTCTTCGCTTTGCGCGCGACGGAAAGCTGTTCACCGAATTTTTCCACGGCTGTACCTCTTTTCATGTGCTGATTTCTTCTTTATTATAGCGTCACTCGTACAGTTTTTCAAGATGACAATGCAAATTTAGCAAAGATATGCTTTCAATGCCAAATTCAGCCTTTCATTCCCCCAGATGCTTCCTCATATTCATCAGCGCGTGCTTCTCCAACCGCGACACCTGCGCCTGACTAATCCCAATCTCCCCAGCAACTTCCATCTGCGTCCGCCCCTCAAAGAAGCGCATCCGCAGGATCTTCTTCTCCCGCTCGTTCAGATGTCCCATTGCGTCCGAAATCGCAATGTCCTGCACCCAGTCCTCGTCCCGCACGCGCTCGTCCTTCACCTGATCAACGATGCACAGCGCGTCGCTGCCGTCGCTGCAAACCGGCTCGAACAGGCTTACCGGGTCTTGAATCGCTTCCAGCGCCAGCACGACGTCCATGCGGTCGATGTGCATGTCGGCGGCAATTTCCTCGACGGTGGGTTCGCGGGAAAGCTCCGTTTGCAGGCGGTCGCGCGCACGAAGGGCTTTGTACGCCGTGTCGCGCATGGAGCGGCTGACGCGGATGGCGTTGTTGTCGCGCAGGTAGCGGCGGATTTCGCCAATGACCATCGGCACGGCGTAGGTCGAAAAGCGGACGTTCTGCGACACGTCGAAGTTGTCCAGCGCCTTCATCAGGCCGATGCACCCGACTTGAAAGAGGTCATCAACGTTTTCGCCGCGCCCGGAAAAGCGCTGGATGACGGACAGCACCAGCCGCAGATTCCCCTGTATGAACTCGTCGCGCGCCGCCTTGTCGCCGCTATGTACCAGCGGGTAGAGCTCCTGCATCCGCTGCGGCGTGAGAACGGGCAGCTTGCTGGTGTCCAGCCCGCATAAATCGACCTTGCCCCATGCCATGTTCTGCGTCCTCCTTGCATGTGAAGTATCCACAGTATGGCAATTTGCGGCGGTGGCTAATCATTTAGGCGAAAGTAGTGCTTTTTCGGCGATGCACGCTAAAATCAGGCATATCCTTCTTCTCTCACCAGCTCCCCATGCAGCCGATGCAGAATCCGCTTTTCGAGGCGGCTGATGTAGCTCTGCGAAATGCCGAGAATGTCCGCCACTTCCTTCTGCGTCATTTCGGGATGACCGTGCAGACCGAAACGCAAATCCATAATTTGCTGTTCGCGCGGGGAAAGGTGCGAAAGGGCAGCGAAAAGCATCTGCCGCTCGGCGTTTTCCTCGATGCCGCGCGAAACCATGTCCGGGTCAGTGCCAAGCACATCGGAGAGTAGCAGCTCGTTGCCGTCCCAGTCGGTTTTCAGCGGCTCATCCAGCGAAACCTCCATGCGCGTGCGGCTGTGGCGGCGCAGGAACATCAGCACTTCGTTCTCGATGCAGCGGCTGGCGTAGGTGGCGAGCTTGATTTTCTTCGACGGGTCGAAAGTGTTGACGGCTTTAATCAGGCCGATCGTGCCGATGGAAATGAGATCCTCCAGCATGATGCCGGTGTTGTCGAACTTCCGGGCGATAAAGACGACGAGGCGGAGATTGTGTTCAATCAGCGTCGTGCGGACGGCAGCGCCGTCGGTGTCGAGCCGGGCAAGGAGCGCCTGTTCCTCTGCCGGTGTCAGCGGGGCAGGCAGGGGTTCAGGGCCGCCGATGTAGTAAATCTCGCGCGGCGCAAGGCTGCTCAGCAGAGCGGAAAGCTGCGCGGACGCGGCGGAAACGACAGAACACAAGGTGGACATATTGAATTCCTCCTATTTGCATAGAATTGCGGACACCATGCTTTCCGGCATCACCGGCTGATGCACTCCGCCGCCCGACAGCGCGCAGCCAATCAGCCCGCGAAGCGCCGTCTCTTTCCAGCCTGAAAGCAGGAAAATGCCATCTGGACGGAGAACTATCATCAGCGTGATGCCCGATGCGGTTCGGGCACGGAGCAGGCGCATTCCGGGCAGCAGCGTGCTGCCCTCCGGCAAGTGTGTCAGGCGGCGGAAAGTATTTCGCGGCAGGATGAACACCGGGTCGCCGGAGAGCGGGTCGCAGAGCAGGTTGCCGGAATCAACGAGCGCAGTCACAGCGGATTCGCAGTCGCCGCAGCGGATGCGGACGCGCACGAAGCGGCGTTTGCCGTGCTCCAAGCGCGTCAGGCGGCGCAGCAGGAGCAGCAGCGTGCACGTCAGCGCCGTTTGGACAGCACCCGGCAGCGGCAGCAGCGCCGATAGGCCAGTGCAGCCCCATTGCATCATCAGCATTGTCAGGCAGAAGGGCAGCGTCCGCCGCGCGGGAAATCGCCCGATGAGCGCGAGCAGCCCCGTCAGCGGCAGAACCATCACCACCTGCAGCAGTGGCGGAACGGAGAGCGACAGCAGGGTGAATCCGGCGTAGAGAATGGCGAATAGCAGCCTTCGCCCGCGGTTCACGCGCGGCAGACCGAGCGCGGCGGACAGCGCCGACATCAGGCAAATGCCGCACAATCCCTGCTCCAAGAGAAACAAAAACCCGCTTGCGCGCAACCGGCATCGTCTCCTGTTACTATATATTTGCCCCTTGATTTATGGCAGCCAGCC
>ERZ779865.2457-NODE-2457-length-11685-cov-3.038177_pt1 | contig 11685 bp, 6 predicted proteins | sample MGYA00433088_ERZ779865 | MGnify/ENA primary metagenome ERZ779865 (study PRJEB29588, sample SAMEA2151703) | human gut metagenome | biome: human gut; feature: human-associated habitat; material: faeces | place: Denmark | collected 2008/2010 ... | reverse complement strand
TACACGTCTCACGACACCAGATCCTAAGTCTGGCGCGGCTACCAATTACGCCACACGCGCGACATTGCTTTTGGTAAGCGGGTGCAAAGATAAGCAATATTTCTTAAGTACCAAAGATTTTTAGAAAATTATTCTTTGTGGCTATGTAAATATTCACGTGCAGCCTCAATAATGGTATCTACATTGCGTTGCATATCCTCTGAACTCATATTGACTTTGATGTCCGGATCTATACCGAATTCCAGATGTTGCATATCCGCATCGTACATGGGGCTGGCCGAGAAGCGGACAGACCAGCCGTTGGGCAGTTCGGAGGAGAAGGGCAGGCCGGAACCGCCACCTGTTTTGTCACCGATGATGGTTACTTTAGGTAGTATTTTCATTCTGTTCACAAAATCATTAGTGGCGCTGAAAGAGCGGCGGTTAGTCAGCACTACCGCCTGTTTTTGCCAGCGTACACGGTCTAGTGACGGTTCCAGCCAAACTGCTTTGGGAGTGGAGAAGTCATTGTGCCCCGGTCCGGTTTTATGGGACATATAGCCTACCAGCACTTTTTCATTCGTGAAACGTGCGGCTAATTTCTCGGCTGTGGTAAGGTTACCACCGGAATTGTTTCGCACATCAATAATCAATCCATCGCAAATAGCCAGCTTGTTTAGAATCTCGTCCAGATTTCCTTCGCCGATACCTGATTGGAAACTGCCACAATAAATATAGGCTATGTTATCCTCGAATACCTGATACTTCATGCCTGAGGATTGGGCATAGTCCTTACCTAGATAGACACGTTGGATGCTGTCGCTGAAATTGGCCGGATAGCTGTCAAACCATTCACGATATTGGGAGTACTCCAGTTTGGAAGACAGATTTACGTGTCCGTCACGCAACTCGTTCAGCATATCTGCCAGAACTTCGAATAACTGTTCATTATTCATGCCTTTGGATATTCTCTGTTTATACTGGCTGTATATTTCATTCCAGTCCAATCCGTATTCCTGCTTTTTATAGTCAAGGAAACAATACTGGCGGTCGATAGTCTGCCATAACGCTTCGAAGTTGCCTTCGGGGGAGTTGTCGTATTCGTCCTCCGTGATGCACGAAGTAAATAATACAACAGACAATAACAGACTGATAAAAATATAACTATTTCTTTTCATCCTCTATATTAATAAGGGCTGACCCGGCTGGGCATCGCCACTTTGTTCTTACCTTTTAATAAATAAAAGTTTTTCACGAAACCTATCATAAAGGCGTGTGACCATATATGACTTTTCAGATTATTGACTTTCGCCTGCTGGATATCACATAGGTATCCGAAACGCATATTGACCGACCGGATAGGAAAATCCAATGTAACCAGCTGTCGCAAGGAAGGTTGGTTATGCAGGGAAGTGAACAGCACATTCTTGCCGCCATTCTTTAAACTGAATATCTCATAATAAGATTGTCCGTATTCCGGGGAAAACATAATCCCCATGACAGGCAGATTGGCTTGATAACGGGCTATCAGCGGATAGTTACCGATATGAAACCGATAGATGACCATACCCGATGCCGCCAGATTGACATATGCTTTAGCTTGGGCGGGATTATTGGAATTTCGCATGTTATAGATGAACCCGCCGTTCAAGTCCAGCATGGGACCCGCCAGTATCTTCAAGTTTTCTGTCAGCCGGAACTGGTAATGCAGTGCATAATTCCAATTGACCATACCTGCCATTTCATTACTTGTTTCTGCTTTATTCTCTGTCAGGGACAGATTGGCTTGGAACAGACTTTGAACAGACACGTTGCCATTCATCAGTTTGGTCATGCGCATACTTTCACGCAGGATACGAATTTCGGGTCCGGTATATTCCATCGGTGAAAGATAGGTGTCCAATATATTTGTAAAACCGGCACCGTAAAGAGTAGCTCTCATAACGTAGCGGTTTGCTTGTAAGCTGTCTTCCTGCGCCTGCGAAGACAGACCCAAAAACAGGGACAGTAATAACAGGAGAATTTTCTTCATTTTTTAAAACAGTTTCATCTGGCCGGTAATTTCATCAATGATATCTGTTTCACTCTTACCATGATCCGGATCTTCAATTTCGGCAGTTTCTTCGTTTTCATCAGTCCCCTCTTCCGCACCGTCCTCTTCTTTGGGAGGTTCGGGAAAACGTAAAGGCTCCAGCTCGTTTATTTGTTCAATGTTGTAAGTACTGATTCGTTTTCCTTTCGCTTTGAAACTCTTGATTCCGATGAATTCGTCCACATCTATTTCCAATGGATCACGGAAACTGTCATGTCCTCCGAATATGACTTGTATGCGTGGATAAGCCACACAAGTAAGCAATATAGAACGACTTTCCTTGTTCTCGCCCAAATAATTGAGACGGCGTGAAGTGGATTCAAAAGTGAATCGTTTCAGATAAGGATATCCCTGGTCGGCATCAAATAAAGCGGCGGACCATACCTTGTTGGCATCGAACTTCTCGATGATGTGGATCCCCGGATCATAATGATTGTTCAAATCGAAGTTACTGGTATAGAATTCTCCATTTTCATGGACTATTAAAATCAATTCGTCACTTTGGAATTCTCCCAGATATTCACCGCGTCCGTCATAGTTCAAGCGGAGTACATCCCGGTCAAACCATACTTTTCTTCCACCCAGGGTAGAGCCGCCACGTTGTTTCAAGGCTATTTTATGTACTTCGTATTTAGACAGGATATTGCCCATGGACTGGCGTCCCTTGATATTGATGTCACTGAAATCTTTTTCATATATGATTTTTTTGATACGCGGATTCGGCTTTAAGGTAATCTTGATAACCTCCGCTTCCCCATTGGGATTGGCTGTAAAGTAAACGATACGTGAGCCGGGCGTACCTTGCGTTACATCATATTCACGGTCGCGGGTGATGGAGGTAATGTTGAATCGTTTGATATAGTGAAACCCTTCTTTTCCATCCCGATAGACCACATTGTATATGGTACGTTTGTCGTTTTTCTTGAAGATATTGACATAGAGAACATTCTTGCCGACAAACATTTTGTCTGTTACACGAACCACTTTGTATTTGCCGTCTTTATAGAAGATAATCACATCGTCAATATCTGAACAGTTGGCTATAAATTCATCTTTTTTCAAGGCGGTGCCGATAAAGCCTTCTTCGCGGTTGATATAGAGTTTTTCGTTAGCTTCCACTACCTTCGCCGCCTCAATGGTATCGAAGTTACGTAACTCTGTACGGCGGGGGTATTGTTTGCCATATTTATCTTTCAACATCTGATACCAGTCAATGGTATATTCTACGATATGTGCCAGATGATTGTTTATTTCTTCAATCTGTTCCTTGATACGGGTTATGTTCTCATCTGCTTTATCCTTGTTGAACTTCAGAATCCGGGCCATCTTGATATCCAATAACTTCAGAATATCCTCTTTGGTCACTTCACGGATAAATTGCGGATAGAAAGGAGTCAGCCGTTCATCAATGAATTCGCAGGCGGCATCTGTATTTTCGGATTGCTCGAACTTTACTTCCTTATAAATCCGTTCTTCGATAAAGATTTTTTCCAATGATGCGAAATGAAGGTTTTCAAGCAATTCTCCTTTGTGTATTTCCAACTCTTGACGAAGCAGGGACAACGTGTTGTCCGTGGCTTTTTTAAGGACGGCACTGACTGTAAGGAAGTGGGGTTTCTTTTCATCAATTACACAGCAATTGGGAGATATGCTTACTTCACAATCAGTAAATGCATAGAGCGCGTCCAAGGTTTTGTCCGAGGATACTCCCGGAGCAAGGTGCACTAGGATTTCCACTTTTTCAGAAGTAAGATCTTCCACTTTCCGGATCTTGATTTTTCCCTTTTCACTGGCTTTGACAATAGAGTCGCATACCCCCGGGACAGTCTTTCCGAAAGGCACTTCGGCTATGGACAATGTTTTGTTGTCTATTTTATTGATTTTAGCACGTACTTTCACCATTCCGCCGCGTTCTCCATCGTTGTAGCGTGATACATCAATAGAGCCTCCTGTCTGGAAATCGGGATAGAGTTTGAATTCCTCACCACGCAAATAGGCAATGGAGGCATCACACAGTTCGTTAAAATTGTGTGGCAGGATTTTGGAAGAAAGGCCCACAGCAATACCTTCTACTCCCTGAGCGAGCAAGAGCGGGAATTTGACAGGTAGGGTGATCGGCTCTTTGTTTCGTCCGTCGTATGATGCTTGCCATTCGGTGGTTTTGGGATTGAAAACCACATCCAATGCGAATTTGGACAGACGTGCTTCGATATAACGGGGGGCAGCGGCACCGTCGCCTGTCAGTATGTTACCCCAGTTTCCCTGACAGTCTATCAACAGATCCTTTTGGCCTAGCTGCACCAACGCATCGCCTATGGAAGCATCGCCGTGCGGGTGAAACTGCATGGTATGTCCTACAATGTTTGCAACTTTGTTATATCGGCCGTCATCCAATCTTTTCATAGAGTGGAGGATACGTCTTTGGACAGGTTTCAAACCATCATTGATGTGCGGTACGGCACGTTCCAGTATTACGTAAGAGGCATAGTCCAAAAACCAGTTCTGATACATTCCACTCAGCTGGTGCTTCACCCCTGTGTTTTTGGTATCGGTAGGTTTATAGTCCGAGTGTCCGTTCTCCGGTGTGGGGATATTTTCTTCGTTTTGTTCCTCTTTATCAATAAAATCGTCGCTCATATATATTTAAATTCCTTAATGTTCTGATGATATGCACGCAAAAATACGACTTTTATTGAAAAAAATCATTTACTTTGCATATTATTTCGCCCTTATTAAAGGTTGAAAACAGGAAAAAACAACAAAAGTGTAAGAATAAACAGATAAGAAAATGGCACAAGAAGATGTTTTTAAGAAATTAGTATCGCACTGTAAAGAGTATGGTTTTGTATTTCCGTCCAGTGATATCTATGACGGACTGGGCGCTGTATACGATTACGGTCAGATGGGAGTGGAGTTGAAGAATAATATCAAGCAATATTGGTGGCAGAGTATGGTGCTGCTGCACGAGAACATCGTAGGAATTGATTCTGCTATTTTTATGCATCCTACTATTTGGAAGGCTTCCGGACATGTGGACGCATTCAATGATCCTCTGATTGACAACCGCGATTCTAAAAAACGTTATCGTGCTGATGTCTTGATTGAAGACCAGATTGCAAAATATGATGAAAAAATCAATAAGGAAGTAGCCAAGGCTGCTAAAAAGTATGGTGAAGCATTCAATGAAGCTGAATTCCGTAGCACCAATGCCCGTGTATTGGAACATCAGGCTAAACGTGATGCTTTGCATGAACGCTATGCACAGGCTATGAATGCCGGACCGGATTTGAATGAACTCCGTCAGATCATTCTGGATGAAGAAATTGTTTGTCCGATCTCCGGTACAAAGAACTGGACTGAAGTTCGTCAGTTCAACCTGATGTTTACTACAGAAATGGGATCTACTGCTGATGGCGCAATGAAAGTTTATCTTCGTCCGGAAACAGCCCAGGGTATTTTTGTAAACTATCTGAATGTACAGAAGACCGGACGTATGAAGATTCCGTTCGGTATTGCACAGATCGGTAAGGCTTTCCGTAATGAAATTGTAGCCCGTCAGTTTATTTTCCGTATGCGTGAGTTTGAACAGATGGAAATGCAGTTCTTCGTAAAACCGGGTACTGAACTGGAGTGGTTCAAGAAATGGAAAGAAACTCGTCTGAAATGGCATAAGGCACTGGGATTCGGTGATGATCACTATCGTTATCATGATCATGAAAAACTGGCTCACTATGCGAACGCTGCTACCGATATCGAATTCCTGATGCCGTTTGGATTCAAGGAAGTTGAAGGTATTCACAGCCGTACCAATTTTGACTTGAGCCAGCATGAAAAGTTCTCAGGCAAGAGTATTAAATATTTTGATCCGGAAATCAACGAATCATACACTCCGTATGTAATTGAAACTTCAATCGGTGTTGACCGTATGTTCCTTAGCATTATGAGCGCAGCTTATTGCGAAGAAACTCTGGAAAACGGTGAAACTCGTGTTGTCTTGAAATTGCCTGCAGCTTTGGCTCCGGTGAAACTGGCCGTTATGCCGCTGGTAAAGAAAGACGGTCTGCCTGAAAAGGCTCGTGAGATTATGAATGACTTGAAGTTCCACTTCCATTGCCAGTATGATGAAAAGGATTCAATCGGTAAGCGTTATCGTCGTCAGGATGCTATCGGTACTCCTTACTGTATTACGATTGACCATCAGACACTGGAAGATAATTGTGTTACTCTGCGTAACCGTGACACAATGAAACAGGAACGTGTGGCAATTTCGGAATTGAATAATATTATTGCAGACAAGGTAAGCATTACCAGCTTGCTGAAAACTTTGCAATAATAATCCATGTTTGTGATTATGAATAAATTTGTAACTTGGTTAAATGCCTTGCTGCTCTTCTTTTCTTTGGGATTTGTATCTTGTGCCAAAGACACGGTTGTTGCAGATCCTTATGCGGATTGGCAGGTTCGTAACGAGCATTATATAGATTCAATTGCGGATGTGGCTCATGCCAATGTTACCGGTGATTGGGAAATCTATAAGAATTATAAACTGGATTTTGTAGAACCGGGAGTCGGTATTGTTAGTCCGGAACTGGGTGTCGCTGATTATGTCTATGTACAGTACATAGAGAAAGGATCAGGAACTGTTCCTCTTTACACTGATTCTGTTTCGGTTAATTATGAAGGAATGTTGATCGACGGTACAGTATTTGATACCTGTCTGGATGATAAGATTTATGATCCTATAACGTTTGCCTTGAATGATACCGGCTTGCGTGAAGGCTGGAAAGTTGCTTTCCAGCATATTCCTGCCGGTTCTCATTTCAAACTTTATATTCATCCGGATCTGGGATATGGAAATGCTGATTATGGAGATATTCCGGCATCATCCGTTTTGATCTTTGAAATAAAATTTCAGGAAGTAATTCATCCTGTGGGACCGGATGGGCGTGCTCTTCCGCTCCTGGAAGATGAAGAATCCTGATATATGTAGACAGATGGTCTTTATCTGACCGTTTGTCGTCTGGCGGATCGCATGGTTGAACAGTTTTCTCCATGCGGTCTGCTTTTTGTGTAAAGAGGTAGTTTTTTACTTCATCCTCTCTTTTTTTTCGTTCACCTCCCGATTTGTCTGCTTCGCCGGATTCTTCTTTATCTTCAGCAGGGTCCGGATTAATTTTGTAAGGTGTAAAATTGATTTTATTAACTAACAGACAAATAAAATGTTTAGGGAGATTGTAAGCTTTTCTATCAGGAAGAAGATGTTTGTGGTGTTGACAACACTTCTTTTATTGGCGGGAGGTATTTATTCCATGTTGACCTTACCGATTGATGCTGTGCCGGACATTACGAATAATCAGGTACAGATTGTTACCGTATCGCCGACATTGGCTCCTCAGGAAGTGGAGCAGTTAATCACGTTCCCCATTGAGATTGCCATGAGCAATATTATGAATGTGGAGGAAATCCGTTCGGTTTCCCGTTTCGGACTTTCACTGGTAACCGTTGTTTTCAAGGAAGATGTCCCGGTGTTGGATGCCAGGCAGTTGATTAATGAGCAGATACAAACCGTATCAGGAGAGATTCCTGCAGAACTGGGGACTCCGGAGCTGATGCCTATTACGACCGGCTTGGGCGAGATTTATCAGTATGTGCTGAAAGTAGCCCCGGGTTATGAAAAGAAATACGATGCGATGGAGCTGCGTACAATTCAGGACTGGATTGTGAAGCGACAGCTTTCCGGTATACCCGGTATTGTCGAGATCAACAGTTTCGGAGGTTATCTGAAGCAGTATGAAGTAGCAGTTGATCCTGACGCTTTGTACTCCTTGAATATTACCATCGGAGATGTATTCTCAGCCTTGAGCCGGAACAATCAGAATACGGGAGGAAGTTATATTGAAAAGACTTCCAAGGCTTATTATATCCGTTCAGAAGGTATGATCGGTGATCAGAAAGACATTGAACGGATTGTGGTGACTAACCGGGGAGGAATTCCTGTGCATATCAGTGATATCGGTACGGTTCGTCTGGGAGCCCCGAAACGTTTCGGAGCGATGACCAAAGACGGCGAAGGAGAATGTGTCGGCGGCATTGCCATGATGTTGAAAGGAGCCAATGCCAATGTGGTTACTCAGGAATTGGAAAAACGGGTGGCTCAGGTTCAGAAGATGTTGCCGGAAGGTATCAGTGTTGAACCTTATTTGAATCGTTCAGAATTGGTTAACCGGAATATCTCGACAGTTATCCGGAACCTGATAGAGGGAGCAGTTATTGTCTTTCTGGTTTTGATTGTCTTCCTGGGAGATGTCCGTGCGGGAATGATTGTAGCTTCTGTCATTCCGCTGGCCATGCTATTTGCCTTCATTATGATGCGGATCTTTGGAGTTTCAGCCAACTTGATGAGTTTGGGTGCCATAGATTTCGGTATTGTGGTCGATGGCTCCATTGTCATTCTGGAAGGAATTCTGGCCCATATTTATGGACGGCAGATGGCAGGCAGAAAGTTGACCCGGAAGGAAATGGATCAGGAAGTGGCGAAAGGAGCCGGAAATGTAGTCCGTAGTGCAACCTTTGCAGTGTTGATTATCCTGATTGTCTTTTTCCCGATTCTGACTTTGAGCGGTATTGAAGGCAAGTATTTTACCCCGATGGCCAAGACGCTGGTATTTTGTATCATCGGTGCACTTTTGCTTTCGCTTACTTATGTACCCATGATGGCTTCTGTATTTCTGAAGCGGACTGTCTCCGTAAAGAGAACACTGGCCGACCGTTTCTTCGACTGGCTGAACAGAGGATACCGGCGGACTTTGGATTTCTGTCTGAAGCATATTTGGGGAACAATTGTTTCTGCATTTGCCTTGTTGATCTTTTCTTTGTTCCTGTTTACCCGGTTGGGAGCGGAGTTTATTCCGACATTGGATGAAGGTGATTTTGCCATGCAGATGACTCTTCCGGCCGGAAGTTCCTTGAGTAAGAGTATTGAAATATCTTTGCAGGCAGAGAAACGCCTGAAAGAAGATTTCCCAGAAATCAAGCATGTTGTAGCCAAGATCGGAACGGCTGAGGTTCCGACTGACCCGATGGCCGTTGAAGATGCCGATGTAATGATTGTCATGAAACCGTTCAGTGAATGGACTTCAGCTTCAAGCCGTGCTGAAATGGTCGAAAAGATGAAGAAATCACTTGAGTCCATCAAAGGTGCAGAGTTTAATTTCAGTCAGCCTATCCAGCTGCGTTTCAATGAACTGATGACCGGAGCCAAGGCCGATATTGCCATTAAACTTTATGGAGAAGATATGGACGAATTGTACAGCAAGGCCAAAGAAGCAGCTGAATATGTAGAACAGATTCCCGGTGCATCCGATGTATTGGTTGAACAAGCTATGGGATTACCTCAGTTGCTGATTCATTATGACCGGAGCAAAATTGCGCGGTATGGAATTGATATTGAGGAACTGAATACCATTATCCGTACAGCCTATGCAGGAGAGACTGCCGGAGTCGTTTTTGAAAATGAGCGGCGTTTTGATCTGGTAGTTCGCCTGGATCAGGAAAAAGTGCGTGATCTGAATCTGGATAAACTGTTTGTCCGTACCGTAGAAGGTATTCAGATTCCGGTGAGTGAGGTGGCAAGTATAGATCTGGTGAATGGCCCGTTGCAGATTAATCGTGATGCCACGAAGCGCCGTATTGTAATTGGAGTGAACGTGCGTGATGCCGATATCCAGCAAGTGGTTTCTGCCATTCGTGAGTCTTTGGACAAGAATGTCAAGCTGAAGCCGGGATACTATTTTGAGTATGGTGGCCAGTTTGAGAATCTCCAGAATGCCATTCGTACACTGACACTGGTCATCCCGATTGCTTTGGTATTGATTTTGTTGCTTCTTTTCTTTGCATTCAGAAGCGTAATCTATTCCCTTGTGGTCTTCTCTACGGTTCCGCTGTCTCTGATCGGAGGTATTCTGGCCTTGTGGGTACGCGGGTTGCCGTTCAGCATCTCGGCAGGTGTTGGATTCATCGCCTTGTTTGGTGTTGCGGTTCTGAATGGTATATTGATGATTAACCATTTTAATGATTTGCGGAAGGAGAAAGAATACACTATGTGTACAAATCGGATTATTCGGAAAGGGTGTCATCACCTGTTGCGTCCGGTCTTTTTGACAGGACTGGTTGCTTCTTTAGGTTTTGTTCCGATGGCTGTTGCTACATCAGCCGGAGCAGAAGTACAGCGGCCGCTGGCTACGGTGGTTATTGGAGGTCTGATTGTCTCTACCATCCTGACATTGATTGTGATTCCCGTATTCTATCGGCTGGTCAATGAAATTTCCCGTTTGTGGATGCGGAAACGTCGTCTTCCGGTTCGTAAAAGCGGACTGATGCTGGTTCTGTTGCTGGGTTGTTCCTTATCATCCTTTGCGGCAGACGGAGGCAAACCCGTTTCACTGGATGAAGCCATTCACATTGCGCTGGAGAACCATCCGCGTTTGAAGATGGCTACGGCAGAAATCAGCCGGGCACGGGCAACACGAGGAGAAATCTGGGACGGAGGAAGTACTTCGTTCAGTTATTCCTGGGGACAGTTGAACGGAGAATACCGCAACGACCACGAGTTGTCTGTGGAACAGTCTTTGGGATCATTGTTGACTCCTTTTTATAAGAATGCACTGGTCAATACGCAGGTGGAAAGAGGAGAAGCCTACCGGAACATGGTCAAGAAAGAAATCGTGGCCGAAGTAAAGCGTGCCTGGGCTTATTATCAGTATGCCTACAATTTGTATCAGCTGTACAATGAACAGGAGAGTCTGGCAGGAACTTTGCGTTCCAGTGGAGAATTGCGCTATCAGCAGGGTGACATCGATTTGTCTGAACGGAACATGATAACGACAATGGCTTCCGACCTGCATACCCGGTGGTTGCAGGCAAAGGATGAAGTCCGGCTGGCCGCCCACCGGTTTGCCTGGGCCTGTTATGCCGATTCAGCCATTGTACCTCAGGATACTTCATTGTCCGTTCTTCCTTTCGATGAACGTTCTGCCCGGGAGCTCTCACAAGATCATTTGAGTTACTTTTCCATGCAGGTCAAGGAAAAGAAGGATCTGTTGCGCATCGAGCGCAGTAAGTTCTTTCCGGAGTTCTCGGTAGGATATGCACAGCAAAAGATATTTCCGCTTCGGAAACTGGATTCCTGGATGGTCGGTATTTCTTTCCCGCTGCTGTTTTTCCCTCAGCAGAGCCGGAGCAAGCAGGCAAAAATAGACTGGCAGATTGCCAGCTATGAGGCCGATCAGAACCGGACTCAGTTGCAGAATAAGGTCGCAGACCTGCAGGGACGTATCAGCCAGCAGCGCAAGAGTCTGGATTATTACTCGGAAGCCGCCCTTCGCGAGGCAGATGCCTTGCAGGAAAGCTCGATGCTGAAGTTCCGTGAAAGTGAGATCGGTATTTCGGAACTGGTGCAGAGCCTGAATACAGTGAGAGAGATTCGTAAAGGATATATCGAGAATGTTTATAACTACAATGTCTCGTTGTTGGAAATGGAATTATATACAGAATAAACGAAAAGTTACTATGTTTGCAAAGGCTAACACACTGAGACAAGCCGGATGCCGCTCTTC
>ERZ779865.2455-NODE-2455-length-11699-cov-2.542683_pt1 | contig 11699 bp, 9 predicted proteins | sample MGYA00433088_ERZ779865 | MGnify/ENA primary metagenome ERZ779865 (study PRJEB29588, sample SAMEA2151703) | human gut metagenome | biome: human gut; feature: human-associated habitat; material: faeces | place: Denmark | collected 2008/2010 ... | reverse complement strand
GGGCGCAGAATGCAGAATATCAGTTTATTGCCGGCAGTTCTGGCGTTTGCGTTAAGCGTGGCGATGGGACCGGTTCTCGTCCCTGTTCTTAAGAAACTGCGGGTGGGGCAGACCGTAAGAGAGGACGGTCCCGGTACCCATTTGAAGAAAAACGGAACCCCGACCATGGGCGGCATTATCATTGTGGGAGCCATGATACTTACCGGTCTTTTGTTTGTAAAGCGGTATCCGAAGATAATGCCCATCCTGTTTCTGACAGCTGGCTTCGGAATGGTGGGGCTTCTGGATGACTACTTAAAGGTGGTGCTCAGGCGTTCCATGGGACTTTCACCGGGGGCAAAGTTTCTGCTGCAGCTGCTGGTGACGGCACTTTATGCCGTCTATTTAAGCCGGTATGCGGACTCTGCTTTTCTACTGAAAATACCGTTTTCAGACAGGCAGATTGAACTGGGTGTTTTCAACGTTCCCTTCCTGTTTTTCGTGACGACGGCAACCGTAAACGGCACCAATTTTACGGATGGACTGGACGGTCTTGCCACGGGCGTCACCCTGATTGTGACGGTGTTCTTTTCCGTAGCCGCCATTGGCATGCAGAGCGGGATAGAGCCGGTGACGGGCGCGGGAGCGGGCGCATTGCTTGGATTTCTTTTGTTTAATGTATACCCTGCCAGTGTATTTATGGGAGATACCGGTTCGCTGGCGCTCGGCGGTTTTGTGGTGTCGGTAAGTTACGCCCTGCACATGCCGCTGTTTATCCCCCTTGTGGGACTGGTGTATTTTCTGGAAGTAGTATCGGTCATTGTCCAGGTGGCTTATTTTAAGCTGACCGGAGGCAGACGCTTGCTTAAAATGGCTCCCCTGCACCACCATTTTGAATTATGCGGGTGGTCGGAAGCCAAAATTACGGCAGTTTTTTCGATTCTGACAGCCATGGTGAGTCTTCTTGCCCTGTTGGGATTATAAGGATATAAGAGTAAATCGAGGAAAGGCATGGTTAGAAAAATGGATTTGAAACACAAAAAAGTATTGGTAGTAGGCGGAGGGAAAAGCGGGATTGCCGCAGTGGGTCTGCTTACCAAAATGGGAGCGGAAAGCATTTTGTTTGACAGTAAGAAAGGGATAACGGCAGAGGAACTTCGGGAAAAGCTGCCGGAAGGATACAAAGCGGTCTGCTACGGAGAAACCTTACCTGAGGATGTGGAGAAAGAAGTGGAGGCTGTGGTTTTAAGCCCCGGAGTTCCCATAGAATCGCCTTTTGTGCAGAAATTTGCGGAAAGAAACATTCCCATTTCAGGGGAGATTGAATTAGGCTATCAGATGGAAAAAGGCAGACTGATTGCCATTACCGGAACCAACGGCAAAACTACCACGACCACACTTGTGGGCGAAATTATGAAAGCCTGCTATGAGCCGGTGTTTGTAGTGGGCAATATCGGAAACCCCTACACGGCGGAGGCGGATAAAACAACGGAAACTTCTGTTACCGTTGCGGAAATCAGCAGCTTCCAGCTTGAGACAATCAGGGAATTCGCACCTAAAGGAAGTGCAATTCTTAATATAACGCCGGATCACCTTAACAGACACTATACAATGGAAAATTATGCAGCGGTGAAAGAATCAATTACAAAGAACCAGTGGAAAGTCAGGGAGGATGATTACTGCGTTCTTAATTATGATGATAAGGTACTCAGGGAATTTGGTAAAACAATAAAGAACCCTGTATATTTTTCAAGAAAAGAAAAACCTTCCAAAGGAGCATATCTTGACGGCAGAATTATAAGATATTTTGACGGTAAAGATGATTATGAAGTGATGTCGGTAGATGATATGCATCTTTTCGGCAACCATAATTATGAAAATGTCATGGCGGCTATTGCAATGACAATAGAAGCAGGAGTACCTCTTAATATTATCATAAATGTTATTAAAGATTTTATGGGTGTTGAACACAGAATTGAATATGTAAGAGACAAAAACGGCGTAAGATATTATAATGATTCAAAAGGAACTAACCCTGACTCATCAATTAAAGCACTTGAAGCAATGTCAAGACCGACAATACTTATAGCCGGAGGATATGACAAACATTCGGAATTTGATGAATTTATCGAAGCATTTGATAATAAAGTAAAATTAATGGTATTGCTTGGACAGACGGCAGACAAGATAGAAGAAACCGCTGTCAGACACGGTTTTACCAATATTATAAAAACAGACAGCCTTGAAAAAGCGGTAAAGATATGTGCAGAAAATGCAGTATCGGGAGATGTAGTATTGCTCTCACCTGCCTGTGCAAGCTGGGGTATGTTTAAAAATTATGAAGAAAGAGGAAAACTCTTTAAAGAATATGTCAACAGTTTATAAAATTATGGGGAGATGGACTTATGAAAAAGCCTGAATTGACCAAAAAAGGACAGTTTTTTGACTACAGTACCTTGATAATTGTATTTGTGCTTCTGGCTTTCGGACTTGTAATGATTTACAGTACGAGTTCGTACAGTGCAGCAGCTACATATGGAGATTCTGCATTTTATTTTAAGAAGCAGCTTATGGCAACACTTCTTGGACTTGCAGCCATGATGATTATGTCATTTGTACCATATCAGAAGATATACAGATTTGCCGTCCCTGTTTATGTGATTACGATTTTGACCGTTTTCCTTGTAAAAACAGGTCTTGGCCTTGATGTAAAAGGTGCGACAAGATGGGTTAAAATAGGTCCGTTATCTTTCCAGCCGGCAGAAGCGGTCAAATTGGGAACTATAATTATACTTGCGGCATTTGCGTCTTTCAGCGGTAAATACATGGCAAAAATGAGACAGAATATTTTTTTCCTGATAATAGCACTGATACCGGCATTACTGTTGTTTGTTATAACCAACAACCTGAGCTCTGCAATAATTGTGGTTGGAATTGCCTATATTATGCTTATTGTATCTAATCCGAGACCGAGGTGGATATACATTGTAAGTGTAATCGGCATTGTGGCTGTGGCAGCACTTCTTGTATATGTGTTTAACAACCTTGATCCCACATCTGATTCTAATTTCCGTTTTAAGAGACTTTTTGCATGGCGTGACCCTGAGCATTTTGCATCAGAGACGGGTTACCAGACAATACAGGCTATGTATGCCATCGGTTCAGGTGGTTTCTTCGGAAAAGGACTTGGCAACAGTATCCAGAAGCTTGGATTTATTCCGGAAGCCCATAATGATATGATTTTTTCCATTGTATGTGAAGAACTTGGATTATTCGGCGCAATCTGTATCATAATACTTTTTATACTTCTTATATATCGTTTTATGGTGGTTGCCAACAATGCACCGGATCTGTTTGGCTCATTGCTTGTAGTAGGCGTGCTTGCACATATAGGCATCCAGGTAATTCTTAATATAGCGGTTGTAACTAATACGATACCGAATACCGGTATTTCCTTGCCTTTTATAAGTTACGGAGGAACTTCCGTATGTTTTCTGCTTGTGGAGATAGGAATTGTATTAAATGTCTCAAGACAGATAAGAGTTCCTGTATATACAACCAATAACAGACGTGGTGAATAATATGAGAAAACGTAGAAAGAGAAAAAAATGGTGGATTCCCATAATAATCCTTTTAGCTTTTGCAGCAGGAATTTTCTTTTACGGAAAAAAATATTTCCGTATAAAAGAAATTAATATTTCAGGAAGCGATAAGTATACATACGAAGAACTTTATAATTATATTTTCAAGGACCGTAATGACAAAAATATGATTTTGTTTAAATACACGGATAAGAAAGCCCCAAAGCCGGAAATTCCCTTTATTGCCAAAACAGTAATAGATATTAAGTGGCCTTCTACCATTAATATAACGGTTTACGAAAAAAGCATAATAGGGTATGTATATTACTATGGTTCATACATGTACTTCGACAAAGACGGTACGGTGGTGGAAAGCTCATACGAGCTTCTTGATGGAATACCCGAAATCAAGGGACTCACTTACAATCATATAGTTCTTAATGAGAAACTGGATGTTAATGTTCCGGAAGTGTTCGGAGCTATAATGGATTTAAAACAATATCTTGACAAGTATAATATCGATATTGATGAAATTGATGTGGATGATGAGCTTCAGCTTTCAGTTAAAATAGGGAACATAAAAGTCCTTCTTGGCAATGACAGCGTTATGTTAAGTGAAAAAATCTATGAACTAAGCTGTATGGTTCCAAAATTTGGAGATAAAAGCGGTACCCTTGATATGAGAGAGTATTCAAGGGACAGTAAATATGTTATTTTAATGGAAGATAAGCAATAAACAAAGTAATAAAAAATACAATTTTATATTGATATTTTTTGAAAAAAATACTATATTATTATTATGTTGGTTTAGAGGAGGATAGGACCTTGTTAGAAATAGTGACTAATGAGACTAATACAGCAGCAAGAATAATCGTTGTTGGTGTTGGCGGCGCAGGTAATAATGCCGTTAATAGAATGATAGAAGAGAAAATTGTAGGCGTTGAATTTGTAGGCGTTAATACAGATAAGCAGGTGCTTAAGCTTTGTAATTCACCTGTTGTAATCCAGATTGGTGAGAAGCTTACCAAGGGTCTTGGCGCAGGAGCCAAGCCGGAAGTTGGTGAGAAGGCAGCCGAAGAAAGCTATGAAGAACTTACAGAAGCACTCAAGGGAGCAGATATGGTATTTGTTACCTGTGGAATGGGTGGCGGAACCGGAACAGGTGCAGCACCTATTGTTGCCAAGATTGCTAAGGATATGGGTATCCTTACTGTAGGCGTTGTTACTAAGCCATTTAAGTTTGAAGCCAAGACAAGAATGACTAATGCTTTGGCAGGAATTGAGAAACTGAAGGAGAATGTTGATACATTAATTGTTATTCCTAATGACAGACTCCTTGATATAATTGACAAGAAGACGACTTTACCTGATGCCCTTAAGAAGGCTGATGAAGTTTTGCAGCAGGCAGTACAGGGAATTACAGACCTTATTAATGTTCCCGGTCTTATTAATCTTGACTTCGCAGATGTCCAGACTGTAATGAAGGATAAGGGTATTGCCCATATCGGTATAGGACAGGCTACAGGGGATGATAAGGCTATTGAAGCTGTTAAGATGGCAGTTGCCAGCCCACTTCTTGAGACTACTATTGAAGGTGCTTCACATGTTATCATCAATGTAAGCGGTGATATCGGACTTATGGAAGCCAGTGAAGCAGCAGATTACATACAGGAACTTGCAGGCGAGACAGCCAATATTATTTTTGGCGCTAAGTATGATGACTCAATGCCTGACCAGGTTACAATTACAGTAATCGCTACAGGCCTTGACGAGGAGGTTGTTCCAAGTCCGGCTAAGGCAATGGCAGGGTTTAACTATACGCCTTCAACACCTGTGAGACCGGCTTCAACACCATCTTACCGTCCTGTTACATCAGGTACTGATACAGCAAGACGTGAGATTCCGGGACTTACAAGACCGGGCAAGGTTGAACCTACTGTAGAGGAGAAGGAGATTAAGATTCCTAACTTCCTTACAAGCAGAAGAAATAAATAGTTGTAATGAATATACTTCCCTCGGAGTTATTTCCGGGGGATTTTTGTAAGTAAGAACAGTAGTTCGGAAAATTTATTTGACATTAAAACAGCTGAATGTTAATATACTATTAGAAAATGCTACCGATAGACGGTTAGCCTTGAAAACAATGTGATTAAAAATAACCGCTATAGTTTAGCAGACTGGGCGGTTATTTTTGTGTCTATTTATTGCTCTTAGAACCAACGGTATAACCAAGAGCAAAGCAAGTAATGCACAAGCTAAAACTCTTGCGGAGAAGGCTAACCGCCTACCGTATAGGGTAGCACTGTATGTATTATATCAAACATATGTTCGATATACAATAGCGATTTATAAAAAATATATGCAATATATGCAATAATTTTTTTTCCCCTCACTTCCCCATTGACACCACCCATTCTATATGTTAGGATAACACTATCCAAAAAGGGAGTAGTTGCATGCGAAGCATGTTCCGGTTTTCGTCAGGACGTCCGCAAGGACCGGAAGCCGGATGACTATTTTGTTAAACGAGACTTTTTGTGTATTTTTTTGATGCACAAAAGGTCTTTTTCTTTTGTGCAAAAGATAATCCACGTATTAGAATCAAGAAAGAGGAGACAGCGCATGAAAGAAGTTTACAGAATGACAAAAGATGAACTGGCAAAGCAGTACGGCATGAAGGGGCTGACAGAAGAACAGGCAGCAAAGAATCTTGAGACCTACGGCAGAAATGAATTAATGGATAAGGGCAAGAAAAGTATTTTTAAAATTTTTCTGAGCCAGTTTGCGGACCTGCTTGTTATTATTTTGATTATAGCTTCTGTTATATCAATGATATCGGGTAATGTGGAAAGCACCATTGTAATAATTGCAGTAATTGTTCTTAATGCAATATTGGGAACGGTCCAGTATGTAAAAGCACAAAAATCATTGGATTCTTTAAAAGAACTGTCGTCACCGAAAGCAAAAGTTTTGAGGGATGGCGTGAAGAAAGAAATACTGGCAAAAGACATAGTTCCGGGGGATCTGCTTTTGCTTGAAGCAGGAGATATTGTAGCTGCGGACGGAAGAATTGTAGAAAGTTATTCATTGCAGGTAAATGAAAGCTCGCTAACGGGTGAATCTACCAATGTAGAAAAAAAAGATATGGAAATACCTGAAGAATGTGCGCTGGGTGACAGAATTAATATGGTATACTCCGGCAGCCTTGTGACTTATGGACGCGCAAATGTGGTTGTAACATCAACGGGAATGAATACGGAGATAGGCAAAATCGCCAATCTTATGAACAATACGGGAGATAAAAAAACACCTCTCCAGGTAAGCCTTGACAATTTCAGCAAAAAGCTTGCCATCATAATTATGGCAATAAGCGTGGTTGTATTTTTGCTTAGAATCTGGCAGAAAGAACCGGTGCTGGATTCGCTTATGTTTGCTGTGGCTCTGGCGGTAGCAGCAATCCCCGAAGCATTAAGTTCAATTGTAACCATTGTTCAGGCAATGGGAACACGCAGAATGGCAAAAGATAATGCTATTATAAAAGAATTGAAAGCCGTTGAAAGCCTTGGCTCCGTATCAGTAATCTGCTCCGATAAGACAGGTACGCTTACACAGAATAAAATGACGGTGACGGAAGTATATATTGATGGAAAGTGTATTCTGCCTGAAGAAATAGACATAAGAAGCAGGCAGCACAGATATCTTTTATATAATGCAATATTAAATAACGATTCCTCCATTTCAGGGGGTAAAGAAATAGGAGATCCTACAGAAACCTGCCTCCTTGTAATGGCAGAAAAAGCAGGACTTGGTGATAAAGGTATTTCAGAAGAAGTCATAAGAGACATGATGGAAAGACAGGAAGAAATTCCTTTTGACTCCGACAGAAAACTTATGAGCAGCAAATATAGTGTACATGGTATTCCTACTGTTTTTACAAAAGGAGCTGTGGATGTACTTCTTGCAAGAACGGAGTACATTATGGATGGAGATACTGTCAGGACAATTACTAAAACTGATATTGATAATATTCTTAACCAGAACCGTATTTTTTCTGAAAAAGGAACAAGAGTCCTTGCTTTTGCATATAAGGAATGTAAGAAAGGCGAACATCTTACAAAAGAGAGTGAGAACGGCTATGTATTCATCGGACTTACATCCATAGTCGATCCACCAAGAGAGGAATCCAAGGAAGCGGTTTTATCCGCAATAAATGCAGGAATTAAGCCGGTTATGATAACAGGAGACCATAAAGTGACGGCGACAGCCATAGCAAAACAGATTGGAATATATCATGACGGAGACATTGCCTTAACCGGAGCTGAACTTGATAATATATCAGACAAAGAGCTTGGCGATATATTGGAAAAAGTATCGGTATATGCAAGGGTGTCGCCTGAGAATAAGATAAGAATTGTGGATGCATGGCAGAAAAAAGGTAAAATTGTGGCTATGACAGGTGATGGGGTTAATGATGCACCTGCGTTAAAGAAAGCCGATGTGGGTGTTGCAATGGGAATCACAGGAACGGAAGTTTCCAAAGATGCGGCAGCAATGGTTTTATCCGACGATAATTTTGCTACGATAATCAAGGCTGTACTTAACGGCAGAAATGTTTACAGGAATATTATGAACGCAATACAGTTTTTGCTGTCAGGAAATTTGGCTGCGATTTTTGTGGTGCTTTACTGCTCTGTAATGGCACTTACAACTCCGTTTCTTCCGGTACATCTTTTGTTTATCAATCTTTTAACGGATTCGCTTCCTGCACTTGCAATCGGTATGGAACCTGCTGATAAATCGCTCTTGAAAAACAAACCAAGAAATCCTGAAGAAGGTATTCTTAATAAAAAGTTTTCTATGAAATTACTGGCATACGGAATTTCAATAGCAGTAGTAACACAGACAGCATTTTATATAGGATTGAAAGTTAATGCGGCGAGTGCGAGCACGATGGCATTTGCCACACTTACACTTGCAAGACTTTTTCACGGTTTTACCTGCAGAAGCGGGTATTCGATTTTTAAAATTGGATTAAAGAGTAACAAATGGAGTGTGCTGGCATTTTTAACAGGAACTTTGTTGTTGATTGCAGCACTTATGCTTCCCGGATTTAATACACTTTTTATGGTAGAAACATTAAGCGGGTTTAATCTGCTGATGATTGGTGTACTTGCTTTTTTACCGACTTTTGTATTTCAGGTTGTCAGATTGATTAAAGAGCATTATAATAAAAAATAATTACAGGAAAGGGGCATATTATGAAAGCCGGACATAGAAGAATAATTGGTTTTATATTGACTTTATTTATCTGTGTGACAGGGATGTACTTTGGCGATGTTAAAGTAGATTCGGTTTTTGTATGCCCTTCTGTGGATATTTCCGGTGCCTGCATTGAAACTGTGGATTCGGTTGCGGATAATTCCAAGGCATGTACATCGGAAATGCTTGGTATCAGAAGAACTGTTACTTTAAGGGATAATCATGTGCGTACCTCAGGCAGGAGAGAGTACAGGATTACCGTAGATTTTTATCAGGATAATGGGAACGGATACAATGTCCGTCCTTTCTATGCAGGTTTTTCTGACGGAAGAGATTATAATGTCCGTCAGGAGGAACTTGTCACAAATTATATTCACAAGTCGGACGGCAAGAAGAGAGTCTGAAAATTTCCAATCATAATTAAATAATAATTATTCGGCATACAAGATGGGTATGCCTGTCTTTGTATGCCTTAAACGGAGGTTTTATATGGGACTTAATATTTTTATAGGCATAATAGGAGCAATAGCGCTTGCTGCAGGAGTGTGGTGCTTTTGCGTAGATAAAGGATATTTTCATAAGAAAAAAGACATAAACAATATTGACACATATGAGGAAAATGAAAATGAGAAAAACTAAAGTTATATGTACTATAGGTCCGGCGTGTGAGGATGCCAATGTGCTTAGCGGGATGTGCTATGCGGGAATGAACGTTGCGAGACTTAATTTCTCACACGGATCCCACGAGGAACATCAGAAAAAAATAGATCTGATAAAGGCAACAAGGGAGAAACTTGATATGCCTATAGCTATTATGCTTGACACAAAGGGACCGGAGTACAGAATAGGAACTTTTGAAAATGGCAGAATTAAGCTGGATGACGGAGACAGTTTTATATTTACAACTGATGATGTTGTGGGTAATGAGAAAAGAGTTTCTGTCAATTATGACAAACTTATGGAGAATCTTAACGTTGGAGACATAATCCTTGTCAATAACGGACTTGTTATTTTTGAAGTTGAGAAAATAGAAGGAAGTAATGCATATTGCAAAGTTCTGGCAGGCGGAGAGCTAAGCAACAAAAAAAGCATGAATTTTCCGGATAAGGTTATGAAACATGATTTTCTCAGCGATCAGGACAAAGAAGATCTTTTGTTTGGAATTAAAAATGACGTTGATTTTGTTGCGGCATCTTTTGTATCATGCAAAAAAGATATAAAAGAGATGCGTGAGTTCCTTGACGAAAACGGCGGTACGGATATTGATATCATTGCGAAGATTGAGAACAGGGCAGGTGTGGATAATATTGAAGATATCTGCGAAATTGCAGACGGCATTATGATTGCAAGAGGCGATCTTGGCGTGGAAATTCCTGCAATTGAGGTTCCTTCTGTCCAGAAATATCTCATTAAGAAATGCAGGCTTCTTGGTAAACGTGTAATTACTGCTACGGAAATGCTTGAGTCTATGATTTATAATCCAAGGCCTACGAGAGCAGAGCTTTCAGACGTTGCTAATGCCGTTTATGACGGAACTTCGGCTGTAATGCTTTCCGGAGAAACAGCTTCAGGAAAATACCCTGTGGCAGCAGTGAAAAATATGGTTGATACATTGTCTTTTACCGAGAAAAACATGGATTATGAGAAACAGTTTAAGACAACGGAATTTACCATAAAGAGCAATATTGATGCTGTTTCCCACGCAACCTGTGCAATGGCGATAGACGTTAATGCCAAGTGTATAATTGTTAATTCACTTACGGGAAAGACTGCCAGGATGGTAAGCAGGTTCCGCTGCCCGGTGGATATTATAGGAATGACTACATCGCGGAAGGGCTTCAGAAAGCTTAATATGAGCTGGGGCGTAACTCCCGTACTTTGTGAAAAATATGACAATATGGAAGAGATGTTTAACAACGATCTTGTTAAGGCGGAAGAAGTATTTCATCTTGTAAAAGGTGATAATGTAGTGCTGACAGGAGGCCTTGTAGACGGAAATTCCGGAAATACCAATCTTATAAAGGTTGAGAGTATTTAGGTATAAAATATTTAAAGGAATGATTGTCTGTGCAGTCATTCCTTTTTTTAATGTGGTTCTTGTATTAATTGCTGTTTCGCTATAAAATATAAATTAATTACAATATTATATGAAAGATGTGTATGGGATGAAAGAGAAAAGAGTAGAAGAAACAATTGTGGAACAGATGAGAGAAGTAAGACCTGAGGACCTTAATGGTGCAGACCGGCTTTTTGGCGGGAGACTGATGCAGTGGATTGATGAAGTTGCAGGCATTACAGGTCTCAGATATGCGGAGAATACGGTAGTGACGGCTTCCGTGGATAACCTTAGATTTATAAGAGGGGTTTACCAACATGAAATAGTTGCTCTGATTGGCAGGGTTACTTATGTGGGAAGAACCTCTATGGAAGTAAGGGTGGATACCTATGTTGAGAGTCTCGACGGCATGAGACATCCTGTGAACAGGGCATATCTCACCCTTGTATCTGTTGATAAGAATGGCAAATCAAAAGAAGTACCAAGACTTATTGTTGAATCTGTTGGAGAACAGGCTGAATGGGAAGCAGGAAAGAAAAGAAGCGAACTTAGAAAAACACGAATGAAGGAAGGTTTCTAAAACTCCGTGTATATTGTTTTTAAAGCAACATACAATATCAGAATAAAATGTAAATACAAGGAGTTTTAATGTGAAAAAAAGAAAAACGTTTGTGCTGACTGTTATTGCGGCAGGTGCAATAATGCTGATTATTTCCTGGTTTGCGGGAAGAATAATATCAAAGAAATATTATTTTTCACATAATAATACTTATAACGAAGAAGGAATGATGATTGATTCCGTTAATCACCCTTATTATTCCAAA
>ERZ779865.2454-NODE-2454-length-11701-cov-2.576765_pt1 | contig 11701 bp, 8 predicted proteins | sample MGYA00433088_ERZ779865 | MGnify/ENA primary metagenome ERZ779865 (study PRJEB29588, sample SAMEA2151703) | human gut metagenome | biome: human gut; feature: human-associated habitat; material: faeces | place: Denmark | collected 2008/2010 ... | reverse complement strand
AATCTCTCCGTTAGAGAAAATATTTGCCATAGATACATACTGAGATAATTTTGACTTTAAGTTCAGTCTGTCACCTTCACCTGTTACAAGTTCAACTTTTCCTTCACAAGAATCAACTACTTTGAAAAATCCTTCGACATCTGTAATATTCTGTACTTTCATATTGATCTTCCTTTCTATTCTGATCTGTTCTGATCTGTTCTGATAATTGTATCCGGCTGAGAAATAATAATCCAGTTTGTCCGTACGTCCCGAAAGATCTACCGAGTGATTGGTTGCAAAAGAGAAGTTTTTGTAGCACTCGTCTACCCAGTCGGTCTGTCCCCAATATTCATAAGTACCGTTAGGAGTCAGACGATAAGGGTCGGAGCCCGGATTCTCGGACATTTTCTTGGCGTACTCCAATGATTCTTCGTTGTAAATGGTTCCCCACGGATAATAAGCCTGGTTACGCATGGTAGCTACTGTGTAGGGATCAGTAATAATTTCCGGTGAGAACGTATTGCTTCGGAAAGAAAAGTTGTTGTTGTAGTTGATGGTCAATTTTTCATTTTTAGCCTCTTTGGTTGTAACCAAAATTACACCATATGCGGCCTTGGCACCATAGATGGCACACGAAGATGCATCCTTCAATACCGAAATGTTGGCAATGTCATTCGGGTTCATACGGTTCAGCATACCGGCGTCTGAAGCGACACCATCAATCACAATCAACGGGCTACCGCCATTGATAGATTCGTAACCACGTACATTAAAAGACGGGGTAGAGATGGCCTGACCGGTGCCGATTTCCACGTTCAAGTTGGCCACTGTACCCTGCAATGCCTGACCGACGTTCAACACCGGACGGTTTTCCAATTGCTTGGTAGCAACAGAAGCAACCGCACCGGACAGGTTTGCTTTCTTCTGTACACCATAACCTACAACTACCACTTCATCCAAAGTCTTGGTGTCTTCACTTAGCGTGATAACCATATCTTTTCCAAAAGCAGCTTTCAGGTCTTTTGTCTGGTATCCGACAAAGGAGACTTCAAGCACTGCATTTGCCGATACATTGAATGCAAAATTACCGTTAAGGTCAGTAATGACTCCGTTCGATGTACCTTTTTCCTTAATAGTAGCACCAATCATCGGTTCGCCATTGGAATCAATGATTTTACCTTTTACCCGTTGTTCTTTAGTAGAGGCAACGGTCTTCTTTGCAGGAAATATGATGATTTTATTTCCTGAAACAGTATAGTCAAGTCCTTGTTTGGCAAGTTCCTCCACAAGAACCTGTTTAAGTGCCTTTCCGTTTGTCAAGATTGTTACGCCTCTTTTGCCGTTCACTTCTGCATCTCTATAAGAAAACCGGTAATTGGTTTGCTTTTCAATCGCCTTGAAAAATTCTTTGACAGAAGCATTCTTGAGGTTGAGATTTACCTGACCTGTTTGAGAATATCCCCCAATAAAAGTTAACATACATAAAGATAACAGGGTAGAACGTAATTTAAATGAATGTTTTTCCTTATCTTTATGCTCAGAATTAATTAGTTGTGTTTTTGTTCTCATTGAAATGAAAATAATAAATGTTGAATTTGTTGATACTATTTCTCACATAGTTTCTTCTCAAAGACTAATCTAATTCTCCGCTCCGAATAATTTGCCGATTATTCGGAGTTTTTTTTCACAGTTATGTTTTCATATTCATAGTGTTTTAAAGATTATTATTCATTTGATTGTATGGTTATAATTCCGTCTTCATTTTTGTAATTAAAATTATAATGCATTTTCAAAACCTTCATAATGCTTTCAATGTTCTCATCATCAAAAGTTCCCGTATAGATGTCATCCAGCAATGATTTATCCTCAACATTGAAAGTAACTCCAAATTTTCTGGATAAACAGTCGAATACGTTTTCCAGTGTCTCACTTCTGAATACAAGCTCTTTTTTCATCCATGCAGTTTCTGACTCGTTTGATGTTGAAACATGTTTCAGTTCGCCTGTCTTTTTATAATAGGTCACTTTCTCATTGGGCTTTACATTTATATTTTTGTACGGCGGAAGCACCGTCTCAATGTTCACACTTCCTTCTACCAGAGACATTTCCACGATATCCTTATCCTGATAGGCGTATACATTGAATTTCGTACCTAATACGGTAATGTCCATAAAACCTGTCTTTACCGTGAATCGTTTTTTTATGTCCTTCTTTACTTCAAAGAAGCCTTCACCCGACAGCTCTACATTTCTGCTTTCACGTCCGAAATCCTGACTGTATGTAAGCGAAGACTTGGCGTTCAGATAAACAATCGTTCCATCGGGCAGGGTAACCAGTGATTTTCCGTAGTCACCCGAACGTATTACCACATTTTGCTCCGCCAGTGAACTTATCGTCTTGTTCTGCATATAGGTCAGTACAGTCAGACTTCCTGCAATAATGAATAAAATGGAAGCAGCTATTTGCATCCAGTAGTTCTTGAAGGAAATTCTGTTTCGGCGAATTTCTTTCTCCTTTATATTCATTTTTTCATAGAGTTTCTCTATTTTTTCATCAGGAAGTGGTGAGTAATGGTCAAATTTGTCCCATTCAGACATAAGGATATCTTTCAGTTCCTGATCGGAGGTAATTTCCATCAGGGACTTCAATTTCTGAAGTTCCTCCGATGTTATTCTGCCCGAACGGAATTTTTCCAATAACCTTGCTACTTCTTTATCCATTATTATATTCATAAAACCAAAATCTGATTTTTATAGGTAATATCCATAAGCAGCAGATTTATAACATATCATTTTATATGTTATATGACATTAATGAAGAGAGAAAACGATGATTAGAATAATGGCGTTAAATCCCGTCAGCTCATTGCGCAATGTTTTGAGTGCAGCCGACAGCTGGTTACGTACTACCTGATCCGTAATAGAAAGCTTTTCTGCAATCTCTGGTATAGATATTCCATATTCCTTGTTCAGTTCGAAGATTTCCCTTTGTCGGGGTGACAGGTGTGATTTCGCTTTCTCCAAAGCTTTTTGGAATGTATCATAATCTATTTCGTCGGAGATTTCATCGTCTTTGGTTGCCATCGTATTCTGGTATTCCAGATATTTCTCCATGGAAGGATTGTTGATTTGTCTTTTCAGTTCTTTCAGAAGGCAGTGATATGCGATAGTAAACAGATATGATTTGAACAAATACTCAGAATTAAGGCTTTCTCTGTTGGTCCAGATGCGCATGAAAGTTTCCTGTACCACATCATCCGTAGCACTTTCTGATTTCAGATACTGATATACGAACTGATAGAGCCTCGATACCCATTGGGAATACAGTATCTTGAAAGCTTTTTCAGAACCGTTTCTTATATCTTCAATCAGCATTTTCTCTTGCATAGCTATACATATCTTTTGTCTGAAGGCAAATTTATAAAAAAATATATTAAAACATACTCGGGATAAAAAAATGCAGATGCAGACAGGAAAACCAATACACATCCGGTTCTCTTGTATTTCACTGTTATTTCGTTTTTCCTGGAATGTTTGCCGGTACATCATCAAATATCCCGGCCCGCATTGCTTTTGTGATTGCTTGCGGACAGAGAAACTTCTGAGGTTGGACGGGGCAGAAAAGCCGGGAAACCTTAAATCTTTGCCTCGGGATGAATTTATCGCAGAATCGGGCAGGAGAGTTGGCAAAATAATCGTAAATTCGCACGGGGAATTTAAATTTAATCTTTAACCATTACCTTAATAATTAGAATGAAACGCAGGCATTATTTTCATTTCTTTCTGGGAGGCATTGCAGCCTCGGCAGCGTTGCTTGCAGCCTGTTCCGGCAGTAACGGACAGGTGACGGGCCGCTCGGACTATTATACAAGGGGAATCGGACAGTATCCGGGCAGTCCGCAGGAGGACTTTTCGCCCGAACTGGTGAAGGACGATACTTATCGCAACATCGCTCTGATGCGTGCGGCTTATCAGTCGTCTGCTTACGACTATAATCTGACTGCCCAGCTGGTTACCGACGGGATTGTACATAACGGAGTTCCTCAGTATCTGAGACTGCTGACTCCTGACGGCGAGAAGCCGAAACGGGAGCGGGAGTGGATGATCGATGAAGGTCCTTATTCACGGAATGTGGCAACCGGTGAAGATACTTATTTCCAGTTTGATCTGGAGAACTACAGGAAAAAGGCAGACCGGGTTTATCTGAAAGGGACAGTGACCTATTATGCAGAAAAAGCCGGCAAGGGCTATGAACTGATCTGTCAGGGATCGGACGACGGGGCCAGCTGGACCGAGTTGGGAAAGATCGCCGGAAAAGGACTGCCCGGCGAAGCTGCGAAATATAACATGCATTCTGATCCGAACAAGCAGGATGAAAAGGGAACACTTCCGGTGCGTATCATCGAACTGGAGATTCCCATGAAGCAAAGCGGAGAGTACAGTCATTACCGTGTTGTCATGCGGATGGCGGGAGCTGCCTACTGGACGATCCACGACATGAATTTCTTCAATGGCGGGGAATATGTCGAACTGAAACCGTCTTCCTGCTTCAACAGCATCTGGATGAGTGCGGGCGATGCGCAGGAATGGATCTACGTGGATCTCGGCACTAAGGCCGATTTCGACAAGGTGATCCTGCACTGGGTGAACAAGGCCGTTCAGGGAAAGATCCAGACCTCGGATGATGCACGCAGCTGGAAGGATGCCGCTCCGCTGCCGGGTGGAGACAGTCCTACGGATGAAATAGCTGTCAAAGGAAAAGCCCGCTATGTGCGTGTACTCATGGAACGTCCGAAGGAGAAAGGTTCATATATGCTCAGTGAAATCGAAGTGATGGGTAAGGGCGGACTGACAGCCCGTGCCGTTCCGCAACCGGCTGCCGAAGGCAACAGCATCCGTCTGTCGGGCGGCAACTGGAAAGTCCAGCGTGCTTCGGAAGTGAAGGGCAATGGAGAAGAAATCGCTTCTGCCGGTTTCCAGACCGACGGATGGATTCCGGCTACGGTACCGGGAACCGTGCTGAGCAGCTACAAGAACATCGGCGCCCTGCCTGATCCGAACTATTCGGCCAACCAGCTGAATGTATCAGAGTCATTCTTCAATTCCAATTTCTGGTACCGTAACGAGTTTACGGTTCCCGAAGGTTTCATCAAAGACCGGGTGTTCCTGAACTTTGACGGAATCAACTGGAAGGCTCATGTCTATCTGAACGGCCGGAAAGCAGGCGACATCGAAGGCGCGTTCATCCGCGGCAAACTGGATGTGACGGAGCTGATCGTTCCCGGAAAGAATGTTCTTTCGGTAGAGATCGTGAAGAACAGCCACCTGGGAGCTGTCAAGGAAAAGAACAAGCAGAGCACAGACTTCAACGGAGGAATCCTGGGAGCGGACAATCCTACTTTCCATGCAACGATCGGCTGGGACTGGATCCCTACGGTCCGCGGCAGAAATATCGGTATCTGGAACGATGTGAAGCTTGTGAGCACCGGTAACGTAACCGTCAGTGATCCGCTGGTAGAGAGTGTATTCCCTCTGCCGGACACTACTTCCGTGCGCCTTACCGCTCATGCTTTCGTGAAGAACCACAGCGACAAGGAAGTTCAGGGTGTGCTGGAAGGAAGTATCGGTACTCTCCGTTTTGCCCAGGAGGTTACTCTGAAAGCCGGCGAAGAGAAAGAGATCCTTTTCACTCCGGAACGCTTCGGACAGCTGAATATGGAACATCCGCGTCTGTGGTGGCCCAACGGATATGGTGAGCCTTACCTCTATGATGCTGCTTTCACGTTCAAGACCGATGGAAAACTTTCTGACAGCCTTTCTTACAAGACCGGTATCCGTCAGATGACTTTCAATGAGGACAAGGGTATTCTGAATATGTATATCAACGGACGGCGCTTCGTCGGACGCGGCGGCAACTGGGGATTCAGTGAGTCGAACCTGAACTACCGCGGACGTGAATACGATGCAGCTGTCGCTTATCATGCCGATATGAACATGAACATCCTGCGCAACTGGGTGGGCATGATCGGCGATGAAGAACTCTATGAGGCTTGCGACCGTCACGGTATCATGATCTGGCAGGACTTCTGGCTGGCCAATCCTGCTGACGGGCCCGATCCTTATTATCCTGACCTGTTCATCACCAATGCCGAGGATTACGTGCGCCGCATCCGCAGCCATGCTTCCATCGGTATCTATTGCGGACGGAACGAAGGCTTCCCGCCGGAACGCATCGACAAGGCCTTGCGGAGCATCGTGCGTGACGAACATCCGGGGCTGCACTACATCCCGAGTTCGGCCGATGAGGTTGTGAGCGGACACGGTCCTTACCGCATGCTTCCTGCCAAGACCTATTTTACACTTCCTGCCGGAAACGACAAGTTCCACAGTGAGCGCGGTATGCCGAACGTGATGACTTACGAAGGTTTCTGCCGGACTTATTCTGAAGAAGGCATCTGGCCTCAGTCGGATGAATGGGGTATGCATGACTACACTCTTCAGGGGGCACAGGGAGCTGCTTCGTTCAATGAAATCATAGCCGAAGGTTATGGCAAGCCGCAGAGTGCCCGGGAATTTACGGAACTGGCCCAGTGGGTGAACTACGACGGTCACCGCAGTCTGTTTGAGTCGCGGAGCAAGAACCGCATGGGATTGCTGATGTGGATGAGTCATCCCTGCTGGCCTTCCATGGTATGGCAGACTTACGACTATTATCTGGAGCCGACGGCAGCCTACTTTGCCATCAAAAAAGCATCGGAACCCCTGCATATTCAGTGGAATCCGGCCACCGATGAAGTGGAAGTGGTGAACTACAGCGCCGGCACTCACAGTCATCTTACAGCCCGGGTACAGATTCTGAACATGGATGCCAGTGTAGCCTGGGAGAAAGAAACGACCGTGGACAGCCGTGAGGATACGACAGAGAAGTGCATCAAGCTGGAATTCCCCGAAACGCTTTCGGAAGTTTATTTCATCAAGCTGTGGCTGCTGGAGGACGGAAAGATCCTGTCCGACAATTTCTATCACGCCAGTCGGAAAGGAATCAATTATCAGGCTCTGAAGCAACTGCCTGAAGTGACACTCGACTGTCAGGTAAAGATGGCTCAGGATAAAGAAGGCAACTGGACAGCGACAGTCACTCTGACCAATCCCACATCCACACCTGCACTGATGACCCGCATCAATGTGGTTGGTGACAAGGATGGTGACCAGTTCCTGCCCATTCTCTATGAAGACAACTATTTTGCTCTGCTTCCCGGTGAGCAGAAAGAGGTATCTGTCCGTTGGAAAGATGTTGATACCCGGGGAAATTCTCCTGTGATCCGGATAACGGGATACAATGTAAAGGAACTGAGCAGACAATAATCATGTAACGGTTCTGACTTGTTGAAGAGGATACCTGCATCCGCAGGATCCTCTTCTATAATTTTTCTTATACCTTCTTACGCTTTTTATACTGACTTATCTTAATCTGTTTATACATATGAAAAGTATATTTCAACTGATAACTCTTCTCTGCCTTTCTGTTATGGCAAGTATGTTGGAATCTTGTTCCACAAAAAATGAAAAGATTGTTTTGGCATATGTCACATCGCATGGGGCAACTCTTCCGGACCCTGATCTTGTGACACACATAAACTATGCATTCGCTCATGTAGATTCTACATTCAGCAAACTCAAGATAGACAATGAAGGACGTCTGTCTGAAATTACGGCCCTCAAGCAAAAAGCTCCCCATCTGAAGGTGCTGCTTTCCGTTGGCGGATGGGAAAGTGGCAGATTCAGTGAAATGGCTGCAAACGAACAATACCGCCTGTCGTTTGCCAACGATTGCCGGCGGGCAATCGAACAGTTTCAGCTGGATGGTATTGACATCGACTGGGAATATCCTACCAGCAGTGCGGCAGGAATATCATCTTCTCCTGACGATACCCAAAATTACACGTTGCTGATGAGAGACCTGCGAAAAGCAATCGGTCCGGACAAACTCCTGACACTGGCTTCCGTATATAACGGCAATTACATAGACTTCAAAGCCATCGATCCTTATATAGATTTTGTCAATGTTATGGTATACGATATTAACCGTCCCCCTTATCATCATGCGGCTCTTTACCGTTCGCCACTGGTAGGAGACGGATGCGGTGAAGAGGCTGTGGAGGCTCATATACAGAAAGGAGTTCCTGTAGAAAAACTGGTATTGGGTATTCCTTTCTACGGGCATGCGGCTGCTCCATTGTCTGATTTTATCAGTTACGATGCAATCATGGCGCAGCAAGACTACAAAACCTGCTGGGACTCGATTGCAAAAGTCCCTTACCTTGCTGATAAAGATGGAAAATTGGTTTGTTCGTATGAGAATCCAGCTTCCATTACAGCCAAATGTGCTTTTGTCAAGCAGAAAGGGCTGAAAGGCATTATGTATTGGGAATACAATTCTGATGGAAAAGAAGGGAGCCTCCGGAAAGCAGCCTATGAAGGAATGCAGGAATAATATGTTGGTAGTCAAGGAGCTTCTATGACTTTTTGTGGAAACGAATGATCTGTTTCATGAGATTCGAAACGTGTAAGATTTCGTCTCTTTCATACGGCTTTTGAATTCTCTTTGCGTTTTTTTTTTTTTACATACACGGCATTGGATATCAGCCTGTTTATGAGTAAATTTGAACGTTTCTTAAAAGGAAGTATTATGAAGACTAAGTTGTATTTCTTGACACCCTTGTTGCTGTTTGCACTCAATGCCTGCAACTCTGATGATCCGTCTTCTTCCGAAACGGATGTTCCCGCAGCCAAAGAACGGCAGGATATTCCTCTTACGCGTTCAGAAACCCAGTTGGCTGACCATACACTGGACTTCTCGCTGGCTTTGCTCAGACAGGCCAGTCTGCAGGAGGCAGGAAAAAATATGCTGGTGTCTCCTCTCGGCACGGCTGCCTTGCTCAACCTGATGGCTAACGGTGCTGAGAGTCATACGGCTGATGAACTGTATGCGGTTTTGAGTCCTTCCGGTGTCAGTGCCGGTGAATTGAATGATTTCTTTTCGAAACTCAATACCTGGCTTCCGGAACTGGATAACACAACCTCACTGGCACAGGCTTATTCTCTGTGGATGGACGATCAGTTCACCGTTCATTCCGGTTATACGGATGTGGCTCAGTCGGTATTGGGAGCAGATGTCAGACAACTGGATTTTCAGAATACCCAAAGTCAGCAGCAGCTTTACGACTGGTGCAGCGAAAAGACAGAAGGATGTATTCGGGAGATTGATTGTCCGTTGGCAGATGCGCAGCTGGTGATGCTTCATGCACTTTATTTCAAAGGAGCATGGACTGATAAATTTGATCCAGCACAGACTCGGACAGAGACTTTCCGGGGGAATCTCAGGGAAGTTGCCGTGCCGATGATGCATGACAGACAGAGAGCCGGTTATGCCGCAACTGAATCATTTACGGCTGTCAGTCTTCCTTATGGTAACGAAGCATATTCCATGTTGCTGGTTCTTCCGGCTGCCGGAACAGATATGGCGCAGGCCGGCCGGGCATTGGCCGACGGAGCCTGGAAAGAACTGACGTCCCGGCTTTATGGGGCTCAGGTGGATCTGAAACTGCCGAAGTTTGAACTGGCTTATGATACCTCACTTATTGAAATGCTTCAGGAAATGGGGATTCACGATGCATTCAGTGGAGAGGCTGATTTCAGTGGACTGACACCCGATCCGTTGTATTTCAATGTTTTCAAGCAGCAGTCTGTTCTCAGGGTAGACGAACGGGGAACGGAAGCTGCTTCCGTCACCTGGGCAGGGCTTGACACTTCTTTGCCTGAAGGAGGTGAGGAACCTGTGGTAGCTGTCACTTTTGACCGGCCGTTCTATTTCTTCATCCAGGAAAAGAGTACCGGACTGATGCTTTTCATGGGTAAAGTGGAAGAATTGAATCCGGAATAAACTCATTTCTATACTGATTTCACCGGCTTGATGCAAATCCTGAAAACTGAATAAAAATAATATTTTCTGTTTGTACGGAATGTATAATATGTTGGAAAACATATAAATTTGCCTCGCTAAACCAAACTAAACTAAAGATGTTGGAATACAAAACCGTAAAGTATCATATCCCTCAGCAGGGAATATACTTGTATGCTCGTACAAACGAAGGAAAGACGGAAATGATCGTTTTGAACAGTACTGACCAGGAACAGACATTGCCAAGCGAACATTACAATGCCTTGACAAATGGACGGAAAACCGGTACGGAAATTGCCAGCGGCAAGCAAGTGGATTTCACACGTAATTTGGTTTTACCGGCTCGCCAGTCACTGGTCATCGAATTTTAAGAGTCTCCCTCCAAAAGGAGACTGAGTGGACAGAATATTTGGAAAAGGCTGTTCCCGACTGCTGCAAGGCAGGGGAACAGCCTTTCTGTTTGTTACACTTACTGGTGGTCAGTAGTTAATTGATTGATTTCTGCTTCTGTCAGTCCGGTAGCCTTTGCTATTTGTTCCGGAGACAATCCCAGTGATTTCAGGTTCCGTGCAATAGCGGCCTTTTCTTCAGCACGCCCTTCTGCCAGACCTTCAGCTCTGCCTTCAGCGCGACCTTCTGCACGCCCCTCTGCTCTGCCTTCTGCTCTGCCTTCTGCGCGCCCTTCAGCGCGTTCCGTCATGATGTTGTCACGCAGAATCACGATATTGTCCAGATGCTTATAGTATGCTTTCAGTTCTTCCCGGCTCATACGGTCCAGTTTCAGCTGTTCTTTCACCGTATCCAGTCCCGGAGCTGTGGCATGTTCCGGAACATTGCCTGTGTTCAGATAGTAAATCCATTCTTCCAGCGGTGTCCTGGCTACCCGGTTAAAGTCATTTACTTTCAGAATGTAATATTCCGGATAGAGCTGACTGACCTTGTCCACCTTGAATGTCTGTTTCTGAAATGGACTGAGTTCCAGTATGTCTCCTTCGTGAATGCCTATGAATTCCGTCTTCCCGTGATATACGAAATCTTTGCCGTGTCCCAGGGAGAAATATACAATATTCACGCTGTATACTTTACGCACCTTCTCATATCCTTCACCCCGGTTGATGTATTCTGTTACCAGTTTGGACGCACCGAACAGCATGCGTTGGAAGTACGCATACTCGTTGTTGTTTTGAACCTCGATGAGTACCAGCTCTCCTTGTGAATTTTCGGCCAGCATGTCCACGCGGTTATATTTGTCGAATTCATCCTCCTGATTGCTTTCACTTTCAAGAAGCTTCTGGATAACGATTTTCTCACCCAATAACGTAGTAAGCAAACCTTCAAGTACACTAAAGTTTGCCTTATTACGGAGAAGTCTCTTCATCGCCCAGTCAAAGCGAATTATTTGGTTATTGTTATTATTCATATTCTTCTACTTAATATATTGATTACTACAAAGGTAAACAAAATGATGCAGATAAACAAAGAAGCAGATATCTTTCAGCATAAAATATAGAGACACAAAAAATCACTTCAAATGCTACCTTCCTGTATAATAAGCAATTAGCTATTCGGAGATTTTCCTACAGGTGTCTTTTTCGTAATTTTATACCATGACATTTTAGAATTATCGGGTAATGGATTCATTGAGACTATTTATAGCTAGCAAACAAAATTTTCCAAGATTTCCGCTTTTCATAAATTCCTATCTCTACAACATCTATACTTCTAGCTTTGTTATTAACCATAAGTGTCTTTGGACATA
>ERZ779865.2452-NODE-2452-length-11703-cov-4.185611_pt1 | contig 11703 bp, 8 predicted proteins | sample MGYA00433088_ERZ779865 | MGnify/ENA primary metagenome ERZ779865 (study PRJEB29588, sample SAMEA2151703) | human gut metagenome | biome: human gut; feature: human-associated habitat; material: faeces | place: Denmark | collected 2008/2010 ... | reverse complement strand
TTGTTGGAGAATACGCAGTTGTTAAGCCCTATTCATGGAGTGGTTACAGCACGTAATTTTGATAACGGTGATTTATATTCTTCCGCTTCCACTCCTGTGTTGGTCATTGAACAGATCACTCCGGTTAAACTGTTGATCAATGTATCCGAACCTTATTTCCCGAAAGTGACTAAAGGTATGATCGTAAAGGTGAAATTTGATGTGTATGGTGATGAGGAATTCGAAGGAAAAGTTAGTTTGGTTTATCCTACTATTGATGCTACTACTCATACTTTTCCTGTAGAGGTAAAATTGGCTAATACCCATCAGCGTATACGTCCGGGAATGTTTGGCCGTGTGACTGTGAGCTTTGGTACATTGCGGCATGTGGTGGTTCCTGATCAGGCTATTGTGAAACGTGCCGGTTCGGGCGACCGTTATGTATATGTCTACAAAGACGGTAAGGTTTCTTATAATAAAGTAGAATTGGGACGTCGGATGGGAACCGAATATGAATTGATTTCCGGGGTGGAGGATAATTCGCAGGTGGTGGTCGCCGGTCAGACCCGTTTGGCCGATGGTGTGGAAGTGGCAGTAAATTAAAAATTGAGAATTAGTTGATAATACTCCATATTTATTTACCTATATATGATTTTTTAGTTCTTAATTTTTAATTTAACAAACATGAGTTTATACGAAGGAGCGGTTAAAAAACCGATTATGACCTCGTTATGCTTTTTGGCCGTAGCGATCTTTGGTCTGTTCTCATTGTCGAAACTTCCGGTAGACTTGTATCCAGATATTGATACCAATACCATTATGGTTATGACATCTTATCAGGGTGCCAGTGCTTCCGATATAGAGAACAACGTAACCCGTCCGTTGGAAAATACGTTGAACTCGGTTAGTAATTTGAAACATATTACATCCAAGTCTTCAGAAAATATATCAGTTATCACTTTGGAATTCGAATATGGCTATGATATTGATGTGTTGACTAATGATGTGCGTGATAAATTGGATATGGTGAGTTCGGAGCTTCCCGATGAAGTCAATACTCCGATTATCTTTAAGTTCAGTACGGATATGATTCCTATCCTGCTGTTGTCCGTTCAGGCAGAAGAAAGTCAGCCGGCTTTGTATAAGATATTGGATGATAATGTAGTAAATCCTTTGGCTCGTGTTCCCGGTGTGGGAACGGTGTCCATTGCCGGTGCGCCGAAGCGTGAGGTGAATATTTATTGTGATCCCAACAAACTGGAAGCATATGATCTGACGATTGAGACCATCAGTTCCATTGTCGGGGCTGAAAATAAGAATACTCCGGGCGGAACTTTCGATGTGGGCAGTAATACCTATTCCTTGCGTGTGGAAGGAGAATTCAAGGACCCGAAAGAAATGGAGAATATCGTAGTGGGTATACGCAATGGTGCTTCGGTGTATTTGCGTGACGTGGCAACGGTAGTCGATTCTGTAGAAGAACGTGCTCAGGAAACCTATAATAACGGGGTGCAGGGAGCCATGATTGTTGTACAGAAACAATCGGGAGCAAACTCAGTGAACATTTCCCGGAAAGTAATGGATCAGTTGCCTAAGTTACAGAAGTCACTGCCCAGTGATGTGAAACTGGGGGTTATTGTGAACACTTCGGATAATATTTTGAATACCATCGACAGTTTGACGGAAACTATTATGTATGCCATTCTGTTTGTGGTCTTGGTGGTATTTGTTTTCTTAGGTCGTTGGCGTGCTACGGTGATTATCTGTATCACTATCCCCATGTCATTGATTGCCTCCTTTATTTATTTGGCTATCACGGATGGGGGATCTCTGAATATTATTTCTTTGTCGTGCCTTTCTATTGCGATTGGTAATGTGGTGGATGACGCTATTGTTGTTTTGGAAAACGTAACGACCCATATCGAGCGTGGCTCCGAGCCGAAACAGGCGGCTATCCATGGAACAAATGAGGTGGCAATTTCTGTTATCGCATCCACATTGACCATGATTGCGGTATTCTTCCCGTTGACGATGGTCAGTGGTATGTCGGGAGTTTTGTTCCGTCAGTTGGGCTGGATGATGTGTGTCATTATGACTATTTCTACTATCTCGGCTCTGTCATTTACTCCGATGATGTGTGCGCAGATGCTTCGCTTGCAAAAAAAACAAAGTAAGTGGTTTGTCACATTCTACAAACCGATAGAACGTGCGTTGGATGGATTGGATAACTGGTATCAGAAACGTTTGAACTGGGCTGTCCGTCACCGCAAGACCATTATTGCCGGTTGTTTCGGGTTCTTTCTGCTGAGTCTGATTTGTGCGAAAGGAATTGGTACAGAGTTTTTTCCGTCACAAGACAACAGTCGTATTTCTGTTCAATTACAATTGCCTATCGGAGCTCGCGTAGAGCGTGCCCAGGCATTGGCCCAGGAGCTGACCGAAAGGTGGCTGAAGAAATATGAAGGGGTGATGCGTATCTGTAACTATACTGTGGGACAGGCTGATGCAGATAATACTTGGGCTTCTATTCAGGATAATGGTAGCCATATCATTTCATTCAATATCAACCTTTATAATCCCGATCAACGTTCTGTTACGTTGGCAGAAGTCTGCGATGGTATGCGTGAGGATCTGAAAGCCTATCCCGAACTGGATAAAGCCCAGGTTATCCTGGGTGGTAGCAGTGGAGGCATGGGTGGACAGGCCACTGCCGATTTTGAAATCTATGGATATGATTTTACAGAAACAGATAAGGCAGCCGCTGAATTGAAAGAAGCTTTATTGAAAGTGAACGGTGTATCTGAGGTGAATATCAGCCGTCAGGATTATCAGCCGGAATATCAGGTGGATTTTGATCGTGAAAAACTGGCTTTACACGGTTTGAATCTTTCTACAGCAGCTTTGTATCTGCGTAACCGTGTTAATGGTGCTTTATCTTCTTACTATCGGGAAGATGGTGACGAATATGATATCAAGGTGCGTTATGCTCCCCAGTTCCGTACCAGTATTGAAAGTTTGGAGAATATTCTGATTTATACCAATGAAGGTAAAGCGATTCGGGTGAAAGATATCGGCACGGTAGTGGAGCGTTCAGCTCCTCCTACTATTGAACGTAAAGACCGTGAACGTATTGTAACAGTATCTGCTGTGATTTCAGGTGCGCCTTTAGGTAGTGTGGTGGCAGCGGGTGAGTCTATTATTGATAAGATGGATTTACCTGGCGGTATCAGTATCCAGGTGGCAGGGTCTTATGAGGATCAGCAGGATTCATTCAGCGATCTGGGAACTTTGGCTGTTTTGATTATTATATTGGTATTTATTGTAATGGCTGCCCAGTTTGAGTCTCTGACCTATCCGTTTATCATTATGTTCTCTATTCCGTTTGCATTCAGTGGGGTATTGATGGCATTGTATGGAACGGGGACTACATTGAATGTCATGAGTTTGTTGGGAGGTATCATGTTGATTGGTATCGTAGTGAAGAATGGTATCGTGCTTATTGATTACATTACCTTATGTCGTGAGCGGGGCATGTCTGTTATTCATTCGGTCGTTGTTTCGGGCCGTAGTCGTTTACGTCCGGTTTTAATGACCACTTTGACCACTATTCTGGGCATGGTGCCGATGGCGATAGGAGGAGGGGAAGGTTCTGAAATGTGGCAGCCTTTAGGGGTGTCCGTAATCGGTGGTTTGACTGTATCTACCGTGCTCACCTTGATTTTGGTTCCGGTGCTCTACTGTTCATTTGCGGGTACAGGTATCAAGCGTAACCGTAAGAAGATGAAAGCTTCCCGTGAACTGAATGACTATTATCAAGCACATAAGACGGAGATGACCAAAGGCAAAAAAGAATAATTAATATAGTTGTTATCCGGATTGAAATGAATAGGAGACCGGATGACAGAACTTAAAATAAAAAATGGAATAATGAAATCAGTTTTCATCACTTTCGACCAAGCTTTTTACGAACGTATTCTGGCGTTGTTGGACCGTCAGAATTGTCGTGGATTCAGTTATTGGCAGCAGTTGCAGGGGCGCGGCTCTGTAAAAGGAGAACCGCATTATGGCAGTCACGCGTGGCCCAGTATGTGCTCGGCCATTATGACAGTGGTAGATGATACCAAAGTGGAGCCTTTATTGGACGCTTTGCATAAAATGGATAAGGAAACCGAACAATTGGGATTACGTGCTTTTGTGTGGAACATAGAAAAGACGATTTGAATCTGTCTTTTCATTATTAAAGAAAAAGACTGTTGCCCTCTTTCTGGCGCAGTCTTTTTTCTTTTTTTAGCCTCTATCATGAAGTACTCCGTCTAAAAAATCACTACTTTTGCGGTTAATTTACAAATATAGCAATATGAAAAACTATATACCGGCCACTTTTCTTCTCACTCTTATTGTAGTAGGAGTGTTAATGGGGCTGTATTTCCTCCCCTCCATGTCGGTGGGCGGCAAACCGTTGCGCAAGGTGGACCTGCTGGCTGATATCCGTCCGGATGTGGAAGAAGAAGTATGTGATTCCGACACCATTGTCCTTCCTCCTCCTGTAAAACCTATTTTTGTGGATACATGTAAAACGGGTATTACCTGTATTGAGGATTATTCGGATTCCACCATGCGGGGAATGAAACATTTTTATGAGGCACTTTCCAAAGTGAAAACCATGAAACGCCCTGTGCGTATCGCTTACTTCGGTGATTCTTTTATAGAAGCTGATATTTTTACTGCCGATTTGCGCGAAATGCTTCAACAAGAATTTGGTGGTTGCGGAGTGGGATATGTTCCTGTAACCTCTTCCATCAGCGGTTACCGTCCTACGGTACGCCATACTTTTGGGGGATGGAGCAGTCATTCATCCAATGACTCTGTTGGTTTTGATAAAATACAGCAAGATATTTCCGGACATTATTTTTTTCCTCGTGAAGGTGCTTATGTACAGTTGAAAGGACAGAGTAAATACGCTTCCCGACTGGATACCTGTGAGGTTTCTACTTTTTATTTCCTGAATAAAGGTTTTGCCGCTGTCCGTTCTAAAGTGAATAATGCTGCGGAAGGAGAGTTGCATGAGGAAGTAGGAACAGGAGGTGTGCAGGCTGTTTCGGTGAGAGGAAGGATAGGACAAGTACGGTGGAGTGTGGAACAAGCTGATTCTGTTACTTTCTATGGAGTGGCTATGGACGGCAGGCAGGGAATATCTTTGGATAATTTTAGCGTACGTGGTAGCAGTGGGCTTCATTTACGTAGTATTCCTTTACATACGCTTCGCGATTTCCAACGTCTTCGTCCATACGATTTGATTGTGGTCCAATATGGTTTGAATGTGGCTACGGAACGGGGAGTAAAATACGATGGCTATAAGAAAGGGATGCTTTCGGTGATAGAACATTTGAAGACAGCTTTTCCTGAAACCAGCATTTTACTGGTCAGTGTGGGTGACCGTGAATATAAAAACGAGAATGGAGATCTCCGCACCATGCCCGGAGTCAAGAATCTTATCCGTTATCAACAGTCCATTGCGGCTGATAGCCATATCGCTTTTTGGAATATGTATGAGGCAATGGGAGGTCAAGGAAGCATTGTCGATATGATCGGGCAAAAAATGGCGAATCTTGATTATACCCATATCAATTTTAAGGGAGGCAAGCATTTGGCAGGTATCTTATTTGAAACATTGATGTATGGCAAAGAGCAATATGAAAGACGGAAAGCCTATGAGGAGGAATAACAGATTTCCTGGTCTGTCCGGTATAGCAATGGTATTGTTCCTGTTCTTGCTGTTTCCATGTCTTTATGCCCAGGATGCTATTCCGGCATTGTCCCGGCCGTTGGAGCCGCTTCGCATACCCGGTGAAACAAAGGAAATGCATCGGGGCATGCGGCTGATAACAGTACATGATTCACTTCCGGCGAGTTTTACTCATTCTTTGGATAATGTGATAGAAGATGAGAACCGTTCGCTTTCTCCTTTCTTTCAAAAGTTGAATGATATGACAGGACCGGTACGGATAGTCCATATAGGTGATTCTCATGTGCGGGGGCATCTTTATCCATTAATAACCCGTCGTTGTCTGGAACATGATTTTGGTGCTGAGGCTGTTTATCCTGATGTTATTTCATATCGTACCGGTGGGTTGGCACATGAAACGGGCGAACCGGGTATTGTTTATCATATGATTGGCATTAATGGAGCTACTTCTGTTACTTTTTCTGATGATGAAAAAATAAAAGAAATTATTGCAACTGCTGGAAAAGGAGAAGTTGCTCCAGTAACGAGAGCTAGTAATTTAATAGGAGAAGTTTATACATATTGTTTTGTTCATAATGATGGAGAAGAAATTGAGCCAGATTCTTTAAAAGTATATTTGGAAAGAATGTCTAATGCTTATTTTGAGTGTAGGGGTTCAGAAGATTTTATGCAAGATATAAGAGCCAGAGAATTAGGAAAAAGCATAGCACAAAGATTAAATATTGATTTATCGCAGGGAAGTATTTCAAGAGAAGATGAAATACAAATACAAGAATATTTTTTGAAAAACTATGTAGAAAATGGATATGTTATGCATAGCTTTCCAGGAGCAGCTGAACAATCAATAAGAACTTATGGATTTTCATCTAGTGAAAGAATTTGGGATAACAAAGAGATAATGGAAATTGCACGTATTTTTGAAGAAAAAAATGTTATTGCACCTGTTGGAGCATACTCACATTATTCAGGAGGAGGAATGTATGTAGAGAATAATCCTAGACAGATGTATTGGCATGGATTATCAGCTCCTGAATGGTTTAAATGGTTTACATCAGCAAATCATAATAGAAATTCAAGTAAAATTGATGAGTCACCTTATTATTTAAGAAATTATGATGGTTGTAAACAAAATGTAATGGATTTATGTAACAATGCAGAATTAAATGAAGAAGAAATGCAAAAAGTAATGGAAATGTTTGAAAAGAACTGGAAGTTATTAGGAACTGAAAGAATGTGTGTATCATTGATTCCTAAAAGTGTAATCGGCAAAGCTAACATTGAAGATGCAATTATCCCAGGACAATCTGCAATTGAAACTATAAAGACGGTGTTAACTGATGGTAGAAAACAATTTAAAGAACATGAGGGAAATGTATTGAAGACAACAGTTACCGAAAAAGATATGTTAATAATGGGATTACCAAATGCCAGTGAAATATTTGGAAAACATGAATTTTCAAGAGAAACAAAAGAAAAATTATACGATCTTAAACAGGTTTTAGATTTAATATATAGGGGAACAAAAGAATCAGGTTTTGAACTAAGTCAAGATAAAATTAATAGCATAATAGAAACATTAAGAGAAGTGCATAATAATAGCCCAGAAGTTGAAGATATAATTCAACAATATAATCAAAGGGTGGCTTTATTTTCAGAACAAGAAATAGGAAAAGCAACAGTTAATGTTCTAACAACACAAAAAGATAAAAGTAAAAGAAAAATGATAATGGATGAAAGAACTTTGAATGAAGTACAAAATGAGCAACAACAAGAATAAAATAGGTGATGTTATGGAAAATATAGAAGAATTTAATAGAAAAAAAGATATTTTAATAAGAAATAGAGAAAGTGCCTTGCAATGAGTTGAAAAGGCAAAAGAAAAATAGAAATAGATGATACAATTGATAAGAAAGAATTGAGATTGGAAGTTGCTAAAAAAACAATTCAATCGAGAGAATATGCATTATGGTTAATAGAGAGTCAACTGGAATTCTTAAGACCATCAAGTCAAGATGATATGGAATGTAGATTAAAACAATATAATGAATTTTCTAAACAAATAAAGGCTGTAGTTCCAGATGACTTGCATTTATGCTTCCATGGATGTCCAATTTATGCAGCAAAGCATATAATAGAGGATAGAGAAATTTCATCTTCGGTTGATAGAGTAGGTTCATCAACTAGGTATGATGTATCAGATCAAGTTTCTGTTACTACAAAAAAATACAATAGAAACAACTATAATGGCGATATCAAAGAAAAATCTTTTAGAAGTAAAGAATCAGATTGGATTAATTTTAAATGGGTAAAAGTTAGTGAGTTAGAAGAATATAGTATTCATCCCAGTAAAATTTTATCAATTGTAAATAACTGTAATAATCATATAGTAGAAGAAAAAAATAAATAGTTTCACTATTACTTGTAATAATACTATAATATACGACTGAAAGTAAAACGATAAGACAGATAAATATAATTTTTAGAAACGGAGGTATAAAATAATGGATTTAGAAAAAAATAGATAAAAATGCATCAATTATAAAATATTCAAAAACAGATAATGTTTTGAACGATATATGCTCAATAATAAATTCGGCTAGAGATTATGCATATCAATCCATAAATATTGCATTAGTAGAAAGAAATTGGTTAATTGGATATAGAATCGCCGAAGAAGAATTAAAAGGCGAAGGTAGAGCGGATTATGGTACAAAAATAATAAAAAAGCTATCAAAAGAATTGAAGGAAGAATATGGAAAAGGATTTGATTCAAGAAATTTATATTATTTTTTGAATTTTTACAAAACTTTTCCAAACATTTTGAACACACTGTGTTCAAAATCTAATAAATTGCTTTCTTGGAGTCATTATAGAACATTATTACAAGTATTTGATAAAGAAGCAAGAGAATGGTATGAAAATGAGGCATTAGGACAGACATGGAGTGTAAGAACATTACAAAGAAATATTTCATCACAGTATTATTATAGATTATTGAAATCTCAAGTCAAAGAGCCAGTCATTGATGAAATGAAAAAAGTAAATGAAAATCAATATTTAATGAATAAATTAGAATTTGTAAAAAATCCTGTTATAGCTGAATTTTTAGGATATTCTTTAGATGATAGTTTTACAGAAACAGAACTTGAATCTAGTATAATAAATAATTTACAAAAATTTTTAATGGAATTACGGGAAAGGATATGCTTTTGTTGCAAGACAACAACATATTCAAACAGAAAAAGAAGATTATTATATAGATTTGGTATTTTACAATTATATATTAAAATGTTTTGTGTTGATTGATTTAAAAACTAAAAAAATAACTCATCAAGATGTTGGTCAAATGGACATGTATGTTAGAATGTATCATGAATTAAAAAAAGCACCAGATGATAACCCAACAATAGGAATTGTATTATGTTCAGAAACTGATGAAAATATAGCACGATACTCTGTTTTAAAAGGAAATGAGCAACTTTTTGCTTCAAAATATAAATTATATTTACCAACTGAAGATGAGCTTAGAGCAGAAATAGAAAATCAAAAAACAATTTTTGAATTACAACAGCAAAATAAACAAGAGTTAGATAATAATTAGTTTTTGCAGAAAATTTAGAAATATTCTATACAAAAAAGTGAAAATATTGTAAAATTTAAAATAAATAAAAGACAAATAACGATGTAGACAATGTCGCCAATTTGTCGCCAAATAAAAAATACTTATTATAAGAATAAGTACAATAAATACAAATAATATTGATGTTTCAAAAACCACAACACTAGAAAATACAAGTAATACAGATAATATTTATAGTGGTATAAATACTGTCAAAACTCGAACATGTGGAAGTGGTAAGAAGTACAAACAATGCTGTGGTAAATAACCTCACAAGCCTTTACAAAATAAGAAATTGTCAAAAATAGAAAAAACGATAAATTTGTCTACAGATGACAATTTGTTCACGACTTGTCCACATAGTATAAATAATGTGGACAGAATAAAAAAATAAGTAAAAAGGATGCAGACAACATTTTTAAATGCCGACATCATTTTTGATTGTAGCGATTTTTGACATATTAATATTAATTTGTTATAATTTAAATGTAGTAAATCAATTAGTCATTCGCGTTTTACTACCAGATAAATAAATGTTTAAAGGAATAATGAAGAGTCTTAAGAATCTCCTCATGAATGACAAAAAATATACACATTAATTCTGTGATTGTTTTTTGTGTTGTATTCATGAAAGGAGGTTCTTTTTATATACAATCACATTTTAGATTAAGAGAGGATGGTAGAAAATGAAAACAAACGAACATGATTTTTATAGTGAAAGAGCTAATTGGTCTTTTGAAGATATAGACTATACTAGCGAAGTAATTACAAATTGGATTTATGAAGATGAAATAAAAAAACGTGTAAAAGAAAATACAAAAATTTTAGATTTGGGAACAGCAGCAGGAGAAAAAGTTCTTAAAAAATTTCCAAATTGTGCTGAAATATTAGGAACAGATTTCTCTGATGAAATGATAGAAACAGCTAATAAAAATTTATTACAAAGTGGAAGAAAGAATATTTCATTTAGAGTTATGGACAATCTAAAAATGGATACTCCAGATAATTACTTTGATTTAGTAACAGCGCGTCATACAATAATTAATCCGCTGCAAATATATAAAACGTTAAAAAAAGGTGGGCAACTTGTTATAAGAGGTGTTGATAAATTGGATTGTTGGTCTTTAAAAAGAATGTTTAAAAGAGGACAAGCATATCACGATGTTAAGCCTATAAGCTTAATAGATTATGAAGCAATAATGGATGCAGGATTTAAAGAAGTAGAATTAATTCCACTTCATGTAATAGAGTACTATAAAACAAAAAAAGATTTATATTCTTTATTAGTTAAAACTCCAATATTAGATGACTTCTCAGAAGAATCATTTAATGAATATGAAAGAAAACCAATAGAGAAGGAAACATTTGAAAAATATGTTAAACAAAACACTACTGAAAAAGGCATCAAATTAATCAGAAGATATTATGGAATAATTGGAAAAAAATAATAATTACTAGTATGAATGCTAACAGTTCTTGTTAGCGTTCTTTCTATTTATAAAAGAGCAAAATAATGATAAATATAACAAAAGTTATTAAATTTTGAAGATGAAGTGAACAAGATTTAATTTGGTCGAATTCGAGCAAATTGATTGTTTAGTAATATAAAAGATAGTATAATATCTAATATAAATTAGCTAAAAATATTAGGATAAGGAGGACAAAACATGGATAATAAATTAATTGGAAATGAGAAAAATATTTTGTTTTATAATGATGAAGAAGGCAATACAAAAGTAGAAGTACTATTAGAAAATGAAGATGTTTGGTTAAATGCAGAAGCATTAGCAACACTTTTTAATGTTAAACGACCAGCAATTACAAAACATATAAATAATATTTATGAAGATGAAGAACTTGAAGAAGGAAGCACATGTTCCAAAATGGAACATATGGGTAACAATGGCAAACAAGTTTATAATACAAAATATTATAATCTTGATATGATCATTTCAATAGGTTTTAGGGTTAACTCTAAAAAAGCAATTAAATTTAGAATTTGGGCAAATAAAATAATTAAAGATTATATGGTTCAAGGTTTTGCATTAAATGATGAAAGATTTTTAAAAGCAAAAAAATCTGATCAAGAGTATTTTAAAAGATTACTTGAAAGAATTAAATTAATTCGTACAAGCGAGAGAATGTTTTATCAAAAAATTACTGATATATTTGCTGAATGTTCTATTGATTATGATAAAAATAGTAATACTGCAATAACTTTTTATAAAACTATTCAAAATAAATTTCATTATGCAATTACTGGAAACACTGCTGCTGAAATAGTTTATAAAAGAGTGGATTCTAAAAAAGAAAATATGGGACTTACTACCTGGGAAAATTCACCTGATGGGAAGATTTT
>ERZ779865.2443-NODE-2443-length-11720-cov-2.705529_pt1 | contig 11720 bp, 7 predicted proteins | sample MGYA00433088_ERZ779865 | MGnify/ENA primary metagenome ERZ779865 (study PRJEB29588, sample SAMEA2151703) | human gut metagenome | biome: human gut; feature: human-associated habitat; material: faeces | place: Denmark | collected 2008/2010 ... | reverse complement strand
CAGTATTTGCTGATTACGGAGTAGAGAGGAGATTGTATGGCAGGGGAGAGTGTGTTTTCCGGTGAATCTAAAAATGTTGAGTATAAGGTGGCTGTGCCGGATAAAGTGAGAAATATGAGGAAGTATTAAATGGTCATTCTAAAATCAGAAACAAGGCGATTGCGAACATATTCAGTCAAATGGGACTTGTTGAAGCATGGGGAAGCGGAATAGAAAGAATTTTCCGCGGAGCAGAGAGATACGGGCTTCCAATGCCTGAAATTCAGGAATTTGACAATATGTTTCGTATAGAACTGTTCCGCCGTCCAGCTCAGAATATGGCAGAAAGCAGCTATACAGACCAGGCTGACCAAGGTGCAGACCAAGCAGACCAAGCTGACTGGATTGTAAAACAGGAAAGCACTGTAGTGGCTGAAAAATTGGATTTGTTAAGTAAAGAAGAAAAGCTGAAATTATTTGTATAGTAATAAGGCGAAGAGAGGTAACTCTCTTCGCCTTATTTCATAGTTACTTTTATTTTTGTATTTCACCTTCGATTACTTGAGCAAAGTTTTTTAATTTTCCACTACAACTAGGATCACCTGTAAAAATATGAGAACTGTAATGGACACACTGTTTTTCTCATATCAGAAAATGGATTTTTGTACGTATATCTGTATAGAATTATATAGACGTATGTGAAATCTTATATGTCTCAAATAAAATTCTACATCAAAGATAAGGACGTTTTTTAAAAAGATCAAGAGCTTTTAAAAAAAGATAACCGCCTTTTTAAAAAAGAACAAGAGCTTTTTTAAAAACGTCTTGATCTTTTTTGCCACTGCCGGAACTTCGACTTCCGACATATTCCATAAAGCCCCCAACCGACAGATTATGTAAAATTCAACTTAAAAACACTGTGAGGACACTAATGCGCTGAACTTTAATTCAAAATCCGGGAATAGACTCCACTACCCCGGATTTTACCTTGCGCTTTTCGCAAAGAACAAGTTTCTTCTAACATCTTTTATTGTACTGTTTGTCTATATGTCTTATTTTACAAAGATTGCTTCATCCTTACGTTTATTGGTCACTTCTTCCAAATTGGCTCCGGCTTCGACGGAATCCTTGGCCTGTGCCTGTTTGAAATAATTCTCAGCAGAGTCGAGGTCCCCTTGCAACAGTTTCAGTACGCCTCTGTTGTTCAGCGTCGCACTCGCTTGTGCATCAGCCTTATCCAAATAACGGACTGACTGTTGCAAGTCACCTCGTTGGAGTTCGATAGCGGCAGCGTTTATATTCGCTGTTGGGTCATCAGGAAACATGCGCACTGCCACATCGAACACTTCGTTAAACTCGTCACTCCCCTTTTCGTATGTTTGGGCAACCAGAAACATTTCCTGCAAGCTCAACTGCTGGGGACGGAGCTTTATAATCTGTTTTGCCTCTTCCACATCAAATCCGCGAACTACATAACGTACAGTGTAATCAGAGTGACGCAAAGCCGGATAACAATCCTGTAGTAATGCGGCATATACCTTTCCACCATCCAAGGCCTTAATGCGTTCCTCCTTCACGTCAAAATCGCTCTCATTCTTATCTATTATGGACAAAATCTCTTCTTTCAGCGGTAAATCATTCTTAGCCACATACGCACGCAGTCCGGCCCAGTCCTCGGGTACAGAATTCACCTTGAACAAATCCGCTTTAAAGCCATACTCATTCATTACATAACTCTTCAATGCCTCAGCACGCCCCTGAGCCAAACGCGCATTGGCCGCATATCTGCCCTCAGGAGAAGCATAACCCACAATAGCTATTTCAGTAATGGTAGTATTGACATCATTTTTCACTACATCCACCGTATGTTTGATAGCAGCCAGTTCGGATGGATTATGACGATAATCAGGATAAATCTTCATCTGATTTACCGGAAAATCCAAATAAGCACGTCCTTCCTCGGCACGATTCTTCACAGCCTCGACAGCAGGAGAAACGAATGCCACGACAGGTTTTACCACATAGCGTTCCAAATTGGCACGAGTTATAAAGGCACTGTTTTCTTCTTTCTGACAATCGGCACAGCCACGTATAGCAGCCTGCAGTTCCAGTTCTGCACCATTCATCCATTTCTCGTATGGAATACGGGCTGAATAATTTACAGTCTGTTCCGTTCCATTCTTACGACGAAGAATGGTATATGCATCCGACGGAATACTGCGTTCACGCTGTTGCACGATGGAACGGATACGCCCATATACCCAAATAGCAGGCAAAATCCTGTTATAACTGTTATCCTGTGTCTTCAAAACCGGAGTCAGAGTTGCCACACAGTTGGAAGAAAGCTCCATTGCAGCCGGCAACGTGATATCCATTCCTATCATCACCTGTCCATTATCACTAATCAGGATTGACTGATTGCTGACTTGTACCTGACCACCTGATAATGTCTGTGCACCTACCGGAATAGTCGGTATCAATAATATAAGAAGTATATAACATATAAGTTTCATAATCCGTAATTTTTAGAATATATAAATAAGATTCAGAGCAGCCTTAGTAGGACCCCAATAATTCTTGTTGGATTTCTCCAACATATCTCCACATTCTTCACACTCATATTTCTTATAACGCACATAAGCATAACCCAAACCGATGGTGGCGCCCAGATTCCAATGGCGTCCCAGCACAAACTGATAACCGTAACTGACACCGCCACCATAAAAATGTCCCTTATAACGGAAGTCTTTCAAATCATCGAAAGGAGAAAACGGCAAATCAATACCGGTAGTATTGTATGCTCCTCCCATTAAATGGAAACCGAAAAAATGACCATTGAACTTATCACAAAGCCAATAACGCAACTCGGGCTGTACCATCACCAGTTTCAACATTTTATTATCGCTGTATTTCCAGGGATTATAATAAAACGGAATATCCACTGTAAGCTTCTTGCTCAACCCTACTTCCACTCCTAAGTTTGGTATGGCGACAGCATCCATCGCCACATTAGTTTTAACAGCCATCTGTCCATACATAAATAAGGAAGAAGCCAGCAGACACACCCATGAAAATAAAAATCTTCGTATTACCATATTCAATTCTCTCTAGCTAAGTTATTTTTTACATCACAAAGGTAGAGGCTATTCTTTTAACAGGATATTGGCAAATTAATCTTTATTAAGAGGTGGTTTCGGCAAAATACAGAATGAACAAAAAACAATCTTAGTTCCTATTTCCGTCAAAAACAGAACATCCATTCAATGAGAAACATTCCAACTATCAAATGGAACACCAACGGAGTTTTCTCCATCCATAAATGAAAATCCTTTCATCATGATAAAAACGCCCCCTTATATAGCCAAACAACTCCTTCTTTCCAACATAGCAGGTATTTTCATCAAAAAGAGGGTGTTTTCATCAAAAAAGCTTGAAAATAATTTGGATACATGAAAAGAATACCTACTTTTGTATCGGATGATAATGGGTCAATCATTCACATAATCAAAAAAACAATAAAAAATTATAGTTCTATGAAGGCAATGCATTTAATAATTGCCATGCTCGTCATGATGAGTTTGGCATCCTGCTCTGCAGATGGTAATGACCCCGTTGAAAACTCAGTTTCAACGTATCTCCTGGAAAAAACGTATGGAGCCAGAAGCGTTACATACGAGGAAAACAATTCTGACAAGTTAAAATTAAGTGAGTTACCGGCTATCAGCCTTTCTGAAGCCGACCATATTCTATCTGTCCTACGAAAACATACTGATGCTCAAGAAGAACTTGATATTCAAACTGCCACCAAAGGAGAACAAACATGGCTTAGAATTGTAATGAAGCAAACAATAGATCATAAATATGCTTTCACTATCCAGTTAAATATGAACTGTTACAATGACGGAAGCCTCTACTATGGCGGATATCAGGCGGAATGTTCTTCTTCTTTGATAAAATGGTATCTTAAAGGTTTCAGCCTGGCTACCGATAATGCCACAAAAAATTATAAATTCGAATCCCAAAGCTATATTTATATGAAAGTAATAGATAATGGAATCAAATATATGCAGATTCCTGTCACTATAAATGGCAACTATAATCCCCGAAACCATGATGCTGCATTTTCCTACAATTTATGATATATAATACAATAATCACTTTATAATATATACCATCATTCCCCCCTTGTTTCTAGCTTGGTATACATACCTTAATAAAATAGCAAGAGACAGGGGGTGTATTTCATTCAAATACAATCGTCTAATAATCAAGACAAGACAAAACTGTGTGAACGGAATACCTACTATCCTTTCTTTTCACCGAACCTGTTGATACTAAAAACAGAATATATTCCTATGACTTTTAGTTGGTTATGAAAATATAGTTTGCTATATTTGTAGGAATTCCTAAAATAGATTAAGGAATAATATCAAGCAGATTGTACGTGACCAATCTGATTACAGGGGAATAAAAGTGAAACAATTTATTATGATGAAATCTTTAATAATCACCTTATTATGTAGTTTTTGTCTATCAACTACTAATGCCCAAAGTTATTTCCGCCAGTGTGGTATCCAACTACTTACCAAACAAAACGGATTGAGCAACAATACATTGACTGGAATTTATCAGGATAAAGCCGGCTTTTTATGGTTAGGAACCGATGTTGGACTAAGCCGCTATGACGGAATACATTTTCATAATTACAATCTGATTGATAAAGAGCCACGTGCCTTAACTCATTTATATGAAACATCAAACAATCTGCTATGGTCTCATATCGCCAATTTAAACCAAATAGCCTGTTTTGACAAGATGCGTGGAATCTATATGCCACTTATCTCACCTACTCCTGAGGTATTGCAAGATATACAGGATATATGTGTACTGCAAGACAAATTATATGCCTTGACCTCCAATGCCATAGTAGAGTTAAATATGGAGAAAAATGCAGATGAAATAAGACTGACTGCCCAACTGCTTATAGATATAAAAACAAAAGTCCTAGGACTTTATAATAACGAAGATATTTTATGCGCACTGACAGCAGAGAATCAAATCTTGCTTTATAACGTTTCCGATAAAAGTAGCGAGCATATAAATGGAACCGATCTAGGTATTGTGAAAGCCGACAACATTGAAAAAATACATATATATAATGATAATGTGTGGATTTGTGACCAAACCGAAGGAATCATCTGTTATAATACAAACACTAAAACATCACGCACACTGAATGATAACAGCCAGTCATCCTTCATTCAAAAAGATATACGCGATATAATCCAAATAGATAAGACCACATTCATTATAGCCACATGGAGTTCACTGTCAGCCATAAGATTTGAAACGGACAACTACCTCCAGTCACCATTCCACATTGTAGATCTGACCCAACATGATTCTTACTATACCCCTATCCTCAAAAACAGAATTACCGACATCCATTTTGACAAATCCAACAATGTGCTTTGGGTAGGAACTTTCGGCAGAGGATTGCTGAAACTGAATCTCAAAGGAAACGATATCAACCGTATCCCGTTGAACGATGAAATAAGATATGTGAATAGTATAGCACAAGATGCCGACGGATACATCTGGCTGGTCACCGAAAAAGATGGCATATATAAAAGTATAGAAAATAAGATCTTCCCCAATCTGCGCTTTTCCTTATGGGAGAAAAGTAACAAGAATAATCATTATTGCCTGCACAAAGATCGAAATGGAGGATTATGGTTCGGCGATGACAAAGGAAACATCCTTTGGGTAAATCCTACTACCGGTGAAACGGTGATTCACCAACTAAACCCCGAAACAGCAGACTCTGCTGTAACTGCTTCTATCTTGAAACTATATCTAAACTCACAAAACCATTTATGGATTGCCACCGAAAAAGGAATAATGGTCTATAACCATCAGACACACGAATGCATAGCAGCACAACCTTATACGAAAGAATTCAAAAAAATAACCGCTATATGCGAAGATGGAGATGGAACCATGTGGCTGGGTACTGAAAAAGGGATACACCGTGCCAACTGTAAAGGGAAACAAATAAAATTCACTGGTGGTTATGAAAAGGAAAGAAACCTGACACCCGGAAAAGTATTGGCACTTTATCTGAATAACTATAACCAATTGCTTATCTCATACACTGATAAAATTATCCAAATAGACGGAAAAGAGAAAACCATATCCTCTATCATGATCTTACAAAAAGACTTGCCTAACGGACACATAAGCTGTATGATAGATGATAAGAACGGAAATACCTGGCTAGGAAGCAATGCTGGTTTTATCACATTGAATAACAAGAACAATGCATCATATACCTACGCATTACCGGAAAGTTATTACGATGTATGTCGGCTGAATGACGGGAAATTGCTATGGGCGAACTCTACAGGATTACTCTATTTTGAACCGCGCACTTTAAAAGAAAGTTCAAGTAACTGCCAATTCCATATCTCCGATATAGATATTAATTACAATAAAGTAGAAATAGGAGAAAAAATAAACGGACAAGTCATTCTGGACAAACCTGCGTACCTGATAGAACATTTATCTTTAGACTACAATAACAACAACCTGATTCTCTATTTAAGTGATCTGAAATACGGAACCTCGCCCAACACAGTGAAATATCGCCTGTTACCCACAGAAGAAAAATGGAATACGAATTATGACGATCATATAAAACTCAGCAATATCCCTCCTGGGAAATATGTACTGGAAATACGCTCGTCTTATCCGTTGGAAGAAAATAAACAAATAACCCGGTTATCTATCAATGTAAATAGATATTGGGCTGCAACCGGATGGGCCATCGCTGCATACATCCTGGCTATTATCATTATTTCTTTGCTTACATGGATGTACTTTAACCGGAAATTACAGAAACGGCAAGTTTACAAGGCCAAAGAAGTGAAACTGAAAGAAAAGCTGGAAGAAGAAACGGAAATAAGAAAAGAAGAAGAGAAAAACCATCAATTGCGTGACCAAATCAGATATATGCTGGCACAGGAATTACGCACCCCGTTATCACTCATCACCGCTCCGTTAAAAGAAATGATTACTAATACAGCCTTCCCGGAATCATTCCTGCAAAAAGCAAAAATGGCCTATCGGAATTCAATCAGCCTGCAAGACATTTGTAACCAGCTATTGAATATTCATCAGCAAGAAAGTTACAGTCCTAAATTGAATGTGGCCCCTTATCCTGCCAGCGTGATAGCCGACACTGTAGTGCGTGCATCTCACGAACTACTGAACGTCAGTCCCATTAACCTGCATTATGACAAAGACAACAAAATAAATACGGAAATATGGATTGACCGGAAAAAGATAACCTTTATTCTAAGTAATATATTATCCAATGCCTATCGGCATATCTCGTATTCCGGTTCCATCCACTTTACTGTAAACACCAGTACTATCAACGGAAAAGATTTCTGCCTTTTTACTATAGAGGATGACGGGAAAGAAATGATAGAAGAGTCCTCTGTCATCTTCCTTGGATCGGACAATTACAATCCTCCAAGCAACCGGCTACATCCCGAATTAGGCATTGAAATTATGAAAACGACAATACTAGCCCACCACGGCGATATCCAAATCACTCAAGAAAAAAACAAAGGAACCCGAGTTGTTCTTTATATCCCTCTAGGTAAACAACATTTGAAAAATGATGAAAACGTATGTTTCATCGAACCCGAAACAATAATGGAAGATTCAGATAAAGCAATGATTACTGCAGAGGATAAAAGACAACAGGAAATAGCAAACAGTATAACCGCCAAACCTATTGACAACCCCGAAACCAAATACAAACTACTGGTTGTTGAAGACCATGCAGATATCCGCCTCTATCTGAGAGTATTATTTTCTGCCACCTATAATATTATTATGGCGGAAAATGGGGAAGAAGGAGTAAGAATGGCACGTAAAGAAATACCGGATCTTGTAATAACGGATGTCATGATGCCTGTCATGAACGGTTTTGAATGTTGCCGTATCCTGAAAGAAGATCTAAAAACTTGCCATATCCCTATTATTCTGCTGACAGCTTTGACAGATGATGAAAATATAGTGAAAGGAATAGAATTAGGAGCTGATGACTATATTCTGAAGCCGTTCAATCCGGAGATTCTCCGCACTAAAGTAAAAGGGTTAATAAAAAGCCGGACTGAACTGAAACGGATTTATACCAAACTACTAATGCCTTCCATCACCGTCAACGGCTCGCAAGAAGAAAATACGGAAACAATCATCATAGAAGACCCGTTCATCACACAAATTCTGAATATTGTAAATGAGAACCTGCAAAACCCGGAATTCAATGTGAAAAAACTGGCCGAAATGCTGAATATGAGTCAACCTACCCTTTACAGAAAAGTAAAACAACTCACTAATTTCACTATCATAGAATTAGTAAGAGGAGTCCGGTTAAAACGTTCTGCCGAATTACTGAGAAGCCGCAAATACAATGTTCAGGAGGTAGCCGAAATGGTTGGTTATAATGACATCCCCACCTTCAGAAAGCATTTTGTCGATTTCTATGGCACCACTCCCTCTACATTTAATAGTAAAGAAGATACGGAAGATAAAAAATAATCGTTAACAGCCAAATATTTTTTGAATTAAAAATCGTACCTTTGCAGCCAAATATATAGGTATAGTATGCAAGACATTAGAAACATTGCGATCATCGCCCACGTAGACCACGGAAAAACGACTTTGGTGGACAAGATGATGCTGGCGGGACATTTGTTCCGCAACGACCAGACAAATGGTGAACTGGTATTGGATAATAATGACTTGGAACGCGAAAGAGGGATAACTATCCTTTCAAAGAACGTTTCAATTAACTACAAAGGAACAAAAATCAATATTATTGATACTCCGGGACACGCCGACTTCGGTGGCGAAGTAGAACGTGTACTCAATATGGCTGATGGATGTATCTTATTGGTAGATGCATTCGAAGGCCCGATGCCGCAGACACGCTTCGTATTGCAAAAGGCATTACAGATCGGTTTGAAACCTGTAGTTGTAGTGAACAAGGTGGATAAACCCAACTGCCGTCCGGAAGAAGTATACGAAATGGTATTCGACTTGATGTTCAGCCTGAATGCTACAGAAGATCAGTTGGACTTCCCCGTTATTTATGGTTCTGCCAAAAATAATTGGATGAGTACTGACTGGAAGACCCCAACAGAAAATCTGGTTCCGTTGTTGGATGCTATTATTGAGCATATTCCAGCACCGAAACAGCTAGAGGGAACTCCTCAAATGTTAATCACCTCTTTAGACTATTCAGCATATACAGGTCGTATAGCTGTGGGACGTGTACATCGTGGTACCCTGAAAGAAGGTATGAATATTACACTGGCAAAGCGTGATGGCAGTCTGATAAAGTCTAAAATCAAAGAACTACATACTTTTGAAGGCTTAGGACGTAAAAAGACAAATGCCGTTTCATCGGGAGACATCTGTGCTGTAGTAGGTGTAGAAGGCTTCGAAATTGGTGATACCATCTGCGATTTCGAAAATCCGGAACCATTGCCCCCCATCGCCATTGACGAACCGACCATGAGTATGTTATTCACTATCAACGATTCTCCTTTCTTCGGCAAAGAAGGTAAGTTTGTGACTTCACGCCACATCCAAGATCGCTTGACCAAAGAACTAGATAAGAACCTGGCATTGCGTGTACGCAAAAGCGAATTGGAGGACGGTAAATGGATTGTTTCAGGACGTGGTGTGCTTCATCTTTCTGTCCTGATTGAAACCATGCGCCGCGAAGGATACGAATTACAAGTGGGCCAGCCTCAGGTTATCTTCAAAGAAATAGACGGAGTAAAATGCGAACCTATCGAAGAATTAACGATCAGCGTACCCGAAGAATATTCCAGTAAAATGATCGATATGGTAACCCGCCGTAAAGGTGATTTAGTTTCTATGGAAACACAGGGTGACCGTGTAAACATTGAGTTTGATATGCCTTCGCGCGGTATTATCGGTCTTCGTACCAATGTACTGACAGCATCGGCCGGAGAAGCGATCATGGCTCACCGTTTTAAATGCTACCAACCATACAAGGGCGAGATAGAACGTCGCAGCAACGGTTCTATGATTGCTATGGAAAGCGGAACAGCTTTTGCATACGCTATTGACAAATTACAGGATCGTGGCAAATTTTTCATTTATCCGCAAGACGAAGTATATGCCGGCCAAGTGGTAGGTGAACATGTTCATGAAAACGACTTGGTGATCAATGTAACTAAATCGAAAAAGCTTACCAATATGCGCGCATCAGGTTCTGATGACAAGGCACGCATCATTCCTCCGGTAGTATTTTCGTTGGAAGAAGCATTGGAATACATTAAGGAAGATGAATATGTAGAAGTTACTCCAAAGAGTATGCGTATGCGTAAAGTGATTCTTGACGAAACAGAACGTAAGAGAGCTAACAAAAGCTAATCAATCTACCTTTAATATAAAAAATCCCGGAGACCATATTACCTTCGGGATTTTTTATATTTAATCTACAAACTTTACTTTACTAACTTCTCTAGGTTTAGCAGCCGGCATTTCATCGGGATAACCGAAAGCAATCGCATAAAGCAACTCATACCCTTCACTGAATCCCAACTGTTTCATATATTCGGCAGCTGCAGGTGATTTCATGAAACGCACAGGCCCTCCCAAACAGCAGGAACCTATTCCCATTGACCAGGCAGACAAAATCATATTCTCACCCAACAGACCACAATCTATCTGTGACATATCATATGCAGGATCGTTAGCAATAAACACTACTGTAGGAGCATTATTGAACATATTCTGAAATCCCGGACGTTCTGCCGCTTTGGGATTTTCTTTTTTGAAAATTTCAGTCAAACCATTGATAAATTCCGGATTATCTACTACACGAACCTCCCATGACTGTTTATTCATTCCATTAGGTGCATTGATTCCACATTCCACTATAGTCTGCATTTTTTCACGTTCCACAGCCTTGGGCTTATACTTCCGTATACTACGGCGGCTCATAATAGTTTCTATTACAGGGTCTACCTGACTCACGGAAACACTATCCGTAACAACTTCCTTCTGTTGAGAACCTTGCGATGTACAGCTGCATAATACGAACATACCTGCACCAACTAACATTAATCTAAATAATTTCATTTGCTATCATATTTGGTTTGCAACAAATCTAGGCATTTTCAAGCATAAAAAAAAGTGGTTCCCGATAGGAACCACTTTTTATATGTTAAATCTGTAAAATTCAGATTACAATTTCGGACCGGCAGCAACCAATTTCTTACCTGCTTCGTTACCAGTGAACTTAGCGAAGTTCTTGATGAAACGACCAGCCAAGTCTTTTGCTTTTTCATCCCACTGAGCAGCGTCAGCGTAAGTGTCACGAGGATCAAGGATCTTCGGATCAACACCCGGCAATTCTGTAGGAACAACGAAATCGAAGTAAGGAATAACCTTAGTAGGAGCCTTATCAATAGAGCCATCCAGAATAGCATCGATGATACCACGAGTATCGCGGATAGAGATACGTTTACCAGTACCGTTCCAACCAGTGTTAACCAAATATGCTTTAGCACCAGTCTTTTCCATCTTCTTAACCAATTCTTCAGCATACTTAGTAGGATGCAATGACAAGAAAGCAGCACCGAAGCAAGCAGAGAATGTCGGAGTCGGTTCAGTGATACCACGTTCTG
>ERZ779865.2442-NODE-2442-length-11722-cov-4.056141_pt1 | contig 11722 bp, 10 predicted proteins | sample MGYA00433088_ERZ779865 | MGnify/ENA primary metagenome ERZ779865 (study PRJEB29588, sample SAMEA2151703) | human gut metagenome | biome: human gut; feature: human-associated habitat; material: faeces | place: Denmark | collected 2008/2010 ... | reverse complement strand
TATAAATGAACAGGCATACTAAGATTTTCTAATTTTCTCCCAAAGTCACAAAACGGGTCCCGGCTTTGTGCGATTTAACATCCGCTAAGTTGTGAACCACCTATTGACACCCGAATCCTATGAATTAAAAAAATCCTCCATGCAGTGTTTGCAGCCACTGCATGGGGATTTTCATATTAAGAAGGGGGTTTTGTCATATTGACGATAGTAACCCAACTGTTAAATATTTAACAGCAAATTCATTATGCACCCAAGAGTACTAAAAATCCAGTGAACATATTGTGAATTTTTGTATTTTTATTGTTAATAAATGCAAGAGAACCATGAAAGTGGATTGCGGATGACTTGACGATTCCTTTATTTTTCCCGTATAATAAAAGAGTGTGGGCATATGCCCGGCAGATTTTTTTATACAGAAATGGAGAATAACATGTCAATAGATCAGAGCAAAATCAGAAATTTTTGTATTATAGCACATATCGATCACGGTAAATCAACACTTGCCGATCGTATCATAGAACGTACAGGAACTTTGACCAGCCGCGAGATGCAGGCGCAGGTTCTTGATAATATGGACTTAGAGCGTGAGCGTGGTATTACGATCAAGTCACAGGCGGTCCGTATCATTTATAAGGCAAATGATGGGGAAGAGTATATTTTTAACCTGATCGACACACCAGGGCACGTCGATTTTAACTATGAGGTATCACGTAGTCTTGCAGCCTGCGACGGTGCAATCCTGGTTGTAGATGCCGCACAGGGAGTGGAAGCGCAGACATTAGCAAATGTATATCTTGCGTTGGATCATGACCTTGACGTAATGCCGGTCATCAATAAGATCGATCTCCCGAGTGCGCAGCCGGATGAAGTGGTAAAAGAGATTGAGGATGTGATCGGGATTGAGGCGGAGGATGCACCGCGTATTTCTGCTAAGACCGGATTAAATATCGATCAGGTCTTAGAGCAGATCGTGACAAAGATTCCGGCGCCGACCGGAGATAAGGATGCACCGCTTCAGGCACTGATTTTTGATGCACTTTACGATTCCTATAAGGGGGTCATTGTTTTCTGCCGTATCAAAGAGGGAACGGTAAAAGTGGGAGATACCATCCGCATGATGGCGACCGGTGCGCAGTCTGAGGTCACAGAGATCGGATATTTTGGTGCCGGACAGTTTATTCCGTGTGATGAACTTGCAGCGGGAATGGTAGGGTATATCTGTGCAAGTATCAAAAATGTCCGCGATACCCGTGTCGGTGATACGGTGACAAATGCAGACCGTCCGTGCAGCGAGCCGCTTCCGGGTTATAAGAAAGTCAATCCGATGGTGTACTGCGGTATGTATCCGGCTGACAGCGCAAAATATCCGGATCTTAGAGATGCATTGGAAAAGTTACAGATCAACGATGCATCCCTGCAGTATGAACCGGAAACATCATTAGCACTTGGATTTGGTTTCCGTTGTGGATTTTTAGGATTGCTTCATTTAGAGATCATTCAGGAGCGGTTAGAGCGTGAGTTCAATCTGGATCTTGTGACAACGGCTCCGGGTGTTATTTATAAAGTGCACAAGACAAACGGAGAGGTCATGGATCTGACAAACCCGTCGAACCTTCCTGATCCATCCGAGATTGAATACATGGAGGAGCCTGTCGTATCGGCAGAGATCATGGTGACCAGCGAGTATGTCGGTGCGATCATGAAATTGTGTCAGGAGCGCCGTGGCGTTTATTTAAGCATGGAATATTTAGAGGAAACACGTGCACTGATCAAATATGATCTGCCGTTAAATGAGATCATTTACGATTTCTTTGATGCGTTAAAGTCGCGTTCGAGAGGTTATGCGTCCTTCGATTATGAATTAAAAGGATATGAGCGTTCCGAGCTGGTAAAACTTGATATTCTGATCAACAAGGAACAGGTGGATGCCCTTTCCTTTATCGTATTTAAAGACAGTGCGTATGAGCGTGGAAGAAAGATGTGTGAGAAGTTAAAGGAAGAGATCCCAAGACATTTATTTGAAATCCCGATCCAGGCGGCTGTCGGCGGTAAAGTCATCGCGAGAGAGACCGTCAAAGCGATGCGCAAGGATGTTCTTGCTAAATGTTACGGTGGTGATATTTCCCGAAAGAAGAAGCTGTTAGAGAAACAGAAAGAAGGAAAGAAACGTATGCGTCAGGTCGGAAATGTCGAGATTCCGCAGGAAGCATTTATGAGTGTTTTAAAACTGGATGAGGATTAAATATGGAAAAAAAGGAACTGGAATTATATATCCATATCCCGTTCTGTGTCCGGAAATGTAATTATTGTGATTTTCTTTCTTTTCCAGCGGATGAAGATACACAGAGACAGTATGTGAAGGCACTCTGCAAAGAGATTTCCTACTACGGAGCACATTGCAGGGATTATGTGGTCTCAACGGTCTATATCGGTGGTGGTACACCTTCATGGCTGTGGGAGTCAGATATGGCGGCGATCCTGGATGCCATACAGAAAAGTTTTTCACTATTGCCGGAGGCAGAAGTTTCCATTGAGTGCAATCCGGGAACCGTTACGGCGCAGAAGTTTGCAGTGTACAGACAGTCCGGGATCAACCGGATCAGTTTAGGGCTGCAGTCTGCGCAGAATGTTGAACTGAAGATGTTAGGGCGTATTCATACCTGGGAACAGTTTTTAAAAACTTATGAGCTTGCGAGATCAGGAGGATTTTCCAATATTAATGTGGATCTTATGAGTTCACTTCCGGGACAGCACATAGAAACTTATGCGGATTCCCTGCAGAAGGTCTGTCGTCTGAAACCGGAACATATTTCTGCCTATTCGCTGATTATTGAAAAAGGGACTCCATTTTACGATCTTTATAAGTTTGACGCGGTGAAACAGCGTGCGGGAATGGTAACGGATGCATTGCCGACAGAGGATGAAGTCTATGAGATGACAAAATTAACAGAGGAAATGCTTAAGGAAAACGGTTATGTGCATTATGAGGTCTCAAACTTTGCACAGCCGGGATATGCGTGCAGACATAACATAGGTTATTGGACGCGTGTCAATTATCTTGGTATGGGACTCGGTGCGTCATCTTTGATGGAAAATATACGTTACACCAACACCAGTGATTTATATACTTATCTGGAACAGGTTGACGTCATCCGGGAAGGTATCTGGGAAAATAAACGGAGTGACGGTACGATAGAACAGCTCCCGGCAACCAATCTTCACGCCTCGGCAGAACTGGTAGGCAAGTATGCGCAGATGGAGGAATTTATGTACCTGGGACTTCGCATGATCGATGGAATCTCAAGAGATGATTTCTTTCAAAGCTTTGGTATGCCGATCGAGGCGGTCTATCAGGAAGTATTAAATCATCTGCAGGAGGAGAAACTTTTAGAGCGCCGTGCAGGAAGGATATATCTGACACCGAAAGGACAGGATGTCAGCAATTATGCACTCGCACAGTTCCTGTTTGATGAAACATCATAAAATATTAAGAAAATGTTTTATGGTCTTTTACAGTGGGATAAGATATAATGTGCGTAGGCAATGAGCAGTGCCAAATAAGAGAAATGCAAAAAATGACTGCTTGCAGGCACTTTTTTGTGTTTTTCTTATTTGATAGGGCGGTGCTAGGTGCCGGTGGCACCTGTTTAGCACGGACCGAAGTGGAACGTAGATGCCCGTCAGTCCAGTGGCACTGCGGACGAAAGTGAAAAGTAAATTAAAATAAATAAGATGGTGAGTGAACGGATTTGAATGCAGAGAAGCGAAGAAAAAAACGACTGAGAAATCTGGTGTGCATAGTATATTGTTCGCTGCAGCTTTTGATCGTTCTTGCGTTATTTCAGGGGATGGGGAGTTTGCTGCATAAGCTGGTTCCGGCAGGTATTGACCTTTCACAGATTGAGGGGAAGATCGTGGCTGTTGACGACGAGCAGGAGAATAAGGATAAGTTAGATGAGAATAAACTGATCGTATGCTTAGATGCCGGACATGGCGGAAAGGATAACGGGTCTGATTACAGGCTTCGTTATGAGAAAAATGATAATTTAAAAATCACACAGGCAGTGGCGGCATATCTTGCTGACAAAGAAAATATTCAGGTCATTATGACACGTTCCGATGATACATTTTTATCATTGGAGGAACGGACATCTTTTGCAAATCAGAATAATGCCGATTATTTTGTGGCACTACATCGCAATACGGGTGAAGGAAATGGTGTGGAGACCTGGATCCGCAGTGACGCGGATGACAAGACACAGGCGCTTGCAAAAAATATTATGGACAACCTGGATGCTGCCGGGATCTCGAGAAACCGTGGTGTAAAAAAAGGAACACAAAAGAGCGAGAGCAAAGATTACTATGTAAATCTGCACACGAACATGCCGGCATGTATTGTCGAACTTGGTTTTATGAACAGTCCGACGGACAATCAGCTGTTTGATGCGAACGTTGAAAATTATGCAAAAGCGATTGGGGATGCAGTATTAAAAACATATGAGGCTTATGGAAAAGACGGAGCAGATGCTACAGAATCCGTCGAGGATGTTCCAGGCACGGAAGAACAGATAAGTACGGAAACTGGCGCAGGTACGACCGGACAGGTGTTGCAGAATACACAGATTGAAAATGTTTCTTCATTGGATGCCACCAGTCATGACTGGGGACTTGGCAGCCATACCGATGATGAAAACCGTCCGTTGGATGCTGTTAATGCACAGGAGACATATGGAAAATACAATGCGTACTTTATTGGTGATGACACGAAAGATATTTATCTGACCTTTGATGAAGGTTATGAATACGGACAGACTGAGAGCATTTTAAATACCCTAAAGGAAAAAGGGGTGTCCGCCACATTTTTCGTGACAGAGCCGTATGCGAAAGATAATCCGGATCTGGTAAGACGTATGATCGATGAGGGACATGTGTTAGGAAACCACAGCGTGACACATCCTTCCGCGGGTATGCCTTCCTTATCATTGGATAAACAGGAAAATGAGGTAACAGAGAACCATGCCTATATCAAGGAAAATTTCGGATATGACATGTATCTGTTCCGTTATCCGACCGGAAGATTCAGCGAGCAGTCACTTGCCCTGTTAAATAACTGTAATTACAAGAGTATTTTCTGGAGTTTTGCATATCTGGATTATGATGTCAATCATCAGCCGGATCATGCATCGAGTCTGCAGAAGATGAAAGATAAACTTCATCCGGGTGCAATTTATCTGCTCCATGCGGAGTCAGAGACAAATGCAGCAGTGCTGGGAGATTTTATTGATGCCGTGAGAGCTGCAGGGTATGGGTTTAAGAATTTTTAATAGAATATTTTCAGGAGAAAGCAGGGAACGTCAGAATGATTTGACGCTCCCTGCTTTTTTCAGAAATGTGGGTTGTCAGTTTAGCTAGCATCACTTTACCTTGATAACCATTTATTTTGATAAAGTGATGACGCGCAGTATAAAAAATGATACAATATTTTTGTATGCATATATGTACGCTTAGAATTTTCTAAATGAAGAATTCTAGGAGTACATGAAAAAAGGGAGATGAAATAAAAAAGGAGGCGCTGAATTTGAAAGTGACAAAAAGGATAAGCAGGAAAATGGCAGGTGGCATATTATTGGGCTTTCTGGCTGTGGCAGGCATTGTGACAGGCAGTCAGGGAAGTGTGACAGTTTATGCGGCAGAGGAATTACAGGGAAGTGGAACAGCAGAAGATCCGTATGTGATCACCGGTTCGGAGGATCTGTGGAAGTTTGCAGAGATCGTAAAAGCATCCTCGGATAGAAATGAATGTGCGAAAGTCGCAGATGGTGTAACACAGATCGATACAACGGTACGAGGAGAAGATACAGACTTAACATGGAATCCGATCGGAGATTCCTCCGGTTCCTATAAAGGAGTCTTCGATGGTAACGGAGCAGAGATCACGATCCATGCGGACAGAAGAATTAACAATAATGCCGGTTTGTTTGGCATACTAGGCAGTGGTGGAGAGATAAGAAATGTCACCACTGCAGGAAGTTCTAAAGGCTGGGATAGTGTAGGAGGTATCTGTGGTCAGGCATGTAGTGATGCAAAAATCGTAAACTGTAACAATAAAGCAGATATAACCGCACAAGGAGGTCAGGCAGGAGGTTTGGTTGGATATGCAAGCAGTGCACAGATCGAATCCGATACCTCGATCAGTAATACAGGTGCAGTTACAGGGACAGCGAATGTAGGTGGACTTGTCGGTCAGGCTAGTAGTGGAATGAAGGTGATCGTCCATGAGGATATTCTCAATTCTGGAGCTATAACTGCTAAATCAAGTGGATATGTCGGAGGTTTGATCGGAAATGCAGATCTTGCGTCCATTCAAGCGGATGCGGATATTATCAATACGGGTAAGATATCTAGTATGGGAAGCAATACTTCTATGGGAGCAGGCGGATTGATCGGATATGGAAATGATACATCTATAATTTCCCGGAATGGAATGTTACAGAATAAAGGAGAAGTGACAGCAGCAATTACAAGTGTTGGTGGTATTGGAGGGCATTTGACAAGTTCTGATAACCGTAACTGTCAAATTCAGGCAGCAAAGGGCATGATCAATACCGGCAGCATCACAGGTAAAAATAGTGTTGGTGGAGTTGTCGGGGAGTATGCATATTCTGCACCGATGACTTCTACGGATGGATTCATTTTAAATAAGGGAGCTGTGGAAGGAAATGGAGATAATGTCGGCGGTGTGATCGGAAGAATGGGCAGCAATTCAGATGGTAGTAAATATGGAAATATGGGAGATGTCACGAATACAGGTAAGTATACCGGCGGCGTGATCGGATCATGGGACAGCAATACCAGTCTGGAAAATTCGTTCAATATAGGAACTGTAAAGGTAACCGGAGAAGATGCCACAGACGTTGGTGGTATTGCAGGAAGATTTACGGGTGTCAATATTAAGAATTGCTATCATACAACGGAGTATCCGCTGATCGGTAACGGAGAAGCTGAGAAAGACGAGATCACCGGCAAGATATCGAATTGTTACTGTATGGAGAAGAATACGTTACCATGGGACGGCGAGATTACAAAGACAACGAAAGCATTCACGGATGGAGAGGTTGCATATCTTCTGGATGGAAGTGGAGATAGCAGGAGGGCTGAATTGTTCTGGGGACAGAAGATCGGAACAGATCAGACTCCGGTATTGGGCGGTATGACTGTATATCAGGATGGCAGCATATACAGTAATGCAGACGGACATCACTATGGTGCACCACAGTATACATGGAGCGAGAGCGATATGAGCTGTACGGCACGCAGGATATGTGAGGGATGTGAAAATGAAGAAAGCGAAACAGTAACTGCATCTTATACAGAGGAAAAAGCAGGATGTGAAACAAACGGTAAGAAAGAGTACAAAGCAGAATTTAAAAATCCATCATTTGAGGTTCAGACAAAGACGATCATGACGGATCCACTTGGACATGATATAACAGATGCAGTCTGGTCAAAGGATGAAAAGGCACATTGGAAAGATTGTAAAAATGGATGTGGAAAGAAATTAGAACAGGCAGAGCATACATTTCAGACGATCATCGACCGGCAGGCAACAGAAAGTACCGAAGGCAGCAGCCATGAGGAATGCAGCGTATGCGGCTATCAGAAAGCAGCAGTTGTGATCCCGGTGACCGGGAAGGAAGAAACAACAAATGAACAGCCGTCCAATACAAATACACTTACCGTCGGACAGGTTGTTGTGAATAAGGCAGATGGATCGTTCTATACCATCAAAAAGAATGCCGGTAAAGTCCATGAGGTAGAATACAAGGCACCGAAAAACAAAAAACAGACAAAGATCGCTGTGCCGGATTCTATCAAGATTAATGGTGCGACCTATAAAGTAACATCGATCGCAAAGAGTGCATTTAAGAATAATAAGAAACTAAAGACGGTTACGATCGGTAAGAATGTATCAAAGATCGGAAAAAATGTCTTTTCCGGATGCAAGAAGTTAAAGACAATTACGATAAAATCTACAAAACTGAAAGCAAAGACACTTTCTAAGAGTACATTTAAAGGAATCACAAAAGCAACCACGGTCAAAGTACCGAAGAAGAAATTATCCGCTTATAAGAAATTATTTGAGAGCAGGGGACTTTCTTCCAAAGTAAAAGTAAAGGCATATTAAAGTAAGACAGACAACGTTACAGTATACAGGTTTTCCTGCGGACTGTAGCGTTGTTTTTTTCTGGTGTAATCTATGGCAGGATAGGTATAGAATATTTTCAGAAGAAATGGTAAAATGAAATCGGTCAATCCGTGCAGAGATGCGTGTGGCTCCGGCTGCATTACCTGCGACACTTTTTTCAATAGCGTAGGCTTAGCGGTGTTATCGTGAGGTAGCGGATGACCTTTTTATGTATTGCTTTAGGAAAAGAGGTAGATCAGGCAATCAAAGAGGGGAATAAAGCATTATTGGGTACGCTAAAAGAACTTAGCTTAAAAAAGCGGAACAGATTGCAATTTCTAAATTATGTTTGTATAGGGAGGATGACGATATGGGTAAGATTATCTTGTATCATGGGAGTCCTGACAAAGAAATAAAGCCAGCCTTTGGATTGGGAAAAGACCGGCATGATTACGGAAAAGGCTTTTATTTGACGGAAAATATTGATCTTGCAAAAGAATGGGCGGTTTGCAGACCGGATGAGACAAATGGCTGGGTTCATAAATATGAGTTAGATATGGAAGGACTGAAAGTACTTGATTTCCAGAAATATAGCATTTTATCATGGCTGGCTGAATTAATGAAACACAGGGATGCGGCGGACTCTAAGCGTTACAGAATGTTGTCGCAGAAGTTTATTGCAAAATATGGTATCGAAACAAGCGGATATGATGTGATAAAAGGATGGAGAGCGGATGCATCGTACTTTTATATTGCAAAAGCGTTTGTCAGAGATGAAATTGATGTGGAAATTTTAGAAGAGCTCCTTTTGTTGGGAGGTTTGGGAATACAGTATTGTATTAAATCAGAACTGGCATATTCGAGGCTGTCTGAGAGAAAAGAAGAACTTATTTCCGTGGAATATGACGAGTTTAATGAAAAATACAATGAACGCGATGTGACAGCAAGGAAAAGGATGAAAGAACTGATTGACTCCGATGCAAATAAAGTAACCAATGTGTTTAGTACACTTTTATGAGGAGAGAAAAATGCGGGCATATTCAGAGACATATTTAGATGATGTGGTAGAGAGTCAGGGAAAACTGTTTGATTTTGTAGCGCAGACATTTCCTGAAAATGATACAACGGATTTTATAGAAGCGTATATGAAAAGTAAAACCAGAAAATATATCGATGAGTCGATGGCGTATGTTAATACCATGGATGCTAAAGAATTATGGAGATATTTTTCGGATACAGAAAAGTATAAATTGAAAGCTGGAAAGGCTTTAGAAGGGTTTATGCCGGACTGGATTGGCGAGTTTTACGCGTATTATCAATGGTACTATAATATTCCAAGCTCGGAGGTGATAGAAAAAGTACCGTTAAATTTTTTGATGAAAGCGTATCACGGACTGCATGACTTAGAGCTTGATCTGGCAGTAAAAAAGGTAGGTGCAGCATAAAATGGATATTTTATGTTTTCATAATCCTGATGAGGAAAATGGATACTTGAGCAACTGGTATATGTCACAGTTTCATGTAAATGGAATCGGATTTTCATCTATGGAGCAATATATGATGTATAAAAAGGCAGTTTGTTTCAGAGACGATGTGATTGCTGAAAAGATATTGGAAACAGATGAGGTTGGATCTATAAAAGAACTGGGACGTATGGTGGCAGGCTATAATGAAAATTACTGGAATGGTATAAGGCAGATTGTAGTTTATGAAGGGCTTATAGCAAAATTTTCTCAAAATGATAAATTGAGGGAAGGTTTGTTACATACGAAAGATCAAATCCTTGCAGAATGTGCGGTAAAAGACAGAATTTGGGGGATTGGATTATCTATGAAAGATCCAGATCGGATGGATTTAAGCAAATGGAAAGGTCAAAACCGGTTGGGATATGCATTGATGATGGTAAGAGACAGGGTGTAAATGTTATTACTTATCTGAAATATTCTTATGAAGAAGGATATGTAAAAGTAAAGGCATACTTAAAGTAAGACAGACAACGTTACAGTATACAGGTTTTCCTGCGGACTGTAGCGTTGTTTTTTAATTCATAGGATTCGGGTGTCAAAATTTGGAAGCCACCTTTTGACACCCGAATCTTCATAGGAAAATTACGTCCATGAATTAAAAAATCTTCGCATTCCTGTGATAGCAATCAGACAATTCTAAATAAATTACAAACGATTGGCATACTGGTATGACCAGATTTTATTGACACCACTACCCTAAAATGATAGAATTTATCTATAAGTAACAGGTAAGGCAAAAAATGTTACATCAGAAATGGAGATTATCATGGGAAATGTACGGATTCTGGAAGTAAAACAGAGCATTTTCGAGAGCAATGATAAGCAGGCAGCATTGCTTCGCGAAGAACTGAAAAAAGACGGAGTGTTCTTGCTGAACCTGATGTCATCGCCTGGATCAGGCAAGACAACAACGCTGACACGCACGATCGAGGCACTGAAAGATGACTTGAAAATCGGTGTCATGGAGGCGGATATTGATTCGGACGTGGATGCTGAGACAATCTTAAAAACCGGAGCAAAAGCAATCCAGCTTCACACGGGCGGTATGTGTCATCTGGATGCAGATATGACGAGACAGGGACTAAAAGGACTTGGAACAGAAGATGTGGAACTGGTTATTTTAGAGAATGTCGGAAACCTGGTATGTCCAGCAGAGTTCGATACGGGTGCAGTGAAAAATGCAATGATCTTATCCGTACCGGAAGGACACGACAAACCTTTAAAATATCCGCTGATGTTTTCTATCTGTGATGTGGTACTGATCAACAAAATAGATGTGATGCCATATTTTGATTTTGATCTGGAACAGTGCAAAAAGAATATCTTAATGCGCAATCCGAATGCAAAGATCATCCCGATCTGTGCAAAGACAGGTGAAGGTATAGAGGAATGGGCAGACTGGCTGAAAAAAGAGATTGCTGCATGGAAAGGGGAGGAACACGCATGAAAAAGTTTGAGTACACACCACCGGAACAGTCGAGAGAGCTGATCTTAAAATTAGGACAGAAGATCACAGACCGTATCGGTCATACAGTGACAGCCGAGGATCCGGAATATTATGGCTTAGATGCGCTTGTGACGGATGAGATGGCAGAGGTTGCACTGAAAATGAAGGTGCGCAAGCCGATGACGTTAGCACAGATCGTAAAAGCTACCGGAAAAGAAGAAAAAGCATTAGAAGAGTTGTTACAGGAAATGAGTAACATCGGTCTTTTAGAGTACAACTGGGAGAATCCGAAACACGAGAAACAGTATGTGCTTCCGATGTTTGTACCGGGAAGTGCAGAGTTCTTTAACATGAAGGCAGACCAGATCAAAGAGCACCCGGAAGTTGCATCATTTTTCGAACGTATGGCATTTCTGCCATTGCAGAACTGAGCCGGAGATGAATAAACAAAAATGTGGTAAAAAACATCAACGCCGCGTTTATTGACCTCGGCGGTGGAAAAACCGGGTATTTCAGCCTGGCGGAAAACCCGGTTCCGCTTTATACAGACGAGCTGAACCAGCT
>ERZ779865.2441-NODE-2441-length-11725-cov-5.909340_pt1 | contig 11725 bp, 9 predicted proteins | sample MGYA00433088_ERZ779865 | MGnify/ENA primary metagenome ERZ779865 (study PRJEB29588, sample SAMEA2151703) | human gut metagenome | biome: human gut; feature: human-associated habitat; material: faeces | place: Denmark | collected 2008/2010 ... | reverse complement strand
AATGATTATAATATTTCATCGGTTAGTAAAAATAAGAAGATTGATAACAAAATATATAAAGATATGGAAAAATTTACAGAGTATGAGATTACGAAAGATGATTGGACATTTCAAAATGTGTATGATATGTTAAGGCAAGACTAATACAATTATATATGTTTATGCAAAATATTAATGACTATTTATAAATATTCAGTTTAAGCATAGAACAAGATTTTCCACACCAATGTAGCAGCTTCTCCCGAAGCTGCTACATTGTTTATAAACTATTTAGAAAATCCCCCTTAGTTATTTAACTGTATTTAGTATAGTAAATCCAGTTAACGAAAGGAGGTACACAATATAAATGATTAAGCAGGAACTTACACATTTATTCAAAAATAAGCTGCTATTAGTGGTGATGGTAGTAATTATGCTGATTCCAGCTATATATGCAGGATTGTTTTTGAATTCTATGTGGGATCCGTATGGGGAGATTGGAAAACTGCCTGTAGCGGTTGTCAATAATGATGCTACGATTGAACATAATGGGAAGATGCTTGCCGTGGGTGATAATCTTGAAAGCTCATTAAAAACGAACAATGCAATGAATTTTATCATTACAGATGAAGAAAATGCAGATAAAGGTCTTAAGAATGGTGACTATTATATGGTAATAACTATTCCAGAGGATTTTTCAAAGAATGCAGCATCAATGATGAACCCTAATCCAGAGAAAATGCAGCTACAATATGCAACTAATCCAGGATATAATTACATTTCCAGCAAATTAAGTGAAAGTGCCATAAAAGAAATTAAGGCAAATATTATATCTGAAGTTACAACAACATATACAAATGCAGTATTTGCAAGCATTGCAGAGCTTGGAGATGGCTTGGGGCAGGCATCAGATGGTACAGAAAAGCTGCTTGCAGGAATGAGTTCATTAGATGATGGAGCAGGACTTATTACAGATAAGCTTAATGTTGTGGCGGACTCAAGCCAGACATTATATCAGGGAAGCAGGAAGCTTGGTGATGGTGTGGAAAGTTATGTTGAAGGCGTTGGACAGCTTGATAACGGAATAAATTCATTATCAGATGGAATTGATAAAGCCGCCGCAGGCACACATCAGCTTCAGGCAGGAAGTGAATAGCTTGTTGAGAAAGGAACAGAATTAGAACAGGGGATTGTGCAGTTATCGGATGGAACATCTAAGCTTTCAGATGGTACAGCAGCATTAGCAAATGGTTCTAAAGATTTACAGGCTGGAATTACAGCAGTTAGTGACGGAATAACGGTTCTTAATACTTCATTAAATGATGGAGCAGATAAGGTATCAAAAAACGCTGTGACAGACAATAATATAGATATGTTTGTTAATCCACTTTCAATTGAGGAGACACAGGTAACAACAGTGAAAAATAATGGTCACGCTATGGCAGCTTATATGATGTCAGTAGGACTTTGGGTATGGTGTCTTGCATTTTGCCTGATGTATCCATTAGTGGAATATCACGATAAGCTAAAGAATGGATTTTCGTGGTTTATGAGCAAAGCAGTTATATTATATCCTACAGCAGTTATTATGGCAGTTGTATTATATTTTTTTATAAAAAATATAAGATGAACTTAAGAAAACAGAAATATCTTATGACAATCGTGTAAAATCTGATATGGAAAACTATAAGATGAACTTAAGACAGGATATAGATATAAAAGAATATTCAGACATAAAAATACCAGCTTCCAATAATTAGACTTTTGATATCTACTATTTTACTTTACAGGAGTTTGTCAGGTAAAATGGTACATATCATTTTTTCTAATATTTGAAGGCTGGCATAGTCAATCTATAAAATGCAGCATTTTTATAATAGTAAATAGTGATTACTATTATTTAAAATATTACTTAGTCCCAGTAGACCCAAATCCTCCATCACCTCGCACTGTATCACTTAATTCCTCAGCCTCAACGAATTCAGCAGTGATATAAGGTGTGAGTACAAGCTGTGCAATTCTGTCGCCAGGTTCAACGGTTACAGGGGATTGTGAATGGTTGTGTAATGCAACCATAAGCTCGCCGCGGTAATCAGAGTCAATAACGCCGACCTTATTGGCTGGGGCAAGACCTTTTTTGCACGCCATACCGCTTCGTGCGTATACAAGACCAACAAGGCCTTCAGGGATTTCCATAGCAATCCCTGTCTTGATGAATTCTGTAGTACCAGCGTTGATTATCACTGGTTCAGTCATTCCGGAATAGAGGTCTGCACCGGCAGAGAATTCTGTACCATAAGTTGGAACTATTGCATTTGGTGTAAGCTTTTTAAATTTAACTGTCTGTTTCATTGATAATTATTCTCCTTAATATTATTGATATTCTTCAGCAGTAACTACAGTGCCTTCTTTTAAAGACTGCTGTACAAGTATTGTGCGTTGGTTTGATGAACCTTTGAATTTAAGCATCATATCTTTTAATTCTTCAATAAATCTGCCATCTACGCATACGTCAATATATGAAAGCATTTCTCTGGTTTCAGGATATTTGTCATACATTTTATCCATAATATCCTCATCAAAAAGGTAACCGGTAAAGCACCATATATCCTTGGCCGGATAGTTTTCCTTTACAGCCTTTAGAAGCGGAATAAGTCCCCTTTGATTGGCTGGTTCAAATGGTTCGCCGCCAAGCAGTGTAAGACCAGCAATATAATCTGGCTTCATTGAATTAATTATATCAGATATGGTTGCATCAGTAAAAGGTGTACCATAGTTAAAATCCCACGCAATTTCATTAAAGCAGCCTTTGCAGTGGTGTGTACATCCGCTTACAAAAATGCTTGTACGTACTCCAGGACCATTGGCAATGTCGTTATATTTAATTTCAGCGTAGTTCAAAATATTCCTCCTGATTATGTGCCTTATATGTAAATTAATATGTATAATATCATAAATTGGACAAATATAACAGTGGTTAGAAGTGGCAATTAATATTATAATAACAATAGTTAAAGATTTAACGCATAACGTAATAGAAATAGTATAGCAGACACTACATATGTAAAATGCATAACAGAAAAGAGGCTTTATATGGTTGATATATTTTTTGACAAGTTATACAGATATCCAAGAATTAATGAATGTGTTAGCATAGCAGTTCCATTTGCTAAAGGGGAACTATATAATACGGATAATATAAGCATAGTTCAGAATAAGAGAAAATGTATTATCCAGCCAAAGGTTACGGCAGAGTATGATGACGGCAGTATAAAGTATCTTTTTGTCGATTTTATGGCAGATTTACCAGCTAATAAGTTGGCAAAGGCAGTATTGACAACTACTAAACAGGAGTTAGCTAATCTTATAGCAGACGGACAATCAGAGTGTGCTAAGCAAGATGGCACCGTCAGCGTAACACCGGTTAATAATGGCTTTTTAATAAAATGCGGCAGTCTGGAATATGAGGTTGCCAACAACAGCAGTTCAATATTCAGGCAGCTTAATGATTACAGGAAAGTATATACAGATAAGAATTTTGAAGGTCCATATCTTAAGGATAAAGATGGCAATGCTTATAAGCTTAAGATTGGAGAGTGGAAGGTTGTTGAGGCCGGACCAGTTACTGCAAGCGTAGAAGCTGAGTGCAGTAATATCGCAGTAGGGAATATTGAGAACAAAAATATTAAGGCAGTTATTAAAGTCACTGGTTATGCCGGAAAGCCATGGGTTAATATTACATACAGAATTATTAATACATCAGATGATGAGTTAAAGATAAAGTCGCTTGTATTTTATATTAAGAAATCAGAAGATAGTGTAATTACAGAGCAGTTAAAGCCTCTTAAAATTGCAGCAGGTAACGATTCAACAGGCTGTGGTGATATCCGTACAGATAATTCGCATAATGATGGTCCTGTATTTATGACAAGAGGTACAACAGAGCTTGATATGATTGAAAAGAAGGCTGATGTCAATAATATAAGAACTGTTGTTGCAACTTCTAATTATAAGACAAGCTTTATAATTGGTAAGAATGGCGAGGAGGTCAATGAGGTAATTGATGATAAATATCTTGTGAAAGAGGCTAATGAGCATTTTGCAGAGGTATTTTATGGAACATTTATGGCTGATTATACTGATGGTGAAGATGGCTTTAGTGTTACGGTTCATCAGGCACAGCAGAATTATCCTAAGGCAGTGAAGTCGTGCAGTGAAGGTGTGGCTGTTATGCTTGTTCCTGAGAATGTCGGGGAGATTACTATGCAGTCAGGAATGGCAAAAGAACAGCAGTTTATGATACATTTTCATAGTCCTGCTATGAAGCTGTGGGAGATAGACAACAGAAGTCTTATATACCAGATGCCAGACAGACCATATATAGCACCGGAAGTGTTTAAGAGGGCAGGGGTTATGATTGATGTGTTCCCTGTAAAGTATAATGATGATTTTGAGATATCACTTATGGCAAAAGCAGACGGACATTCAAGGTGCTATGGTATGCTTAACTGGGGCGACACGGTAGATCAGGGCTACACTGTTCAGGGACGTGGCGGTGGAAAGCCTGTTTGGAGCAATAATGAATACGATTATCCACATGCGTGTGCACTTATGTATGCAAGAACCGGTGTCAGAAGATTTATGGATTATCTGATTGTGTCAGCAAAGCATTGGATGGATATAGATGTGTGCCATTACAGCAGTAATCCTCTTAGAATTGGCGGACAGTGGGAGCACACGGCAGGACATTGTAAGAATGGTGTTATGGTATGCTCTCACGAGTGGGTCGAGGGTCTGCTTGATTATTACCATTTTACAGGTGATAAGAGAGGCTATGATACAGCCGTTGGAATAGGAGAAAATGTATTAAAACTTCTTGAAACGCCTATGTATCAGGTGCCGGGTGAAGCCAATGCAAGGGAAACCGGATGGGCACTAAGAACACTTACAGCCCTGTATGTAGAGACTAATGATAATAAATGGCTTGTAAAATGTGACTGGATAATTGATAATTTTAAGAAGTGGGAAGAAGAATATGGCAACTGGTTATCACCTTACACAGATAATACAGCCATAAGAGTAGGATTTATGATATCAATAGCGGTAGGAAGCGTTATGAGATATTACAGAATATTCCCAAGAGAAGATATCAGGCAGATGATATTAAGGGCAGTTGATGACCTGACAGAGAACTGTTATATGGATAATGGTTTGTTCTATTATAAGGAGCTTCCAAGTCTTGCAAGAAATGGCAATAATACCCTGCTTCTTGAAGCACTTGCAATAGCCTATGAGCTTACAGGTAATAAACAGTATCTTGAATATGGACTTAATACGTTCAGGGGTGCCGTGAATGAAGTGCCTAAGGGAGCAGTAGGAGTCAAGACTATTATAGATGATGCGGTAATATGTCAGGGCAATTCAGGAAAAGGATTTGCACAGAGTTTCATACCACTTGCAACTTATTATAATGCAATTAGTGAAAATAATATGACATTCTGACAATAATGTGTTAAAATAAATATTATGATGTATGTGTAAGAGGCATAAGATGGCATTTCAGTAATGAAAGATGTCATTTTACTGGGTCGCACAGCACACCGGAAACAGACAGCCATATCAGAAAGAATATACTGATATGGCTGTTTGGGTTAAATAATCATAACACAGAGTAACAGCCTAAGGAGGTTAATTATGAGAATCGGTATAAGAGCACACGATGTGGCATATGCACCACTTAATGAACTTATTCCTAATATACATAATCAGGGATTTCATTGTATGCACATAGCATTAAGCAAGTCTATTAAGGAGTTCAAGCCTGGAGTAGAGACTATGACACCAGGTCTTGCAATGTATATTAAAGAATTATGTGCAGAGAATAAGGTTGATATAGCAGTACTTGGCTGTTACCTTAACCTTTGCAATCCTAATGAGGAGAAGCACAAGGAGATAGTTGAGAAATATAAGGCACATATAAGATTTGCAAGTATACTTGGCTGTGGCGTAGTTGGTACAGAGACAGGTGCTGTCAATGAGGAGTACAAGTATGAGCCAGCTAACCATTCAGAGGAAGCTTTACAGTGCTTTATAGATAATTTAAGACCAATAGTTAAATATGCAGAGCAGTTCGGCGTTATAGTTGCGATTGAACCGGTATGGAAGCATATTGTTAATACAGTTGAGAGAGCAAGAAAGGTTCTTGATGCGATAGACTCACCTAATCTTCAGATTATATTTGATCCAGTCAACCTTTTATATGTGGGTAATATAGATAAGCAGGATGAGATAATTAATCAGGCATTTGATTTATTATTAAAGGATATAGCAGTTGTCCACTGCAAAGATTATGTTGTTGAAGGTGATGAACTTAAATCAATAGCGGCGGGAACAGGCGGACTTAATTATCCTCTTCTTCTTAAGAAGATTAAGGAACATAAGCCATATGTTCATTGCACACTTGAGAATACTGTACCAGAAAATGCAGTAGCAACAAGAGAATTTATGGAAAAACTATATTCAGAAGTGTAGGGAGAAATTATATGCCAGAGAATAATATAGAATTAGCAGGCAATACCAATATCAAGACAAGTCAGGTGGACAAGTCGGTTGATACTCCAGCAGATTTTACAAGTCCTGAAGTGCTTTATAATAAGCTTATAGAAACAATCAGGCAGTATCATCCCTCATCAGATTTATCTGATATAGAGAGAGCATATAAAGTGGCTAAGGAGGCACACGAAGGACAGTTTAGAAAGTCTGGAGAGCCATATATTATTCACCCATTGTGTGTTGCCATTATATTAGCAGAGCTTGAACTTGATAAGGAATCTATTATTGCAGGTCTTTTGCACGATGTTGTGGAAGACACGGTTATGACAAGTGAAGATGTTGCTAGGGAATTTGGCGATGAAGTAGCACTTTTGGTAGATGGTGTAACAAAGCTCACACAGCTTAATTACCAGCACGATAAGATTGAGGTTCAGGCTGAGAACTTAAGAAAAATGTTCCTTGCAATGGCAAAGGATATACGAGTTATTATGATAAAGCTTGCCGACAGGCTTCATAATATGCGTACAATGCAGTACCAGTCACCAGCCAAGCAGGTAGAAAAGTCAAGAGAAACTATGGATATATATGCACCTATTGCCCATAGGTTAGGTATATCCAAGATTAAGGTAGAGCTTGATGATTTATCAATGAAGTATCTTATGCCGGATACTTATAATGACCTTGTAAAGCAGGTTGATATTAACAGACCGGGCAGGGAGGCATTTATAAAGAGCATTATCAAAGAAGTAGGCATGCACATTAGCAATGCTGGAATTGAAGCTGAGATAGACGGAAGAGTTAAGCATTTCTTCTCAATATATAGAAAGATGGTTAACCAGAATAAGACACTTGACCAGATATATGATATATTTGCCGTTCGTATAAAGGTTGATACAGTCAAGGATTGTTATGCGGCACTTGGTGTTATTCACGAAATGTATAAGCCAATACCGGGACGTTTTAAAGATTATATAGCAATGCCTAAGCCTAATATGTACCAGTCGCTTCATACAACACTTATTGCATCTAACGGACAGCCATTCGAGGTACAGATAAGAACTTATGAAATGCACAGAATTGCTGAATATGGTATTGCTGCCCACTGGAAGTATAAAGAAGGCAAGACAGGAGAATCTGATAAGAGTGAGGAAGCTAAGCTTAGCTGGCTAAGACAGATTCTTGAATGGCAGAGAGATATGTCTGATAACAAGGAATTCTTATCATCAATTAAGAATGACCTTAACCTTTTTTCTGATTCAGTGTACTGTTTCACTCCTACAGGTGATGTTAAGACACTTCCAGCAGGTTCTAATCCAATAGATTTTGCATACAGCATACATAGTGCTGTAGGTAACAAGATGGTTGGTGCAAGGGTCAATGGCAAGCTTGTTAATATTGATTATGAGATTAAGAATGGTGACAGAATTGAGATTATAACATCACAGAATTCCAAAGGACCAAGCCGTGACTGGCTTTCAATGGTTAAGTCAACACAGGCCCGTAACAAGATTAACCAGTGGTTTAAGCAGGAGCTTAAAGAAGACAATATTATAAAGGGCAAGGAACTTATATCTAATTACTGTAAGAGTAAGGGAATTGTTCTTTCTGAGATTAATAAGCCTGAGTTTGTTGAGAAAGCACTAAGAAAATATGGTTACAAAGACTGGAATGCTGTTCTTGCGGCAGTAGGACATGGTGCATTAAAAGAAGGTCAGATTGTCAATAAGCTTAATGAGGAATATCAGAAGACCAAGAAGGCTGAGATAACTGACAAGCAGGTACTTGACAGCATTGTGGCAAGTGAGAGCAAGGAGAAAGAGAAGGAGAAGAAGGGCAAAGGCGGTATTGTTGTAAAAGGAATACATGATGTTGCTGTCCGTTTCTCTAAGTGCTGTAATCCAGTGCCGGGTGATGAGATTGTTGGGTTTGTTACAAGAGGAAGAGGAATATCAATTCACAGAACAGATTGTGTTAATATTCTTAATTTCCCAGCTAATGAAAGAGCAAGGCTTATTGAAGCTGAGTGGGAGCAGACAGAGAATAAAGATGAGAAGTACAGTGCAGAGATTAATATATATGCAGGCAATAGAAAAGGACTTATTGTTGATATTTCACGTCTGTTTACGGAAGCCAATATAGATGTAAGATTTATGAACAGCCGTGTTAATAAGAAACAGCTTGCAACAATCAATCTTGGATTTGTTGTATCTGGTAAGGAAGAACTTAACAGATTAATTGATAATTTAAGAAAGATTGACGGAGTGACAGATATAGAGAGAGCTACAGGCTGATATTTATAACCGCTGTCGTGCGAAGTTAAGATATTTTATATATTGCTTCGTACGACAGCATTTTTGACACAGGGATTGGAGATTATAATGTATAAAATAGATGTAAGAGTATTAGGAATGGTAGCAACGAATTGTTACCTGCTTTGTAATACAGACACTAAAGAATGTGTGCTTATAGACCCTGCGGATAATGCTGGAAAGATAAGTGAGATGATAGAACAGTCGGGCTGTACGTTAAAGGGAATACTTTTAACACACGGACATTTTGACCATATTATGGCAGCAGATGAAGTGAGGGATAAGTATAATGTTAAGGTGTATGCTTCAGCAGAGGAGAAGAATACATTAAGTACACCTCATATTAATCTAGGTGAGGCTTATGGAATGAACCTGTCTGTGAAGGCTGATATATGGCACAATGATGGTGATATACTTAATCTTGCAGGCTTTGATATTAAGGCAATCCATACACCAGGACATACGGAGGGTGGAACGTGCTATTATATTGAGTCAATCGGCGTGTTATTCTCAGGTGATACACTTTTCTGTGAGTCAGTTGGAAGAACAGATTTCCCAGGCGGAAGTATGAGCGATATTGTACGTTCAATTAAGGATAAGTTAATGGTGCTTCCAGACGATACCAAGGTGTATACAGGACACGGCGAGGGAACAAGCATAGGATATGAGAGGGTTCATAACCCATTTATAGGTGCGTAGAAAAGATGAACAGTATGATATATATTAAAATTGATAACGATACATTTTATGATGATGCAATAGTTCTTGTGCGTTCATTTTACCCAAGAATGGAGGTAAAGGCATATAAGCAGGATACAGTTGCCACAGAAGCTGATAAAGTGATTGATATAACAGTACCTGATATGACAGGACTTAACAAGAGCGAAATGCACGATAAATTCAAGTCATATTTATATGACAGGCTCAGCCAGATGACAGGAAAGACACTGCCCTGGGGTTATCTTACAGGAGTGCGCCCAAGCAAGATTGCATATGTTATGCTTGAAGATGGCGAAGACGAGCAGACTATAAAGAAGCATTTTGTGAATAAGCATAAGGCGAGTGAGAAGAAAGCCAGCCTTGCAATAAATGTAGCAAAGAAAGAAATGGACATTCTTAATAAGATAGATTATAAGAATGGTTACAGTTTATATATTGGAATACCATTTTGTCCAAGTATATGCCTGTACTGCTCATTTTCATCATATGCACTTGATGCGTATAAGAATTATGTGGATGATTACCTTGATGCACTTATTAAGGAGATGACCTTTGTAGCAAGGGCGATGAAAGGCAGAAGACTTGATACAGTGTATTTTGGCGGTGGAACACCAACAACACTTGGTGCGGCACAGCTTGACAGGCTCATAACGGCTTTAAAGGAGCTTTTTGATATTGACGGCTGTCATGAATTTACAGTTGAAGCAGGACGTCCAGACAGCATAACAAGGGATAAGTTAAAGGTGTTAAAGGCACATAATGTTGGAAGAATATCTATTAATCCGCAGACGATGAACCAGCAGACACTTGACCTTATAGGAAGAAAGCACACTGTAGAGCAGATTAAAAATGTGTATTCTATGGCAAGAGAAGAAGGTTTTAATAATATTAATATGGATATTATTCTTGGACTTGTCGGTGAAGATGTTGATGAGGTGGCTCATACATTATCAGAGATTGAGGCGATGAAGCCTGAGAGCCTTACAGTACATTCTCTTGCAATAAAGAGAGCGGCGGCACTTAATATATGGAGAGATAAGTATAAGCAGTTATCTACCAAGAATACAGATGAGATAATAAGAATGACAGAGGACACAGCCAAAAGATTGTCAATGGAGCCTTATTATATGTATCGTCAGAAGAATATGGCAGGTAATTTTGAGAATGTCGGTTACTCAGTTGTGGGACTTGAATGTATATATAACATTCTTATTATGGAGGAAAAGCAGACAATAATTGCCTGTGGTGCAGGAGCTTCCAGCAAGGTAGTATTTCATAATGAAGCAGATGATAATCATTCAGTCAAAATTGAGAGAATAGAAAATGTAAAAGACGTTCGTAATTATATTCAAAGAATTGATGAAATGATTGATCGAAAGAAGAAATTCTTTGAGGAAAATAATTTCTAGAAATAGTAGTTATTGAAATAACAATTTGAAAGGAATTATTATTGGAAAATGATTTCCTTATGATAGATAGAATTAAATTATATTTAAAGGAATATAGTGTCCTGAAATCAGGATATACACTTATTATAAAAAAATATAGAAATGAGGATAGTATGAAAATAGCAGTTGCTTACGAGAATGGAAATGTTTTTGAACATTTCGGACATTCAAGACAATTTAAGATTTATGAAACAGATGGACAGAACATTGTTAAAGAAGAAGTTATAGAGAGTGAAGGCTCTGGACATTCAGCTATGGCAGGACTTCTTGCAGGTCTTGATATTAATGCTGTTATATGTGGTGGTATCGGTGGTGGTGCTGCCAATGCATTAGGCGAAGCAGGCATAGAAGTATATTCAGGTGTATCAGGAAATGCAGATGAAGCGCTAGAGGCATACCTTAATGGAGAATTGATATCAGAGGGTGTTAATTGCAGTCATCATTCACACGAAGAAGAACAGAACTGTGGAGCTGCTGATACAGAAAATGAAAGCTGCGGCTGTGGCTGTGGTTGCGGAAGTGACACAGATGACGGAAGCTGCGGCTGTGGAAGTAATGAAACATCAGGCTGTGGCGGCTGTTCAGGTTGTGGTGGAGGAGCACCTTTATTTGATGGAGCTAATGTAGGCAAGGTGTGCAGAGTACACTACAAAGGAACATTTAACGATGGAACACAGTTCGATTCATCTTATGACAGAGGAGAACCTCTTGAATTCA
>ERZ779865.2430-NODE-2430-length-11747-cov-11.545074_pt1 | contig 11747 bp, 5 predicted proteins | sample MGYA00433088_ERZ779865 | MGnify/ENA primary metagenome ERZ779865 (study PRJEB29588, sample SAMEA2151703) | human gut metagenome | biome: human gut; feature: human-associated habitat; material: faeces | place: Denmark | collected 2008/2010 ... | reverse complement strand
CCGGAAATGCACACAGCGATCTTATCTCCATCCTGTATCATTTCATACGCATTGATTGCCTTTGTAAAAGGTCTCCAGACCGTCTTTTTGAATTTTTTAATGATACTGCGCTCCGCATCCGCCGCCTTGTCTGCCAGACGCTCTGCAGTCCCGTCATCCTCTTTCATAAAGTCTGCCAGTTTTTTGCGCAGATAGGAACGGTATCCGCCCTCTATGCTGTATATCTCATATCCTTTGTCCGATAACTCTTCCGCGATTTCATCACTTCTCTGTCCGGTATAACAGAACAGATACACCGGCTGATCCTTCGGTATCTCCCCGATATGATCCATAAATGTTTCCCAGAAAATATGCTTCGCCCCCGGATAGGTTTCCTTTGTATAATCTTCCTCACTTCTTATATCAATCACCAGTTTTTCTCTCTGGTCATTTTGCAGCTCCTCTACTGTTTTTCGGTACATGCCTTTTCTCCAATTCTGAATTGTTCCATAAAATCCATTCCTCATTATAGCATTGTACCCTGCCCCGAACAAGTCTCAATTACAGCAACAGCACTTTCTATACCGTTTCTTCATGTTCCCGTATCATTTTAAACAGCTGTACCCGGTTTCGTACCCCCAGTTTCCGGTATATATTTAAAATATGCTTTTTGAGGGTATTCGTACTGATCGTAAGTTCTTCACAGATGACCGGATTTTCTTTTCCCTGCATCAGATTGTAGAGTATGGTATTTTCCCTCCTGGTCAGACCGTATTTTTCCACCGCCTGTGTAACCGTAAGTTTTTCCCCATCCTCTCCCAGCTTTTTTTTATGTTTTTCCATCCGGTATGCCAGATGATCTTTGAGCATATCGAGGACAAAAATATCATCATATTTAAAATTTTCTTTTCCTATGGTACGGTAAAATGTGATCGTCCCCAGAAAATGATGATCTTTTGCAATGACAACCTGCAGGGAATAATGCCAGTTGTTCGGTTTGTATACTTTCTTATAATATTCGGTCTCTACCCGTGACTCATCACTGATAATATCGGTCTCCCTGTAAATGAGTGATTTTCCACTGAGCATAATCCCTCTGCTGTAATCCAGTTCCTCATATAATTCCGAGAGATTGCTATCACAGTTATACATTACCGGCCGATCCAGCTTCTTTTCATCTCCCGCGGAAGCAAGATAAAAATCCGCGCTGTCAAAATCCACCAGCAGTTTCAGCTGCTCCAGCAGTTCCTTTCGCATTTCATCAAAATCTTCCATCGTATAGACTTTATAAATGATTGTGTTTAAAATAATCCAATCGTTGGTTTCTAATGTTTTCATTTGTGTTTCTCCTATAATTTTTTATTTCATAGGAATTTAACACCAAACGACATTTCCTATGAAATAAAAAACGACGCACCTCACTGAGGTACGCCGTCTTTGGCTTTTATGTTTTCAGTTTAACACTATTTAATTACAAAAGCAAACCAATTTTACCTATTTTTGATTTTTTTGATTTTTTCCTTTTCCCCTGATGACTTTTTTCAAAAATGTGCTATAATAAAATACGAAACGCAGATGTAGTTCATCGGTAGAACGTCAGCTTCCCAAGCTGAATGTAGAGGGTTCGATTCCCTTCATCCGCTCCAGACTTTGCCGGCATTCTCAGATTTCTGAGGATGCCGTTTTCAGTTTTCACACCGGAAACCACACCGGAAATAAAAAAAGAAACGGCATACCCGCAGGGGTGTGCCGTTTTTGTGCGGGTGCGCGCATTTTCTTTTCCCCGGCGCCTGTTCTATAATGAAAAAAATATTTCATTGATAAAGAAAAACTACACGTTTTATAGTACGGGAGACATCACATGAACAAACAGCAGCTCGCCGCGAAGATCTGGAACGCCGCCAATAAAATGCGCTCCAAGATCGAGGCCAACGAATACAAGGACTACATCCTCGGCTTCATTTTCTACAAATTCCTGTCCGGGCAGGAAGAAAAATACCTGAAAGAAAACGGACTCACTGCGGAAGAATTTCCGGAAGTTCTCCGGGAAGAGGAAAAAGAGGTGGTGACCTTCTGCCAGAAAAATCTGGGATACTTCATCGCCTATGAAAATCTGTTCTCCACCTGGCTCCACGCCGGGGCGGACTTCTCCGTGGGGCAGGTGCGCACCGCCCTTTCCGCGTTCGCCCGCCTTCTCAGCGACCACCACAGGAAACTCTTTCAGGGCATCTTCGAGACCCTCGAGACCGGCCTGAGCCACCTCGGCGACAGCACCAGCGCCCAGACCCGCGCCGTGAGCGACCTCATCCATCTCATCGAGGACATCCCCATGGACGGCCGGCAGGACTACGACGTGCTGGGCTACATCTATGAATACCTCATCAGCAATTTCGCCGCCAATGCGGGCAAGAAGGCCGGGGAATTCTACACGCCTCACGAAGTGTCCGAGCTCATGTCGGAGATCATCGCCCATCACCTGCGCGGCCGGGAGCATATCAAGATCTACGACCCCACCAGCGGTTCCGGCTCCCTCCTCATCACCATCGGCAAGAGCGTTGCCCGGCACATGGGAAATAAGGACAATATCCTCTACTTCGCGCAGGAACTGAAACAGAATACGTACAACCTCACCCGAATGAACCTCATCATGCGGGGCATCCGTCCGGACAATATCACCGCCCGCAACGGGGACACCCTCGAAGCGGACTGGCCGTGGTTCGACGACGCCGACCCGGCGGGCACCTACGACCCGCTCTACGTGGACGCCGTCGTATCGAATCCGCCCTACTCCCAGCACTGGAACCCCTCCGGGAAAGAGACCGAGCCCCGCTACCGCTACGGCCTCGCGCCGGCCAGCAAGGCGGACTACGCCTTCCTCCTGCACGACCTGTACCACCTGAAGCCCGACGGCATCATGGCCATCGTCCTGCCTCACGGCGTGCTCTTCCGCGGCGACGCCGACGGCGAAGGGGAGGGGAAGATCCGGCGGAACCTCATCGAGAATAACCACATCGAAGCCATCATCGGCCTTCCGGCGAATATATTCTTCGGCACGGGCATCCCCACCATCATCATGATCCTCCGGCAGAAACGGGACGCCTCGGACGTGCTCTTCGTGGACGCTTCCGGGGAATACATCAAGGACGGCAAGCAGAACCGCCTCCGCGCCTCCAATATCCGCCGCATCGCCGATGCGGTCATCCACCGCGGGGACATCCCGCACTTCGCCCGGCTGGTGACGAAAGAAGAGATCCGCGCCAACGGGTACAACCTGAATATCCCCCGCTACATCGAGAGCGAAAGCACCGCCGAGACATGGGACATCTACGCCTCCCTCTACGGCGGCCTGCCGGAACGGGAACTGGACGCCCTCGCCCCGTACTGGGACGCTTTCCCCGGCCTGCGGGACCGCCTCTTCACCCGGGACGGCACGCCCTACGCCCGCCCCGCCCGGGAGGACATGGCCGGCGCCGTGCGGACCGACAGCGCCATCACGGGATTCCTTGGAAATTACCGCGCCGCCTTCGACGACTTTTCCTCCTTCATGGCGGAGAAACTGCTGGATCACGCCGCGGAAGTGAATATCGTCAGCGAAGAAGAAACGCTCTGGCAGGACATCCGCCGCCGGCTGGAGGCCTTCCCGCTGGTGGACCCCTACGGCGCGTACCAGCGGCTGGACGACGCGTGGAGCCGCATCTCCCTCGACCTGGAGACCATCCAGAGCGAAGGATGGGACGCCGTGCGCCGCATCGAGCCCCATATGACGCTCCGCCAGTCGGGAAATACCGTGGAAGAAGTGCAGGACGGCTGGGAAGGGCGCATCCTGCCCTTCGACCTCGTGACGAGAGTCCTCTTCCGGCCGGAAATGGACGGGCTGGACGCCCTGCGGCAGAAGCTGGACAGCCTCGACGGGGAGAAAGCGGACATTCTGGAGAGCCTCCCCGAAGAAGAAAAAGACGGCCCGTGGATCAATGAGGACGGGACCGCCTTCAACGGAAAAGAACTGGACGGAAAGATACAGGAGATCTACGCCGACTCCGATACGCCTGCCGCGGCGGCCCTCGCCGGGTATCTGGCGCTCCTCGCCCGGAAAGCGGGCAAACCGGAGAAGCTCGGCTACATCGAGGCGCACCCCGAGGCCGGATGGGACGCCGTGGAGGGGAAAGCCCCCTATGCGAAAGGAAAGGTCCAGACCCGCCTCGAAGCCCTGCGGGCAGCGGTCACCTTCCCTGAAGATTCCGTGGAGGCGCGACTCCTCCGCGCCCGGGCCATCCTCGCCGAAGAAAAGGAAACGAAAGCCGCGCTGAAAGCGCAGGATGCGGCCCTGCAGAAAGCCATCGTGGAGCGCATCCCCCGCCTTACCGATGAGGAAGTGCGCACCCTCCTCCGGGAGAAATGGGTGGCCCCGCTTCATACCGCGCTGGCGGCCATGGCGGACGCCGTCCCGGAATCCATCATCCGCGGCATCACCGCCGTCATGGAGAAATACGGCGAGACCGCCCTCGATATCGAGGCGCAGTCCCGGGAGGCCGGCCGGTCGCTGGCGGCCATGATGACAGAGCTCACCGGCAGCGAGTACGACGAAAAGGGGCTGGCCGGCTGGATGACACTTTTTAGAGGGAAATAAATATGACAGGGAAATATGCGAATCGACCAGAATTGCAAATTAAAAATAGAGATTGCACATGGGAACGTAGTAGTGCAAAGGAAATTTTTATAACTAAAGATGACAGAAACCATCCTGAATTGCCGGTATTGGCAGCTTCGCAGGAATTAGGAATGGTAAAGCGTGAAAGTATTAATTATAAAATTTCCTATGACAAGAGAAATACCGTTACCTACAAAAGGGTCATGCCGGGACAATTTGTTATTCATTTGCGTTCCTTTCAAGGAGGCTTTGCACATTCTTGTGTAGAGGGAATTACTTCGCCGGCGTACACCGTAATGGACTTTCGGGATAAAAGTTATCATGATGATTTTTTTTGGAAGTATGTTTTATCTTCGGATAAGTTCATCAATCAGTTGAGTACGGTTACTTATGGAATTAGAGATGGTAAAAGCATTAGTTTTTCTGATTTTTCAGAAATGAATTTTGCTTATCCCTCTAAAGAAGTTCAAAAAATACTTGGGGAATTTTTAAGTGAAGTTGATAAGGTAATTTTGATTCAAAAAAGAAAATTAATAGGGGTAGAATGTTTTCGAAAGGCCATGCTGACAAAGCTCTTTCCCCGGGAGGGAGCGGCGGAGCCGGAGCTGCGCTTCCGCGGCTTTTCCGGCAAGTGGGAGCAATGTACGGCAAAGAAAATTTTTGAATCTAAAGATGACCGGAATCATCCGGATTTGCCGGTATTGACTGCCACACAGGAATATGGAATGGTTCGTCGGGACCGTATAAATTACAATGTAGGTCACGATAAAAGAAATGAAGTAGGATATAAAAGAGTATTGCCCGGACAGTTCGTTATTCATTTGCGTTCCTTTCAGGGTGGCTTTGCACATTCTCCCTTGGAAGGAATCACATCGCCAGCTTATACCGTTATAGCTTTTCGGGATGAAAGAAAGCAGGATGAGTATTTCTGGAAATATGTGTTTTTATCGGAATCTTTTATCAAGCGGCTGTCTACGGTAACTTATGGAATCCGTGATGGAAGAAGCATCAGCTTTGAGGATTTCGGAGGGCTGCAACTTTGCTTCCCATCCAAGGAAGAGCAGGCCAAAATAGGGGCTGTATTGAGGAAGATTGATTCTTTTATTTCTCTTCAGCAGAAGAAGTTAGAGCGGATGCAGCGGCTGAAAGCGGCGCTGCTGGAGAAACTGTTCGTGTGAGGTGAGAGACCATGGCATTCGAGAAAGAAGCGGATTTCGAGGCGGCGCTCATCCGCCAGCTCACGGAGAAGCACGGCTGGGAGCCGGAGATCCTGCGCTATCCCACCGAGGAGGACCTGCTCCGGAACTGGGCGGCTATCCTTTTCGAGAACAACCGCAGCATCGACCGGCTGAACGACGTGCCCCTCACCGAGGGGGAGATGAACCAGCTCCTGGAGCAGATACAGAAGCTGCGCACGCCGGTGGCCCTCAATGATTTCGTGAACGGCAAAGAGGTGACCATCGTCCGGGACAATCCCGACGACGGGCTCCACTATGGCCGGGAGGTGTCGCTCCATCTCTATGACCGGATGGAGATCGCCGCCGGGCGGAGCCGCTACCAGATCGCGGAGCAGCCCGTGTTCCGGCCGAAGGGAGATTTCTACCCGAAGCGCCGCGGGGATTTCACGCTCCTCATCAATGGGATGCCCCTCATCCACGTGGAACTGAAGCGGAGCGGCGTGGACATCTCCCGGGCGTGCAACCAGATCCGGCTCTACGCCCACGAGGGGGTATTCACCGGGCTTTTCTCGCTGGTGCAGATCTTCGTGGCTATGACCCCGGAGAAGGCGCTCTATTTCGCCAATCCCGGGCCGGAGGGGACGTTCAATCCGGCGTTCTATTTCCACTGGGCGGATTTCAACAATGAGTATATCGAGGACTGGCAGTGCGTGGCGGAGCATCTGCTGTCCATCCCCATGGCGCACCAGCTCATCGGATTCTACACGGTGGCGGACCGGCAGGACGGGATATTGAAGGTCATGCGGAGCTACCAGTACTATGCGGCGAGCAAGATCGCCGACGCGGTGCACGAGCGGGACTGGTCGGAGAAGCGTTTCCGCGGGGGCTATATCTGGCACACCACGGGGAGCGGCAAGACCATGACCAGTTTCAAGTCGGCGCAGCTCATCGCGGCGTCCCGCGACGCGGACAAGGTGGTCTTTCTCATGGACCGCATCGAGCTGGGGACGCAGTCGCTCCGGGAGTACCGCGGATTTTCCCGGGATGACCGGGCGGTGGCGGAGACGGAGGACACGGACGCGCTGGCGGCGAAGCTGAAAAGCGACGACCCGGCGGATACGCTCATCGTGACGTCCATCCAGAAGATGAGCCGCATCCGCACGGGGGATGTGTACCGCGAGGCGGATATCGAACGGATGCGGCGGAAGCGCATCGTTTTCATCATCGACGAGGCGCACCGCGACACTTTCGGGGAGATGCTCCGGACCATCCGGGATACTTTCCCGTACGCCATGTTCTTCGGCTTCACCGGGACGCCGATCCACGAGGAGAACCGGAAGAAGGGGAATACCACCACGGACGTATTCGGGGACGAGCTGCACCGGTACAGCATCGCCGACGGCATCCGGGACAAGAACGTGCTGGGCTTCGACCCCTATCAGGTGCTGGTGTACCGGGACAAGGACCTGCGCCGGGTGGTGGCGCTGGAGAAAGCCCGGGCGGCCACGGAGGAAGAGGCGCTGGCGGCCCCGAAGAAAGCGGAGATCTACCGGCACTACATGGGAAACGACGTGCCCATGGCGGGCTATACCAAAGAGGACGGTACGTATGTGAGGGGCATCGAGGACGATATCCCCCGCCAGCAGTACGAGACGGAGGAGTACGAGCGCTCGGTGGTGCAGGATGTGCTGGAGAACTGGGAGATGCTCTCTCATTCGGGGAAATTCCACGCCATTTTCGCCACGTCCAGCATCCCCCAGGCGGTGCGGTATTACCGTCTTTTCCGGAAGATGGCGCCGAAGCTGAAAGTGACGGCCCTTTTCGACCCGTCCACGGACGGCCGGGCGGACGCGGTGGAGAAGGAGGAGAGCATCCGGGAGATCGTGGAAGATTACAACGAGCGGTACGGGATGCATTTCCAGATGGCCACATATGGTTCTTTCAAAAAGGATGCCGCGGCGCGGCTGGCGCACCGGGAGCCCTACCGCAATGCGGACCGGGCCGTGGAGGAGCGGCTGGATCTGCTCATCGTGGTGGACCAGATGCTGACGGGCTTCGATTCCAAATGGGTGAATACGCTCTATCTGGACAAGGTGCTCCGCTATGAGATGCTCATTCAGGCTTTCTCCCGGACGAACCGCATCTTCGGGCCGGAGAAGCCTTTCGGGATCATCCGCTATTACCGGAAGCCCCACACCATGAAGCGGAATGTGGAGGACGCCTTCCGGCTCTATTCGGGCGACCGGCCCTACGGCCTCTTCGTGGAGAAGCTCCGCACGAATCTGAAGCGCATGGCCGAGGCGGCCGCGCGCATCCGGGAGATCTTCACCGACGGGGGCGTGCCCGATCTGTCCCACATCCCCGACGACAAGACGGAGCGCGGCGCTTTTGCCCGGGCGTTCCGGGAACTGAATGAATATCTGGAAGCGGCGAAGGTCCAGGGATTCAGCTGGGAGAAAGAGAGCTACGATTTCCGCGAAGAGGACGGCCAGCCTGCGGAGACTGTGCCTGCGCCCATGGATGAGCAGACCTATCTCACGCTGGCCCAGCGGTACAAGGAACTTTTCCGGAAAGATGACGAGGACGGAGACGAGGGCAGCGGCACAGACGAGGACACCGCCTACGAGATCGACCCGTATCTCACGGAGATCAATACGGACCGCATCGACACGGCGTACATGACGTCCCGTTTCCGCAAATATCTGAAAGCGCTCCAGGACGCGTCGGAGACGGCGGGCGTGCTGGCGGAACTGCACCGGTCCTTTGCGTCCCTCTCCCGGGAGGAGCAGCGCTACGCCGAGAGCTTTCTCAACGATATCCGGGACAATACCATCCATGTGTCCGGCGAGAAGAGCTTCCGCTGGTATCTGGCGAAATACATGGAGCGCGCGCAGAATGATGAGATCCACCGCTTCGCCGGCCTCATCGGCGTGGAGGAGGACCGCCTGCGCCGCCTCATCGCCCGCCATCCCAACGCCAAGACCATCAACGCCTACGACGATCTGGAAAAGCTCAAAGCGAATATGGACATGGACAGGGCAAAGAACTTCCTCGAGTCCCTCGTCGGGAAGGCCCTCTCCACTTTCCAGATCCGCATGCAGGCGGACAAACAGCTCCGCAGCTTCATCCTGAACGGCCACATCACCCGCCCCGCCGTGAAAACGGCCAAAGCCAACGAGGCCGACAAAGCCGCAGAGACCCCGGCACCATACGGAAAATAAAAACAGGGCAGGGAGAGCACACAAAAACAGACACCCTTTTATGGGGTGTCTGTTTTTGTGTGGATAGATATTATATTATGCCCAGTGGGGAATATATTTCATATAACGCGGTGCAGTATCAGGATCAGCAGGCTTAATCAACTTTCGGGAAACAGCTTCTTTTATAAGACGAGAGATAGTTCCTGACGAGGATTCTTTAAGCCCAAAACGAGCTCGAAGCGAGCTGTTCGTAGCTTGTTCACCACTGACCCATTTTATGCAGGCATGAAGATAGCAGGCCCAGAGGCGTTCTTCCAGAGAAAGTTGGGAAAAAGGAATTTCTGAGTAAAGAGTGACTTTCATGCTATCTTCGTACACGTCGATTTTGGGGGCGGGCAGTTGGCGCAATTCGCATTCAAGTACCGCCTTATCCCAGCCTGTTCCCAGTTCTTCACACATTCTAAGCTTGCGCAATAATGAAGCCAGTTTTTCATTTCTTGATTTAGGCGGGTTATCAATAATGCGGTACACATCAACCAGAGGGGTGCCCGGATTTGTGATTTCAATACGATTTGAAAATATTTCTACAACTGGACCGGCTCCGGTAATGGAAAAATCCTGATGTATCAATGCATTTGCTAAAAGTTCACGAAGTGCCAGCGTAGAATAGGCTGTTTGCATTTCCCGGAGTCCATTAACAATAGGTTCACGTGTAGGAATAATTGCGTTGATATAATTCAATATGCTACTGAATGCAGAGATATAGCCTTTGTTGAATGTTTCATCTTTTAAAATCGATAGCCGATTTGCTTTTTTATATTGGACTACTCGAAGTGCTTTTCTGGATAGCCTGTCAAAAGCAGATAAATCCTTTGCCAATGTAATGGCTCCCAAATTGGTAATAGCAAAAAGGCCATTATCCAGTTTGGCAAGTAGATTTTCTTCTATTAAGTAAAAAGCAATTTTTTCAGGAACATTAGGAGTAGTCAGATTTTTTCGTTCAAAATAAACGGGGTAATCCAATAATTGAAGAGCGTCCGAAAGAGTAAGGTCAAATTTGGCATAGCGTTCTTCAAAGCGGATATTGCGGAGCTTATCCCAGAGCTGCATTTTAATGTTAGGGTAATCATTTAGTTTTTTGGTATAACTGCCAATGCGGATGTATTCGGTTTTTTCAAAAGTGACAGTCTGGCTGGCGGCTGGGTAGACCATAAGGACGCCAACAGTTTTGTCATCTATACATTCTGTATAAAATTCGAATTCCGCATTAGGGGACAGTAAGCTGCGAAGCCAGTTTTCCAGTTCCTGATTTCCCTTTTTTAATGTTTGCAGGTCATATGATGTGCCGATGATCTCATGAGTGTCATCTGATATGCCCCAGAGCATATAGGCACATTTCTTTTCGTGTAGAGCTGCACTGTTAGACAATGCGCTGATATCCTGTCCAATCATACATGGGTCATAGTTATCATGTTTAAATTCCAGCCATGGCTGTTCCGATGGAAGCTTTATCAACTCATTGATCAATTTATCTAAATTTTTCATGCAGATACCTCGGGATAATGAGAATCGTCATTAAGCTAATTTGAAAATACAGTCTTATTGGTTTTAAAAAATGGGCTCCGTGCAAGTTACCGGCAAGTTAAAAAGTACGATTATATCGGCACTTTTTTTTGAAAAATGCCGATTTTGCAAGTTACCGGCAAGTTAAATCGGTGGAAATACACGGATTTATTGCCGAAGGAAAATGAGAATGGAGAAATTGATTCTCAACAGAAAAAATAATCATATTAATTATAGCATGGAATAAAATGAAACCTATTATTAGCAGAAATAGCAGAACACAAAAAAGACTTCCCGTGAAAAGGAAGTCTTTTTTCAGCCAATTTCTCAATGGAAATTGTAAGCCGTGACGATGGGGGTGCGGCCGGTGAGCTGATCCTCGGCGTATTCGTAGAGACAGATGGCGAGGTAGGAGCCGGCGATATTGTACACATCCCGGAAGCCGTGAGCAGCGAGGATGCGGCAGGCGTAGTAGCTGCGCTGGCCGGAGCGGCAGTGCACATAGAGCGGGCGGTCCTGCGGAAGCTCGTCCAGATGGTCCCGGAGCCGGGAGAGAGGCACGTTCACCGCGCCGCGGATATGGCCGGCGGCGTATTCCCCGGGCTCGCGCACGTCGATGATGGCGGCGCCGCTCTCCACGAGGCCGCGCACAGCGGAGACGGGGACCTGCCGGAATTCGCCGTGGAGGAGATTGAGCCCCACGAGGCCTGCCAGATGGACGGCGTCCTTGGCGGTGGCGGAGGGCGGGGCGTAGCAGAGATCGACGGCGGCCATGTCCTCGAGGGTGCCGCCCCGGGCCATGAGGGCGGCAATGACGTCGATGCGCCGGTCCGGAGCGTCCGTTCCCATGGCCTGCGCGCCGAGGATGCGCCCGGTGGGCGTTTCAAAGTGGACTTTCAGATGGAGCGGGGCGGCTCCGGGCATGAGGCTTACCCGGTCAAAGGGAATGACATAGGCGAAATCATGGGGGATGTGGAGCGCTTCGATGTCCCGTTCATTGAGGCCGGTGGCAGCGGCACGGAGACCGAACACCTCGATGCCGAAGCTGCCAAGGTAACCCCGGTTCGGGCTGGTGCGTCCGCAGATGGCGTCGGCGGCGCGGCGCGCTTCCATCTGGGCGGGGAAGGCGAGGGAGAGCCGGCCGGTGGTGCGTTTCAGCGGGAGCGCCACTTCGGCGGC
>ERZ779865.2428-NODE-2428-length-11751-cov-3.303095_pt1 | contig 11751 bp, 9 predicted proteins | sample MGYA00433088_ERZ779865 | MGnify/ENA primary metagenome ERZ779865 (study PRJEB29588, sample SAMEA2151703) | human gut metagenome | biome: human gut; feature: human-associated habitat; material: faeces | place: Denmark | collected 2008/2010 ... | reverse complement strand
AAGAAAATGTCTTATTTGCAGGAGATTTTATCTTTAAAGGAACGATAGGCAGAACAGACCTTCCAACCGGTAGTAGCGCTGATATGCAAAAATCTTTAGAAAAATTAGAAGAATTTGCTGATACTACTAAAATATACTCAGGACATGGCGAATTAACAACGCTAGAAGAAGAAAGAAAAAATAACCCATATCTATAATATCTATGATATAATCAAAGAAAGAAGAGAAAGGTGGTTATTATGTATATTGATTTAATTGTTCTAATAGTTTTAATTTTACTAGTTATTATGTTCTTTAGACAATTCTCTAGTTTTGTTTACTTTATAGCAATTACTGATATATTTCTTAGAATATTGACATATATAGGACAAAATATTCCTTTGCAAGATGTCGCAGCAGTAATAGATAAATATATACCTAAAAGTATTTTAGGTATACTAGGGAGTTATACAAGTGGACTTCTATATGAAATACTAGCATGGGCATTTATCATTATAATGATTATATTTGAAACGTATATCATTAAATTCTTTATCAAGAAAAAGAAGGTGTAAAAGTGGGTAAAGGAACTTTGAAAAAATTTGTTATAACCGTAATAATACTAGAAATATTGATAGGTGCTATTTACTATGGTTATAAAAAACTAGGGACTAGTTCTGATGGGACTAGCAATTTATCATTAAAAGACAAGACAGTAACAACACTTTATAAAAAAATAGCTCATGAAGATTTAGAAATACTTGATGTAATGGAAAATAAAGCAATGTTATACTATGCTTATTGGAATATAGATGATAAAGAAACAATTAACTGTGAAGTAGTAGATGTCAAAGAAGATGGTTATACTTGTGATGGTTTAGTAACTTTTGTTAAGAAAAATGATTTAGAAAAAGCTGTTAAAAATCTATATGGAAAAGATATTACTGTTCAAGTAGAAAGCTTTGAAGTAGATAAGAAGCATTATGCTGTTTATGATGAAACTCATAAAGGAGTAGTAGTATTTTCTAAAGAAGATAATTCTTCACCTATCAATATAAAACTAAAGAGTGCAGTGAAAGATGAAGATAAAATCTTATTAACAACCCAGATATTAGATGGTATCTATGGAACAGTTAAAGAAACTTATCAGTATACATTTGTAAAAAATGGTAAAGACTATTATTTAACAAAGAAAGAGAAAGTAAAGGCGTGATTAAATATGTATGACAAGATTAAAAGTGGAATAGTAGCAGCTATGAAAGCTCATGATAAGGAAAGATTAGCAGTATTAAGAATGGTTAAAGCTGCTGTTGATTTAGACCATATCGATAATAAAGTAGAAATTAATGATGACTTAGTTTTAAGTGTAATCTTAAAGCAAGTAAAAATGCGAGAAGACTCTATTGAACAATATTCTAAGAGTGCTAGAAGTGACCTTGTTGAAAAAGAAACAATAGAATTAAATATTTTAAAAGAGTTTTTACCAGCTCCTTTAACCGAAGAAGAGCTAGATGAGTTAATTACAGAAGCTATTGAAAAAGTTAAACCAACTGGTATGAAAGATATGGGTAAAGTAATGGGTTATTTATCACCTAAAGTAAAGGGAAGAACAGACCAAAAAGCTTTATCAGTAAAAATTAAAGAAAGATTACAATAAAACTTTTCCTATTAGGAGGGAAAGTTTTTCACTTGGAGGACTTATATGGAAATAGATAATTATAAATATGAAAGAGAATTAAGAGAAAAAGGAATTACTTTAATAGCAGGAGTAGATGAAGTAGGAAGAGGTCCTTTAGTAGGACCAGTTGTAACTGCTTGTGTAATATTACCAGAAAAGTTTGATTTACCACATTTAACCGATAGTAAGAAACTAACTGAAAGAAGAAGAGAGATTCTTTATAGAGAGATACAAGAACAAGCCTTAGGAATTGGTATTGGAATAGTAGATAATGAAGAAATAGATAGAATTAATATCTTAAATGCTACTAAGAAAGCGATGAAGATGGCGATTAATAATTGTAAAGTAAAACCAGAACATATCTTAATAGATGCTGTTAAACTAGATATTGATATACCAACTACTTCTATCATTAAAGGTGACTTGAAAAGTATTACTATTTCTGCTGCTAGTGTTATTGCCAAAGTGACAAGAGACCATATGCTATATGAATTAGATGAAAAATATCCAATGTATGACTTTAAACATAATAAAGGTTATCCAACTAAGAAACATATCGAAGCAATTAAGGAATATGGTATTATTAAAGAACATCGTAGAAGTTACTCTCCTGTTAAAGAATATGTAAATAATAAGTAAATTTTTAAAAATGCTTGACAATGATAGTAATTATCAGATATAAGAATATGGAAAAGGAGGAGCTTTATGGCAAAGAACTTAGTAATAGTAGAAAGTCCTAGTAAGAGTAAAACTATTGAAAAATATCTTGGTAAAGATTATAAAGTAGTATCTAGTAAAGGACATATTAGAGATTTAGCAACTAGTGGTAAGTTAGGACTAGGTGTTGATATAGAAAATGGTTTTAAACCTAATTATGTTCCTTTAAAAGGAAAAAGTAAATTAATAACAGAATTAAAGAAAGATGTTAAAAATAGCGACCATGTTATTCTAGCAACCGACCCTGATCGTGAGGGGGAAGCAATATCTTGGCATTTAAAAGAAGCTTTAAATATTAAAGATGATGATTATTCTCGTGTTTTATTTCATGAGATAACAAAAGATAGTGTTTTAGAAGCCATTAAACATGAAGGTAAGATTGACCAGAATTTAGTTAAGAGTCAAGAAACTAGAAGAATATTAGATAGAATTATTGGTTTTAGATTATCAAAGTTATTGCAATCTAAGATTAAAGCAAAGAGTGCAGGTCGTGTTCAAAGTGTTGCTTTAAAGTTAATTGTTGATAGAGAAAGAGAAATTGAAGCTTTTAAACAAGAAGAATATTATACTATTACGGCTTATTTTGATTTTGTTGCTGCTAATCTTTTTGAATATAAAGATAAGGAAATTAAATTAAGCTCTAAGGAAGAAGCTGATCAAGTTCTTGCTGCTTTGACTGATGATTATAAAGTGTATTCTGTAGAGGAAAAACTTAAGAATAAGAAAAGTAAAGCTCCTTTTACGACTTCAACATTGCAACAAGAAGCGGCTAATAAACTAGGTTTTCCTACTAAAAAAACTATGATGATAGCACAAAAACTTTATGAAGGAATTGATCTTGGTAGCGAAACAACTGGTTTAATTACTTATATGAGAACAGATTCTATTCGCTTATCTGATGAGTTTATTCACAATACTTTTAATTTTATTGAGAAAAACTATGGTAAAGAGTATGTTGGTTATGCAAAACAAGCCAAGAAAAAAGAAAATGTCCAAGATGCTCATGAAGGTATTAGACCAACTAGTATTTTAAGACGTCCAGAAGATGTTAAGAGTCATTTGTCAAATGATGAGTTTAAACTATACCGTTTGATATATTATCGTGCTTTAGCTAGTTTGATGGCTGATGCTAAGGTTAATCAGACAACAGTATTGTTTGATAATAATGATTATCACTTTAAAGCAACTGGTAGTGTTATTATCTTTAAAGGTTACTTAGAAGCTTATGCTACTTATGAAGCTAATGAAGAAAATTATTTATCTGCTTTTGTCAAGGATGAAGTAAGACAAGCGACTGATTTGGTTAGTGAACAACATTTTACTAAACCACCAGCTAGATATACAGAAGCTTCACTTGTTAAGAAAATGGAAGAGTTAGGGATAGGTCGTCCATCTACTTATGCGCAAACGATTGATACTTTAAAACAACGTGCTTATGTTACTTTAGAGGAGAAAAAGTTCCATCCGACAGAAGTTGGTGTAGAAACTACTGATAAGTTACAAGAGTTCTTTAAAGATTTGATTAATGTCGAATACACTAGAGAAATGGAAGAAGATTTAGATAAGATTGCTAGTGGAGAACTTGTTTGGAATGAAGTGTTGAAAGAGTTTTATGACGAATTTGAACCACGTGTGGAGAAGGCTTTTGATGAAATGGAAAAAATACCAGATCAAGAGACTGGTGAACTTTGTCCAGAATGTTCTCATCCTTTAGTTATCAGAAAGGGTAGATATGGCGAGTTTACTGCTTGTAGCAACTATCCCGAATGCAAATATGTTAAAAAGGAAGAAAAACAAGTTATCGAAGTAGCTCATTGTCCTAATTGTGATGGAATGATTTTAGAGCGAAAGACAAGACGTGGTAAAACTTTCTATGGTTGTAGTAATTATCCTAAATGTAAAACAGCTTTTTGGGATAAACCTTTAGAAGAAAAGTGCCCTAATTGTGGTTCTTTACTAGTAGAACATAATAATGAAGTCAAGTGTAGTAGTTGTGATTATGCTAAATAGAAGGATTGCTAGTCCTTCTTTCTTCTTTTTTTGCTATTGTTGTCGTGGTATATTTTTACGTAACGCTCATACTCAAATAATTCATTTGGAGTCATTTCTAAAAAATAACACAACTCAGGTATTAAAGTTGAGGGGAAACTTAGTTTGCCGTTTTCGTATCTTGAATATAAATCTTGTCCTATTCCAAGGGATGATGCAATCTCTTTTTGTGTGAGATTCATCACTTTTCGTTGTTCTTTTATTTTTTCGTGAAAGTCCATTTCCATATTTCATCACCGTAATTAGAGTGTAAACTATTATACGTTTAAATGTCAATTGAAAACTAGTTTTAACAAAGTTACTTAAAAACTAAATTTTTTTAAAAAGTGGTAATTTTGCAAATTCAGGTCTAAATTTTCCTGAAAATAGCAAATTCCATAGCTGAAAATGCCAAATTCGGCAAAAAAGAAGGGTGAATTTTAAAAATTCGGTGTTTGCTCTTCTTTTTTATATGTGTTAGATTAAGTCTCACCGAAAGGAGGTGAGAAAATATTGTAAACTTAGATAATGATAGAGTTTTAAAATTAAAAGAAAAACTCTTAAGTGAACACAAGGTTATACCAGCTACACAAGACTCTGTCTTTAAGATAGTGATGACTTCTTGTCCTAATTATCTTTCTTTTCTAATTAGTGAATTTACGGGTGTATCAAAAGAAGAAATTAAACGTAAATTAGTGATTAAGAATAATGAACTTAATCTGAGTAATGCTAAGGAAAAAAGAAAAATCTCTGATTTTATTGTTGGTATTGATAAGTTATTAGTTAATATCGAAATGAATGGCAAGTATTATGAATGGTTATTCATGCGTAATGATGCTTATCTAGGAAAGATTGAAGGAGAAAGTTTAAACTCTGGTAATGATTACAGTACACTTTATTCGTTTTTACAGATTAATCTAAATAATTTTACTTATTTTAAAGGTAATGATTCAGCATTAGAATTTGTTTATACTGATAAAAAAAATAAACAAATTGAAACGGAAAAAGTTAAAAAATATCATATTAGTCTTCCAAAACTAGCTAAGAAATATTATAATGGAGCTAGATTAAGTAAGCTTGAAAAAGCGTTACTTATACTGAAAGTTGATAAGATTAGTGATTTAGAAAAATTAGGAAAAGGAGATAATGACTTGATGGAAGCAGTAGGAAGAATAAAAGAAGCTTCTCTTGATATTAATACTATTGGACTTTACGATGCCGATTTGGAGCGAGAAAAAATTGAAAATGGTATTAGAAGTATATCATTTAAAGCTGGAATTGAACGTGGAATTGAGCAAGGAAATGTCGAAAAACAGACTTCTATAATTAGTACGATGTTAGGTAATGGAATAAGTCAGGAAGAAATTTCTAGAATGACTGGTATACCAATAAAAGAAGTAAAAGCGATAAGGATTAACTAAAACCTTACCGCTTTTTATAAATCATTACTCCAGCTTTACTATCATCAAAGCTATAAATTTCTGTATTTGGAAAATTTAAAGTTTGAAAGATATTAGTATCATAAAGATAAGTCAATATTTCTCCATCATTATTTAAGGGTAGAGTAGATAGCAATCTTCTATAACTATCTTTAGAGTTGTAATACATAATAGAAGAAAGATTAACTAAATCATAACCAGTTTTTAAACTATCAGCAAGCTTAAAAATATCACCTGTTAAATAAGTAATATTAACACTACTAATCTTTTCTTGTAGTTTTTGGTAATTAACACTATTTTGAAGATAGATATTTTCACCTTTAATCTGAGTAGTAGAAAAAGGTTCACTAGAAAATAAAGTAGAATCTCTTAAATCACTATAATCAAAATAATTAAGTAAACTATCCCAGAATAACCTTGTATCCTTATCTAAATTAGGACAAACCATATCATACATATCATCATAATCTAAGTCATCGACATCTTGATAGAAAAAATTCATAAACTCTTCCAAAGAAAAACATTGTAAAGCAGCTATCTGTAAATTCAAATAATACTTTGGAAAAGTACTTATATCAAAACCAGTAACATCATTACTACCAGCAAAAATACTATCTAAAATTTGATTACCAGAAGCGATTACAGAAAGAACTTTATCCCTCCCATTAAGTAAAAACTGGTACTTGCTAATCTCTTCATTAGTAGTTCTATAGATAAAAGAACTATTGTGGTAAGGAGAAGAAGTGACATTCTTTTTCTTCCTACTCACTATTTCTTGAGCCATTTTTATATCATCATCGAGCATTATAATCCTTCTTTCAATAATAATTATTCTAACATTAGCAAAAGAAAAAATCTATAAAGAATATTTGTACTCTTTATAGATTTTCTAACTTATTAATAACTATTCACTAGGTTGATTATTATCTTTTTCTTCGGTTTTACTATCAGTTTCCGTATTCTTATTATCATCTTTAGAAGTATCAGTTTTATCATCACTCTTACTATCATCAGGAACAGTTGGTACTATATCACTCTTATCATTATCTTTTACTGTGCTACCACCATTACTAGTAGTATTATCTTTAACTGTTGTATTTGATTTACTATCAGTAACAGTAGAAGATTTACTGCTACCACCAGATAAAGTAAGAACAACAGAACCACTAATTAAATCAACACGTTTATTAGTTGGATAACTTTGTGCAATTACATGACCAGAATTACCTTTAAAAGTAACTCTTACGCCATTCTTAGTAGCCCAAGCTTGAGCAGTTGCCATCGTATCTCCAGTAAAATTAGGAAGAAGAGTGTACTTAAAAGCAGTTTTATAAGGACCAGTACCAGTTACAACCTTTTCATAAGGAGTATTAATAGAGAAAGAAAACTCTTTAATCATTGTTGGGTCTTTCTTTCCAAGATTAACCTTCATTGCATTGATAATATCTTTTCTACTTTCCTTATTAGGAATATAATCCCAAAGAACAAGTCTACTTCGCTCATCATAAATCATTTGACCAGTACCAGATAAGAATAGCTGTTCAATATTAAGTAAATCAGCATCATCTTTCTGTAAGGCATTATTAGTAATATCTTTAGCAATATCGTAGAAAGATAAAATTTGTTTTGTCGTAAAGTTAGTATCTAAGTTATTAGAAATAGCATCTAAAACACTCATTACTTGACTAACACTAGACATATCTTTAACTTTATTGATAAGTCCTTGAATAACAACTTGTTGATTAAGACCACGGTCCAAGTCACCATTGGCAAGTTGTTTTCTATTTCTAGCAAGAACTAAAGCTTGCTCACCATTTAAATGTTGTAAACCTTGTTTAATACAAATATAACCTTCACGATTAGAATCATCAGTACATAAGTCTTTTGGGACTTCAACATCAATTCCACCTAAAGTATTAACTAAAGACACAAGTCCACGGAAGTTAATCTTCGCATAATAATCAATCTTAACATCAAAATAATTTTCAATCGTACTCATCATACAGTCAGTACCATAAGCAGCTGCATGTGTAATTTTATTTTCTGGAGTACCACTCCAACAAGAGATTGGTACATAACTATCTCTTGGAATACTAAGCATCGTCGCATTTAAAGTCTTTGGATTGAAAGTAATAAGTATCAAAGAATCACCATTTGCAACCGTATTCTTAGATAACCCTTCATCAGTTGAATCAACCCCCATCAACAAAATAGTAAACGGTTCACTAATACTCTTACCAGTAGAAGCAGTTTCTCTTTTACTAGTAGAACTCTTCAATAATTTCTTTTCTTTAGTATAAATAATCTTTGTATCTGTTGCTATATTTTGATAGGTTTGAATACTTTGGAACAGACTAGGGTAGTCAGTAGTAATAAAAATAGCATTAATAGTACCATCATATAAATCAGCAATCATTGTACTATAGTCATCATACTTCTTAATCGTATTAGCACTATCTAAATCATTCTCCTTAATAATTAACTTTGGAATAATATAACCATCAGGAGAAGTCTTATCATTAAGTAGACCAATTTTTGCATTCTTAATACCTCCAATACTAGTTATACTACTATTCGCCATAGTAACTAAACTACTGGAATAAGTTACATAAGTTTTATTAACATTTTCAAGTTTGCCATATAAATACATAATGACAACACCAATAAACAAACTAAGTAACAAATAAAGTATTAAGAAGAAAGTAAGTAACTTCGCTTTATTTTCCTTCTTCTTTCGCTTCTTTTTCATCTTCAAAAAGAAAATTAAATCAATTAATAAAAATATCCCAATAACAATATATCTGATAACTTCTTCAACGGGACCTAATAAATTAATTTCATAGATAGCAAAAAAGTTCGCAAATAAAGTTATTAAAGTTAAGATAGGTAACCAAAGCCGATACTTTTTCTTCTTTTTTTTCTTGGTTTTTTTTTCATCATTTTCCATACACTTTTCCTCCACTTATACCCTATAATTATAGCTAATTTTTTCAATACTTTCAACAAACCACCTAAATAACAGTAAAATCTAGTGTAAAGTTTCATACAAAATATGAGTAAATAAGACAAATATCATTTATTTAATGATATAATCAAGATACTAGAGGAGGTGTCTTTAATGAAAAGATGGAGTAAATTATCAATTTTCATCTTAGTATTATTTTTTATGACGCCTACTGTTTCTGCTAAAGAGTATATCGTTTTAAACACACCTAAAGCCTTTAAAGATAAACCAAGTGGTAGTAGAATTACCTCTATTGGAGATGAAGGAGTCTTACTAACTCTTAGTAAAGTAGTAGTGCTTGATAAAAATAATAAAAGTGGATATGGTTGTAAATCTGCTTGGTATAAAGTATCTTATCAAGATGTTATTGGTTATATTTGTTCAAGTAATCAAGTAATAAAGGAAGAAGTAGAAGTTGATACTGATGGCGACTTTGAAAAGGAAATGTTAAGTAAAGGTTTCAATGAAAGCTATTTATCATCACTAAAAAGTCTTCATGAGAAACATCCAAACTGGATATTTAATGCCGTTAAGACTAATCTAGATTATAATGATGCTATCACTAATGAAACGATTGGAGAAATATCATTAGTAAATGGAACAGATGAAACTTTAAGAAAGAAAGACGACTATGGAAACTATATCGAGTCAGTTAAAGAAAAAGGCTGGTATCAAGCAAGTTCTAGTGCTGTCGGTTATTATATGGACCCTAGAAACTTCTTAACTGAAGAAGGAGTCTTTATGTTTGAAAACTTACAATATAATAAAGAAATTCAAACGAAAGATGCCTTAAAAAGTATTTTAAAAAACACTTTTATGGATAATGATGAATATGTAAACTACTTTATGAAAGCTGCTGATAAATCAGGAGCAAGTCCTACTTATCTTGCTAGTCGTGTAAGACAAGAAAAAGGTGCTAATGGTTCAACTGGCGTTGATGGAGCAAAATTTACTTTTGCTAAAGATAATGAATGTGCTAACCGCTATCGTAATAGTGATTCTTGGACGATACTTAATAACTGTGGAAATGATAAAGAATATAGTGGTATTTATAACTTTTATAATATTGGTGCATATGGAACTTACCAAAGTCCCGTTGTTAGGGGATTAATTTGGGCTAATGGTGGTTATGACGCTAGTGTTACTAGTTATATGCGACCTTGGGATAGTAAAGAAAAAGCTATTATCGGTGGTGCTCTTTATATCGTTAATGGTTATATAAATGCTAATCAACATACTCTTTACTTCCAAAAATTCAATGTTAGTCCATCAGCTTTAAACTCTACTTATACCCATCAATATATGTCTAATATTAAAGCCCCAGCTAGTGAAGCTTTATCAATCTATAAAGGTTATAAAAGTAATGACTTATTAGATAAGACCTATGAATTTTTAATTCCTGTTTATGAAAATATGCCAGGAGTAAGTGAAAGCCCTAAGACTGATGACGATAAACCAGTAACACCTCCAGAAGAAGTACCAGTAATTAAGATAGATGATGCTATCATTGCTAGTAGTTATCGCTTAAATAGTAATTACATTTCTGGAATAGAGTTGAATACTTCTAAAACTAATCTAGAAAATAAATTAAAAACAATCTATGAAGGCTTATCAGTTGTTAGTGTCAAAGATAAATATGGCAACAATAAAAATGATGCCTTAGCAACAAATGACGTAATTACTATCTCTAACTCTAAAGATACAAAAGAATATACGGTCGTTATTTATGGTGATAATAATGGTGATGGAACAACTAGTATCATTGACTTATTAAGAATTCAAAAGTATCTACTTGGTAATAACAACTTAACCGATGCTGAATTAATCGCTAGTGATTTAGATAAAGACGGTTTAATAACTGTAGTAGATTTATTAAGAATGCAAAAAAGTTTATTAGGATATAGTAAAATAGAACAGAAATGAGATGATTTAAATGTCTAAAAAGAAAATATTTGTCTTCCTTCTTTCCTTTTTCTTTTTTTGTGGGGTAGAAGAAGTAAGTGCAGCGACGATTAGCGTAGCAGGAACCACTAGTAGTGGTGTTGTTGGGGGAACAGTTACTGTCAATGTCACTGTTAATGAACCATCAGGACTAGGAGCTTGGGAGTTCAATGTCGCTTATGATAGTGATATTTTAACTCTTACTAGTGGACAAACTCATGTTGTAGATTATGTTCAAAGTCCAGGACAAACAAGAAAGACTTATTCTTATAAGTTCAATATTAAAAAAGAAGGAAATGCTAGTGTTTCTATCGCTTCTTCAAATTTCGTTTCTTATGATGAACAAACAAGAACAGCTCCTAAGGACTCTACTACTATCAATTGTACTAAAAGAGAAACTGTCATCGCTAATTATAGTAGCAATAATAACTTAGCTTCTCTTGGTGTAAAAGATTACCAGATATCTCCTACCTTCAATAAAAATACTCTTAACTATACCCTAGAAGTAGAACATGATGTTGAAAAAATAACTATCGAAGGAAGTAAAGAAGACTCTAAAAGTAGAGTTACTGGTCTTGGTGAAAAAGAAGTTCACGAAGGAGCTAACGCTTTCGATATTACTGTTACCGCCGAAAATGGTGCTATTAAAACTTATCACTTAACCGTAACAGTCAAAGAACTAGACCCTATAACCGTTAAAGTCGATAAAAAAGAAATGACTCTTATTCAACAAGAAAAAGAATTAGAAGGAAAAGTACCAGCTCACTTTGAAAAAACAACAGTAAAAGTAAATGATAAAGATGTTCTAGCTTATGAAAATAAGACCTTAAAATTAAAAATAGTTGCTCTAAAAGATAATAAAGGTAATATCGATTTCTATGAATATCAAGATAATAACTATAAACTATATAACCAAATAACTAGTGGAAATGTCACAATTCATATCTTAACAGATGAAAAGCAAA
>ERZ779865.2419-NODE-2419-length-11779-cov-8.201552_pt1 | contig 11779 bp, 14 predicted proteins | sample MGYA00433088_ERZ779865 | MGnify/ENA primary metagenome ERZ779865 (study PRJEB29588, sample SAMEA2151703) | human gut metagenome | biome: human gut; feature: human-associated habitat; material: faeces | place: Denmark | collected 2008/2010 ... | reverse complement strand
AAGCCGCCGGATATAGTGGGGTGACAGTCCGTAAATTTCAGCGGCTTTCTTAACGGTTCCCATGTTCGGATAGCGGATTGTATTGTTCAAGCAATGCACCTCTTTTCCTTCTGGTCGATGTGTGTCGCTCTCTGTGTGCCTGCATTAAACCATGGAGGGGGCTATATTTCAAGAGAGGCGAACGTGAACAGTGGTGCAGCGAGATGCAGCATTGATGAGCGGGAATCCCTACGCCCATTTGGAACAACGTGGAATTTCTTTGCATCTGGTGCCACGGAGTGCCGTCCTGTGTCGCGGGGTGCCATGACTTGCATCAGGTTTTCCCGGCGGAATATGGATAGATAGCACGAAAATCTGCCAAACAGGACGTTTGATGAAATTTTATCATGATAAAAATGAGCAGGCAGCAACAAGCCCCCGCGCGACATTGTGAGTGCCGGGCGGGGGTCGTTCAGTAAGGATGTATTGTGCAGAATGACGGACATTCACGCGCGCACACAGGCGCACGAGGCTGGCGGGATTGTCAGGGGACACCACGAGTAAGGCCAACGAGCGAAGCCGTTATTATTTGGGGCCGGGGGTACTGGGCTTTTTCATCAGCCCGCCGGGTGCACTTCCTGCTTTCCCTGCGTCAGAATCTGCATTACCTGTGGAATAAGTTCAGGATGTTCCCGCAACGCTTTCAAAAGCTCTTCATCAGTCATGCTGTTGTCTGATTTCTTCGCGGCCTTGGCAGCTGCCAAGTTGTCAAAGTAGACCTTGCAGTCAGCTTCCACATGATCTGCAAAATCGTCAAGCTGGCGATGAATGGCGTAGATGCCTGGATAGAAAGTTTCCGGTTCATTCTCGTCCTTTTCCAATGCGGTGCACATCGCACGCACCAATTGTGAAATCCCTCTGAGAATGTATAAATCCACATCAATCCCAGAAATTACACTAAAAGCACCATAATCATCCATTGTATTATCCTCCATTTGTTGTGCTGCACGCTCATGCAGCGTTATTATTCGATTGCCCCGCCGGGCTGCTTTGTTCAAGTGTCCACTGTGGACACTTTTCAGTGCGGCATATAATCATGCAGCAGATGATAGACCGTATACAGGATGAATACCGGAATACTGTCATTCCTCAGTGCCTGACGGATGCAGGCTGCATATTCTTTCGGCGATGCTTCATACATCCGTGTAGTGCGCTTGATGGGCTTGTTGGGGTCAATCTCTTTCATACGTTTTCACCTCCTAGCGTCGATTTCTAAAAAGCGTTGCCGCTCTTTGTCAAACCAGATGGGAATTGTACCGGTCAGACCTTCCTTGTTTTTGGCAAGGCTGGCTTGGAAAGACTCCCCGTCGTCATTGGTGACAACCTTTTCGACCAGAAGCAAAACCGCGTCTGCGTCCTGTTCCAACTGGCCGGACTCTTTCAGATCGGCAGTAGATGGAACAATGCGGTCAGCGTTGCGGTTCAGCTGGGCCAAGGCAACCACAAGGATGCCGGTGGTCTGTGCCAGCTCATGCAGGGCAATGGAGATTCCCGTGATAGCTTGATAGCGGTCTTTCGCCTTACCGTCTGCCAGCAGTTGCAGATAGTCGATAAAAACAATCTGTGCCTTCATCCTCTGGGCCTGTGCCTTCACCCATCCCACGCCCCGGCCAGATGCAGAGCGGATATATAACGGCAATTTGTGCAGTTCTGCAAGGCGGTCAAGTTCATGCTGGGGAACATTTTTTGCTTTAACCTCCGCCAAAGGAACCGCCAGACGGTTCGCAATGATGCGCGTTGTCAGCGTGGCCGGGGATGTCTCTAAGCTGAAATAGCACACGCGGAAGCCCCGCCGGGCCATCTCACAGGCCATTTGCAGAGACAGCGCTGTTTTACCAGAGCTCGGACGGCCACCAAGAATAAACAGATTGCCGGGTGATAGATTCAAGTTACGGTCCAGCACGGAAACCCCGGTGGGAATGTACCGTGGAGCCTTATCTTTGTTGCGGATGTACTCTTCTGTCAATTCACCGATGCTCTGGAAATCGTCACTGTTCTGGCCCAGAGTCAAAGCCTCACCCATCTGGCTGTACAGTTCGGGCAGATCATCATAGGCAGCGTTGGCGGATTGCAGAGCATAGGACTGGAAGCGAGTCAGTGCAGCCTGTTCCTGCACGAGTCGCACCCATGCTTCCACGTTTGAGCGAGTCGGGCGGACGCATTCGGCGGAATATTCCTCGACACAGCCCATAACAGCGGCTTTCTGAGCCGGATAGCGTGCACAAATCTGCACGGTGTCCAATATGCCTGTGGATATCCAGAAGCCTTGCAGGGCGGCAAAGATGGGCTGTACATCTGGCGCAAAGTCGGAGATGTCTAGCACAGGCAGGGCATAAGAAGCAAGCTCCGGCTGTACCAGCAGGGTGCCAAGAAGCACTTTTTGGACGTTCACCGCAGCACCTCCATCTTCTGCCAGTCCTCTCCGGCGGGTTCCTTGGCCTTTTTCCGTGCATCCCGCCGGGTTTCAACATCTCCCAGTGTGCGGACTCCATCGGCCTGCCAGCCTTTCAGAACGCCGTCAACGTACCGCCACTTGCGCACGTTGTTCTCTGCGGCTTCGTCAAAAGCCTTGCAAATCAACTCGGTTGAATAGACATCCTGCCACTTTTTGAGCTTGTCCAAGGCAGAGCGCGGGAACGTTCCCAAAGTCTTTTCATAGTGCTGCACGATTTCGGCAAGGCCTGAATCTGTGCGAGAATCGGCGGCGGTTTCTTCTTTACTTTCTTCTTCAGCAGAAACAGAAACAGAACCAGAAACAGCGATGTTTGCGATAGAATCATCGCAAGTATCGCAAATGCGATTTTTGCGACAAGTAGAATCGACTTCGCTGGAATGCCAGCGGCTTTCGTTGCCTTTCTTACCGGCATCGCTTCGTTTTTTCCGGGTGGCTTCCCATTTTCGGGCATTTTCCTGCAGCCCTCCCTCCATGAACGACCACGCTATTTGCAGAACAGGGTCATCAAAAGTTGGAATTATCCCATCTGGAAAATCAAGAAGAGCGTCTAAAATCCGGCCTTTCTGCTCTAAACTGAGGTTTTGCAGGGGCTTTTTCCACTCGGCGTAAAGAATAACGCTCTTGTGCTTATCGTCTTTCAAGCGGCATCACCAACCTCACCGAGCTACCCGGCGGATACCGCCCACTGTCTCCTCCAGCCCCGCCGGGCCCGGATCGCCTTTGTCAAAGTACCGGGCAAGGCTGTCCAGATTGATGAGCCAAACATGGCCAGTATTGACGAACGTGATTTTCCCGGCCTTGCACAGCCTGCGCAGATAGCTGGGAGACACCCCAAAGACATCAGCAGCTTTTTTGACCGTGGCCATCTGGGGATAGCTCCGAAATCTTATAGCATTTTCCACGCTTTACACCTCCTTACCGCCCACAGCGGTTATGATCTCGTCCCGGATGTGGCGCAGTTCCTCCACATCTTCCTGCAAGGTCTGTACCTGCCCGGCGGCGATAGCGTCTCTTAGTGCCAATTCGGCGGTTTCTGCGGTCGCAATGGCTAAACTAGGGTAATATCTCGCGGACTTCCTTAAAATCGTGTCTGTACCGGATAAAGTACGCTTTCCGACCACATAATAACAGCCGTTCTTTCCATCGACTGTCAAAAAGTAGTCTCCGAAAATACGAATCATGTTTTTCAATCCCTCCCAATGATTTCAGTGTTTTGTTGTTCTTGTTCGTTTGTTTTCGTTGCTGCTTGCATTGAATCATAAAGCGAAAATCATTGCAAGAACGATGCTTTTTGATGTGTAAAATGTTGCAAAGTGTGTTTGTTGAAAGAGAATCCAATGAAGAAAAACTCTTGAAATGCAAATAAACACAGATAGTAACGAATACTAACAACTACTAACGAATACTAACAGTATTTTTGATGAAGATTAGAGCTTTGAGATAGACAAATGATGCAACACTTTGCACTGAAAAATAAATGTGATATTTTAGAATCAGTGTAATGAATCTTATTTATCATCCAAAAGGCTTTCGAGCGGTATGCCAAGAGCTTGTGCGACCCGGAGAACAGAATTTTCGTTGCAGGACTTACCACCGCGCAGGGCTGTAACAGTTGCACGAGAGACAGTTGCTTTTTCTGCCAACTCTTGAACTTTCATATCCCGCCGGGCCATCTCTGCAATTAGTTTTACTCGGTCAATTCGCATTTTCAAATCATCCTTTCCATAAAGTAAAAACTTTATATTTTGATTTTATATCAAGTTTTTACTTTTGTCAATGGCTGAATTAAGGTTTTTACTTTACTTTTTCGCCGCGTCATGCTATTCTAAAATTGTAAGGAGGCGAGAACTTGGAGATTGGTGAAAAAATAAAAAGAGCAAGGCAAGAAGCAGGGATAACACAAGCTGAGCTTGCAAGAAGGCTTAATGTCACGCCACAGACGATAAGTCAGTATGAAAGAGGGTTAATTAACCCTAAATACGAAACAGCGCTTAAATTTGCAGAAGCTCTAGACTTACAACCATCATGGCTGTTCGGGGCAAAATTAGGAGAGTTAGAGACAGGAAATGCTGACAAGGAACACGCTTCACATGGTATGCTGTGGAAATTACTAAATCCAGGACCAGTAGAGACTCTAATACAAACACAGGAGGAATTGGATGTTCAACGAGCATTCCGAAAGCTGAACGATGAAGGCCAAAGAGTAGCTATTGAGCGGGTACAAGAACTTGCTCAGATTCCAAAATATCAACGAAGAGAAGAAAACGATGTGGATGAAGCCCCCGCCGGGGATGATTCTAAAGAAAACACACCCGCAGAGAAAGCGTGAATCTATGGCAAAGATCACAAAGCGCACAAAGAAGGACGGCACTTGCTCCTACTGCATCCGGGTCTCCAATGGTTACGACCGGCTAGGCCGTCAAGTGTTGGTCAATCGCACCTATACACCCCCGCCGGGGCTGACCGGGAAGAAGCTGGAAAAGGAACTGCAACGTCAGGCAGATGCCTTTGAACAGGAAGTGCGCAGCGGCATTTCGCTGGATGCGTCCATGAAGGTGGACGACCTGATAGAGCGCTGGTTCACAGAGTATGCCGAAAAGAAACTCAAGCCCAAAACCGTGTACGACTATCGGCGGCTTGTGCCGCGCATTTCTGCCGGTCTGGGGCAACTCAAGGTGTGCCAGATCAAGCCCTCGCACCTGATGGCTTTTTATTCCAACCTCGAAGAGCAGGGTGTGCGGGAAGATAGCGCCTATACTGCGGTTCCGGCCTTGCTGGAACAGTTGCCAAAGGGCAGACGCGGCCAGATCGCGGAGGCGGCGGGAGTGTCCGAGCGGACAATGGCGACACTGTACAGAGGCGGAAACGTCAGCCGGGCAACTGCTGAAAAGGTAGCCAGCGCCGCCGGGATGCCTCTTTCCAGGGCTTTTATAGAGCATAGCAAGGCAGGCGGCAGGCTCAACGGAAACACGGTGCAGCATTATCACCGGATGCTGTCCAGCGTGTTCACCAAGGCTGTGCAGTGGGGGCTTGTAGCAGAGAACCCGTGCAAGCGCGCAGAAGCCCCAAAGGCGCAAGAAGTAGACGTGCGGGCGCTGGAAGAAAAAGACGTTGTGCGCCTGCTGGAAGCCTTGCAGGACGCGCCCACACAGTACAGCGTTATCACACAGCTTGCCCTGCTCACGGGTGCCCGCCGGGGCGAGATATGCGCCCTGCGGTGGTCCGATATCGACATGGGCGCGGGAACGATTTCAATTGAACGCACCTTGCAGCACATTCCGGGCAAAGGTACGGTGTTCAACCCGCCCAAAACAAGGCGTTCTCGGCGGTGTGTGAAAGTCGGGCCGGACTGTGTGCAGCTCTTGCAGGAATACCGCCAGCACCAAAAGGCAGAACGGTTCAAAATTGGCTCCGAGTGGGTGCGCCGGGTGGAGATCGAGGGGAAGCGAGTGGAAAACGACCTGCTTTTCACCAAGTGGAACGGCGCACCAATGGACCCGGACGACGTGACAACGTGGTTCGGGCGGTTCCTGGCTGCTCATAACCTCGTATAATAAAATAGTAGTATTTATAGACCGCTCTCCAGCGGAATGCTACAATAAGTTCAGGATGCTGTGGATTGGTGGAACATCACCTACCGCAAAGACGGTTTTCGGGAGGCTCCAACCACAGCTTCTTTGTTGAAATGTTAATCAGTTAGATACCGCCAGACGGTTTATTTAGAACGAGGTTACAAGAGCAAAGAAGTCTGTGGTCCTGAACAGCATCGAAATAAATATACCGGAGGTATCAAAATGGTTTGTGTTGGAATTGATGTTGCCAAGGATAAGCATGACTGCTGTATTCTTGATTCAGACGGAATGGTTCGTGCTGACTGCTTTACCATCCCCAACAACATGGATGGATTTAAGCAGCTGCTTCAAACGATTCGAAACTGCACCAAAAAGTCAGACAAAATAAAAGTAGGACTTGAGGCTACCGGACATTACAGCTACAACATTCTTGGGTTCCTTCTTGACAACGGTCTGCCAACTTATGTCATTAACCCTTTGCACACTAACCTGTACCGAAAAAGTCTCAGCCTTCGCAAAACCAAAACCGATCGTGTGGATGCAAGAACGATTGCAACTATGCTATTGTCCGATGTAGACCTCAAGTCCTACACGGATACAGCATACCATAACGAAGAGTTAAAGTCACTAACAAGATACCGATTCGATAAGGTTCGTGAAAGAGCCAAGCTGAAGCAGTCAGTGTCCAGACTGGTCACGATTCTGTTTCCAGAACTGGAGAAGCTCGTTCCCTCTCTCCATATTGCTTCGGTTTATGCGCTCCTCAGTGAATATCCCGGTGCAAAACAGATTTCAGAAATTCATCTCACCAAGCTGACAAACCTTCTTGCGACAGCATCCAAGGGTCGTTATGGCAAAGATAAGGCTATCCAGATTCGAGATGCTGCCAGAACTTCCATTGGTTCCGTTATGCCTGCTAAATTTCTGGAACTGAAGCATACCATTAAACTCATTCGGGAACTCACCTCCGAGATTGATGAAATTGAAGTTTCTATTCAGAAAATCATGGATGAACTGAATCCACCGATTCTTTCTATTCCCGGTGTCGGTATCCAGTCAGCAGCCATGATTCTTGCTGAAATCGGTGATTTTTCCAACTTTGAATCTCCTGACAAAATCCTTGCTTACGCTGGCTGCTCTCCATCTACATACCAGTCCGGAAAACTTACAAACTGTTACGCTCACATGGAGAAGCGTGGTTCTCGTTATTTGCGATATGCCCTCTACAACGCAACCAAGTACGTCTGCCACTGGAATCCCGTCTTTGCTGAATATCTTGCCAAGAAACGTGCTGAAGGAAAGCACTACAATGTTGCCTTATCCCATGCCACGAAGAAACTTGTGCGGCTAATCTATGCCTTGCAGAAATCTGGCAAAGCATATCTTGTAGCTGCCTGATTCTCTCCAGAGCCTGAGCCAAATCCAAGAACAACTTAGCTGGCGCAGCGAACCCTTGACAAACCGAAGCATTCAAATGCTATTCTGTTTCTGCGAGGGTTGGCCGGGCTTGCTTTGCTATTCTCTCCGTCGCCCTCGCTGCATTGATTATGGCATTTGAATGCTGTTTGTCAGGGGCAGCGGTCGGCAGACGGATTTTTTCATTTTGGGGCTTGACTTTTAATAGTTAGTCTCCAAATTTTGCAAACAAAAAAGACCCCATCGGGTCTCTTGGTTCAGTCTGCGCTCAACGCGCTTCTTCCTGCTTCTTTTGTTTTGCCTGCTGCTTTTTCAGTTGCCACTGGTCGAGCAGCTTGATGATGATGTTTTCCATCTGTCGGGGCGTGTAGTTGCGCGGAAAGTATTTCCGCAGAGTTTCGTTTTTGATGGTCACGGTGTCCAGTTCGCTTTTCTTTTCCTCGTTCATAATGTCGTAGACAGCATCGTAGTCAAACTCGCCCTGCTGTGCCAGCTTTTTTATCCGAATGGCTTGCGAAAGAGAGGGCGCATTCTGGGAAGCATCCATTGCTTCTAAAAAATCTTGCTGCTGTTTTGCATCAAGATAAGACAATTCGACCGCAGGGTTAAAAGAGATTTTCTTTTCGTCCACCATGTCCAGTAGTTCAGGGACAAGATTGGTGAGCCGAATGAAACGCTGGACTTGTCTGCCGCTTTCATCAGTGGCTTTTCCGACTTCATCAGCGGCTTCCAACTTCCCGACAACTTGTCGGGAAGTTAAATCTGACCTAGCACCTTGATTTTTTATCGCATCCAGCTTCATCTTGTACGCAAATGCCCGCTCACTCGGTAGGATGTGTTCTCTCTGCAAATTGGAATCGACCATCAATATCGTGGCGGCATCATCCTTCATATTGCGCACAATGACTGGCACGGTGTCCAGATGGGCAAGCTCTGCGGCGTGTTTCCGGCGGTGCCCGGAGATGATCTCATAGCCGCCCTCTGGTCTGGGGCGGGCGATGAGCGGAGCCAGCACACCGAACTGCGAAATGCTTTCTACCGTCCGGGTCATTGCATCATCGTCCAGCACTTTGAATGGGTGGTCTTTGAACGGAAAAAGCTCATCCACAGGAATCTGCTGTACCTGTTCCCGCTGTTCTTCCTGCCGGGTCTCCTCTGAACTGAACAGGTCATCTAGCCCTTTCAGAGCTACGTTTAAGCCGCTTTTCGGCATCCGCCAACACCTCCTTTGCAAGAGAATGATAGGCTTCTGCCACCTTGCCCTTGGGGTCGTGCTGGAAAATGCTCTTGCCTGCGGCACTGGTTTCGGCGGCACGGACAGACCGGGGAATGGTCTGTCCGAACACCTTGATTTTACTTCCGTATGCTTGGCGTATCAGGGAGTCGATCTGCTTTCCGTAGTTGGTTCGGCTGTCCGTCATGGTGAGCAGGATTCCCTCGATTTTTAATTTCGGGTTGATCTGCCGCCGCACCTTGCCGACAGTCTGCAAAAGCTGCTCCAGACTTTTGGCAGAAAGATATTGAGCCTGTACGGGTATCAAGGCAGTGTCAGCCGCCGCCAGTGCATTGATGGTGAGCATATTGAGAGATGGCGGACAATCGATAATAATATAATCGTAATTGTCCTTTACTTTATCTGTAATCTCTTTCAATATGTATTCTTTATTGTCGATACCGACCAACTCAATTTCTGCTCCAGACAGATTTACATTAGACGGTATTAAATCCACATTTTCTACTACATCTTTTACAATTGTTGTCTCAACATCTGACTGTCCTACCAGAAGTTCATATAAGGTATCTTCTACTGCATTTTTGTCAACACCTAATCCACTGGTAGTATTTCCCTGAGGATCCATGTCAATCGTCAGAACTTTCTTTCCCTGTTCTGCAAGGCATGCTGAAAGGTTAATCGCTGTTGTTGATTTACCAACGCCGCCTTTCTGATTTGCAACTGCAATCGTTCTGCCCAATATCAACCCTCCCTTTCATAAGAATAATCTCTCGGAATCTTCAGCCCAGTAAAATCAAGACTTTCAGATCCCTTTTTTTATAAAATCCCCCACTTTTTTGCCAAAATCGCTTGACAAATCTACCGAAAAATGCGGCGCTTCGCGCCCTTGATCAAAAGTACATTTTTCGATTGGAGGCGATTTTCTTGTTACCTGTTAATTGCGGCAGTCATGCTGACTACCAGAACTTTGTTGTTGAAAATCTTCGTAAATATTATCCTGATCCAAATGCCCTTACTCGTTCCACCTGGGATATCATTGAACGCTTTTGGCATCTTGATCTGTCGGATACAAATGTCCTTTTAGCTGATAAATATTCCAAGTTTGGCCCAGCTCCAAGAATTCCTTCCTGTATGCAGCGTTCTTACCTGTTATCCATTGATTTTAAAGTTTCCTCTATCACCGAATGGGCTGCGCAGCTTAAGATGAATCCTCTTTTCGCTATCCTCAGTGGTTTTCGGGTTGGTGACACTCCAGGTGTTGGCACCTTTTATGATTTTATGAAACGCTTATGGGATTCTGATGATCCCCATATGTCACCCCATATCCATCCGCTGAAAACAAAAGTGAAAAAGCCAGATGCAAAAGGAGAAAAAGCTCCTTCAGTTGAAAAAATAACCGTTGCTGAGCTTCTTCCCCAACTGGAAAAGACTTCTTTTTCCCTCGATGACCAGCCTTACGCTTCTCTTTTTAAAATCTATCAGAAAGAATTTCTGGATGTCTCCGTGAAAAAGGGCCTGATCCATAAGGATAATCTCGCCCTTGCCGGTGATGGGACTCCTGTTGCCACTTCCCACAGGGAACGCAAAAAACGCATATGCAAATGTAAGGAAAATGGCATCTTTGACTGTAACTGTGACCGTTACTTTTCTCAGCCTGACTGTGACATCGGCTGGGATTCCTCTCGCGACTGCTTCTATCATGGATATGATTTATATATGCTGGTCGATTCGCAGAGTGATCTCCCGGTATTCCCCCATTATTCCTGTGCTTCAACACATGATTCGCATGGATTCCTTCAGGCCTTTTTTCGAATGGGATCTTTCCTTCCTGATTACAAAGTATCAAAAGTGCTTTTAGATTCTGCACATGATGCCATGCCTTACTATCAATACTTTAAGCGCCAAAACATCACTCCATTTATTGATCTGAACAGCAAAGCTGGAAGACCACCTGTCTATAAAAATGATTTTACCATTGATAAAGACGGGGTTCCTGTCTGCCCAGCCGGACACCGGATGCGGCGCGATGGTATCGAAGCTGCGAAAGGACGCATGAAATTCAAATGTCCGAAGATCAGTCATGCAGGCGGCTGTATTTCCTGTACCTGTGACAATCCATGCTCAAACGCGAAATATGGACGCACCGTCCATTTGGTCTTAAATGACAACCCAAGACTCTTTAACAATCCGCCAAGAAGCAGCAAAGAATGGAAACAGGAATACAATGCAAGAACATCTGTAGAACGTTCAAACAAACGTGAGAAATTAGACTTCAGATTAGAAGACGGCAGACACCGCTCTACAAAGATGTGGTACTGCCGCCTCTATCACATCCTGATGTTACAGCATCTGGATGCATGGGATCTGCCATCTGAATCTCCCCTGAGAAAGTTGATTTTGGATGTAGCATAATCCTATTGACTATCATACCACGCTTAGAGCCATAGTGAAAGCTATGTTTATTTCTCATGCCGTTTTTTTGTTCCAGAAACAATATCTACTTTTCAAAGTTCACTGCCAGAGTTTCGCTGGCATGATCAATCAGAATTCCGAGAGATCATCGTTCTTTTTTCTCATACCTACATTTCCTTTCACATATCAAATTCAACTACTACAATGTACCATTCTCCCGTAATGCCAATATTTTTTCTATTGCTTCCTGTCTTGTTATGCCTTCTCTTTTGGCTTTTATTGGTGTTAGTATATAACCATAGACATAAAAAGTTGAACAGCCTATAATAATCATAATAATGTAAAGGAGCTGTTCAACATGGCAAAAAACCAAAAGAAGTACACACAAGAGTTTAAGCAACAAATTGTGGATTTGTACAATACAGGAAATTACTCATTTCCTCAGTTATCAAGTGAATATGGCGTAGCAAAGTCAACTATCTTAAACTGGGTAAGAAATCTAAGTCCTATCCAGGTTTCTGAGACAGGAAAAAGGGCTTATCATCTTTGATAGAGCCGGCCCAACAAGCATGGTATTACATTTTGCGATTTTGCATATGAAAAAGGAATCAATGAACTCTTCATTGACTCCTTTGATGATTACATCACACA
>ERZ779865.2411-NODE-2411-length-11798-cov-7.044537_pt1 | contig 11798 bp, 10 predicted proteins | sample MGYA00433088_ERZ779865 | MGnify/ENA primary metagenome ERZ779865 (study PRJEB29588, sample SAMEA2151703) | human gut metagenome | biome: human gut; feature: human-associated habitat; material: faeces | place: Denmark | collected 2008/2010 ... | reverse complement strand
GCAAAACGGTTCGCCCCGTTTTTCAGGGGCGAAGATTATTCGCTATAACTTCACGCCGATGACGTTTACGTTTACCGTGTCCACAATCATGCCCGTGAAGCTTTCTACTTTGTATTTTACCGCCTCGCGCAAAGATTCGGCAACCGCGCCGATCGATACGCCGTACTTGATGATTACGTACATATCGATGTAGATCCTGTTGCCCTCCGTGACGACTTTTACGCCGCGCCCGCCTGCGTCGCGTTTTAAAAGCTCGGCAAGCGAATCGGTGAAACGGCGGGAAACAAGTTCTACGATGCCGTAGCACTCCATCGCCGTGTGTGAAGCGACTTTGGCTATGGCAAGATCGGATATTGAAATTTTTCCGTATGCGTTACTTGTATTAACCGACATAGCAAATCTCCGTTTTCTATTCTATTGTATATCATTTCGCCGTATTTTGCAAGCAATTTACGATACTTTTCGGCGATTTTCTGTTTTCGGAGGCGGTTTGGGGGCGAAATTTTGACAATTTACGGGGGATTTTTGCCGCGAAAGAAATATTTTTTTATTTTTCCACGAAATAACTGCAACAGATAAAATTCCAGAAACAATAACTAGTGTAGAACCAAGTGTTGTAATTAGTTTCATAATTGTAAGTATAGTATTGTTTACAGGAAAAATAGACATTATAAATTGATAAATGGGTAAATCAAAAAGTATCATATAGTCTCCCTTTCAAATAATATACAAAAATTATAGTATATTAAAAATTAAAAAGCAACATATGAGGTTGATTTTAAAAAAGATGCGTGGTACTATAAAGATGACTCGTAAACAAAGAGAAGAATAGGAGGTATTCATATGATTATAGAATTACCTGAGATGTTCTACAAAGCAGACGGAAAGAAATATGTACGGGTTAAAAATGGCATACTAGAGATTCGTGGATACTGGGACTTTGAGAAACTCATGGTACAGCTGGCGTATGAGATGAAAGGCAAATGTCAATGCTATTATTGCAGAAAAAGTGTAGATCCAAAGAAAATAACAATTGATCATTTATTCCCAAGCGATTTTGGGGGAATGTCAATTACAAATAATTTGGAACCAGCATGTCAGAAATGCAATAGCAGTAAGTCTAACATGAACCAATACGAATATGGTGTGTGGAGGACTATACGGGATGAAGAAGCTCAGAAAAGTTTCTATCATAGTGTAGTTGCCAAAAAGAAAAAGAGAAAGTTCAACGCTAAGGTAAAAAAAGGTTTTGATTTACCTAAAAGCTGGGTTGAATATCGGAGGTTGGATAGTATCCAAAAAATCAGCAAAGTAAGCAATACCAATAGTAATAAGTTCAAAAGAATGTTAACTTTTGCAAGAAGGTATAACAAACTCCCAAGAACGATTGTTGTATCCAGAAATGGAAAACTCCTGGATGGAGCAACAGCATACGAGGTCGCTAAAAAGCTGAGATTTGTGGAAGTACCAGTAACTGTTCTCGAAAATGTTGTCATCTATAGAGACTAATCTGTTTGCTAAAGAAACTCCCCTGACGATGGTTAGGGGAGTTTTCTTATCTTTTTATTGTACTACAATGTGAATATTGATATAATACAACATATATGAGAAATAGAGAGGATAATAAAATGAAATATATAATAGATCGAATAGAAAACAATTTAGTAATCTGTGAAAATCAAGAAACTAAAAAGATGGAAGAATTTCCTAAAAGTATGTTTCAAGAAGAAATAAAAGATGGAGATGTTGTTATAAAAGAAGGCAATTCATTCAAAATTGATGAAGAAGAAACAGCTATTAGAAAAAAACATATTGAAGACTTAATGAAAAAATTAATGAACTAAAATCTTCAGAAAGGAAATACTAACATGGCAAATAAGTGGACAAACGAACAGTTAAGTGCAATAACACAAAAAGGTAATAACATACTAGTAGCAGCAGCTGCTGGTAGTGGAAAGACCACTGTTTTAGTTGAAAGAATTATAAGAAAAATAATTAATGATAATGTAGATATAGATAAAATATTAGTCGTAACATTTACAAATGCTGCAGCATCAGAAATGCGAGAAAGAATATTAACAGCTTTGTATAAGCAAATTGATGAGGATCCATTAAATCAAAGACTAAGAAAACAGATAGTATTATTAAATAAAGCAAGCATTTGCACAATAGATGCATTTTGTTTAGATATAATTAGAAATAATTTCTTTGAAATAGGAGCTTCATCAAACTTTAGAATAGCTGATAACACAGAATTAGAATTACTAAAGCAAGAAGCAATTGAAGAGACTTTTGAAGAACTATATTTAGAAAACGATGATGAATTTAATAAATTAATTGAATTATATGCTGGATATAAAGATGACGAAAATTTAAAAAATATAATTTTAAAAATTCATAATTACATTCAAAGTGCGCCATTCCCAGAAGATTGGTTAGAAGAACAAATTGAAAAATTTAATATGAGTAACATAGAAGATTTTTCACAAACAGAATGGGGAAAAATCATTTTAAAAAATTTCAGGGATGAAGTATTAAATTCAATTCAAATCCTAGAAAGCAGTAAACATCAATTAGATATGATTACTGAATTATCAAAGTTTTCACTAGTCGTTGCAGACGATATAAATCAATTAAAATTTTTAGAACAAAATTGGGATAACTGGGAAAGAGCTTACGAAATAGCTAATAATTTAAAATTCAAAACATGGCCAACAGATAAAAAAGTAGTAAGTAATTTAAAAGAAGACACTAAAAAAGCCAGAGATAATGTGAAAAAAAGAATATCAAAAGCCGTATCTCAAACATTTATATATAATACAGAAGAAGCGGTTGAAGACATTAATGCAATGTACCCAATACTTAAAAAAATAAAAGACGTAACACTAAAATTCATGGAAAAGTTTTCAGAGAAAAAATCAAACAAAAATATAATGGACTTTAGTGATATAGAACATTATGCTTTAAAGATCTTATTAAAAAAAGATGAAAATGGAATATATCAAAAAACAGAAGTTGCCAAAAAATATGAAGAAAAATTTAATGAAATAGCTATTGATGAATATCAAGATAGTAACTTAGTTCAAGAATATATTTTAACATCAATTTCAAATAAAAAAAACATCTTTATGGTAGGCGACGTAAAGCAAAGTATATATAGATTTAGACAAGCAAAACCAGAACTATTTTTAGACAAATATCAAAAATATGGACTAGAACCAAATGAATATGGCCAAAAAATAAAACTATTCAAAAATTTCAGAAGTAGAGAGAACATACTAGATACAACAAACCTAATATTCTCAGACATTATGAGTGCTGACTTTGGTGAAATAGAATATGATGAAAGTGAATATTTGAATCTTGGAGCAACATATGAAGAACCAACAGAAAATGTAGAATTTGCGGGAAAGACCGAACTAGATATAATTGATTTGAAAAAAGAAGAAAATGAAGATGGCGAAGAAATAGAAGAAGATAATTCAAGTGAGTTACTAGAAAAAACAGAAATCGAAGCAAAATTTGTGGCAAACAGAATTCAAAAATTAATAAAATCAAAATATCAAGTATATGACAGAAAAACAGGATATAGGGACATAACATACAAAGATATTGTAATTTTGTTAAGAGCTACATCAAATACAGCAAACGTGTTTGAAAAAGAATTACTAAATTTAAATATACCTGTTTTTAGTGATCAAGCAGAAAACTATTTGGAATCAATAGAAATAAGAACAATAACATCATTACTAAAAATAATAGATAATCCATATAGAGACATACCTTTAGTAACAGTAATGAGATCAATCATAGGAGATTTCACAGATAATGAATTGATCGAAATTAGACTAACACAAAATGAAGGATATTTTTACGATTCATTAAAAGAAGCAAAAGCATCGCCAAAAATAGATGGTAAATTAAAAGAAAAAGTAATAAATTTTCTTGATAAACTAAACAAATGGAGAGAAGAAGAAAGATATCTTCCATTAAATGAATTTATTCAAAAAATATATGAAGAAACAGATTATTACAACTATGTTAGATTAATGCCAAATGGACAAGTAAGAAAAGCAAACTTAAAAATGTTATTAGACAGAGCAAAAGATTACGAAAAAATCAGCTTCAAGGGATTATTTAATTTTATTAGATACTTAGAAAAAGTAAAAAGTAGTAACAGTGATTTATCTTCAGCTAAAGTAATTGGGGAAAATGAAAACGTAGTTAGAATTATGAGTATTCACAAAAGTAAAGGACTTGAATTTCCAGTTGCAATAATTTCAAGAACAGATAAGAAATTCAATCAAAAAGATTTAAATGAAAGCATTTTATTACACCAAGATATAGGTTTTGGAATGCAATATATTAATTATGATAGAAAGATCGAATATACTACAGCAACAAAAGAAGCAATAAAAATTAAAACTAAAGAAGAATCAATTGCAGAAGAAATGAGAATTTTATATGTTGCATTAACAAGAGCAAAAGAAAAACTTATAATAACAGGTGTCGAAAATGATTTTACAAAATCAATTGAACAGAAAAAAGAATTGTTAGAAATTTACGAAAAAGAAAATTATAAAATAAATCACTTGGTATTAAAGAAATACCTAAGTTATCTTGAATGGATAGAACTAGTATATTTAAACCATCAAGATATTGAAAATCAAATAACATTAAATAAGATAGCTAAAAAAGACGTGCTTAAAGCAGAAGAAAATCAAGAAGAACAAGAAAAAAGAAACATAGAATTACCTGAAAAAATAGATTATGAAAAGATAAATGAAATTTTAAATTGGCAATATAAATACAAAGAAATGACAAACATTCAAAGTAAAATGAGTGTAACCAAAATAAAAGAATTAAAAAATAATGAAACTCAAAAGCAACAACATATAGAAATTAAGCCAAAGTTTATGCTAGATAAAACAAAAGTATCATCTGCTGAAAGAGGAACAATAACTCACTTAATTTTACAAAAGCTAGATTTCACAAAAGAATATTCAAAAGAAGAATTAGCACAGTTTGTTAATAATTTATGTACTAAAAATATAATAACTCAAATACAAAAAGACAGCATAAACATAGAAAAAATATATCAAATAATCAATACACAATTTATAAAGAATTTAAAAAATGCAAAAGAAATAAAAAAAGAAACACCATTTTATACATACATAAATACTAAAGAAATATATAATACACAAAACTCTGAAAATATATTAGTACAAGGTATTATAGACTTATATTACATCAACCAACAAAATGAAGTAATTTTAGTAGATTATAAGACAGACTATGTAGAAGGTTCGGGAGAAGAATTAATAGACAAATACAAAGTACAGTTAGAAATTTATAAAAAAGCACTAGAAGAATCATTAAAAGAGAAAGTAAAACATGTATACATATATTCAATATATCTAAATAAAGAAATAGAAATAACCTTCTAATCGGCTAAAATGAGGTTGTACCGTATTTACAACAGATATAAAATGTAGTATAATAGTAATAGTTGAGACAAAAAATGGAATAAAAAATAGGAGGAAGCTATGAAAAGAATGCAAACGTTTTTTACATACGCTTTAATAATTATAGCATTTTACTTTTTTTCAAATTTTTTAATAGATTTTGGAATAAGAAGTTCATATAAAGATGTAAGTGATGAAAATATCAAAATAGAGCAAGCTGATAACGGGTTTGAAATAAATGTTGATAAGGCCAATTCAAATAGAAGACAATCATACTTTACAGGTACAGTAAAAAATAATTCTGATAAAGTAATTGAAAAACAATATGTAAAAGTTGATTCATATTATAAAGGAAAACTAATGCAAGAAAAATATTTGGCATTTGAAAATATGCAACCAGGAGAAGAAAGAAAATTTAAACTACTATATTCTTTAGGAAAAATAGATGAATATAGAGTTTCTTATGTTGATGAAATACCAATAAATAAAACAATCATAGACAAAGGTATAGAAAAAGTTGTTGAGTATTATAACAAAGCTAAGAACACTAACTGGAAAGAAAAAGGTGCAGGTTTACTAGGTGGAGTTGCAGATAAATTTGAGCCAGTACATGTAGAAGGAAGCAACTGGGAACTATTTGTTGCTGTAATGTGGATATGGTATGCTATTCCATCAGGAGCAATATGGTTTATAATATAATGATGAATAATAGAAAAAGAGCAAATTTAAGTTTGCTCTTTTTTACGTTTAGAAAGAAAAATTAATATTTTATGTAGAAATATATTTTAATAGAAAATATGAACATGAAAATATTACCAAAATAGATTTTTGTTATATCAATATAATCAATATTTTGATATGCAGATATATTGAAATATAAGCATTAATTTGATAGAATAATATAAATTTATTTAAGGAGATTTAAGCGTGAACGACAATCAAAAGCAAATTAGAAATTTTAGTATAATAGCACATATAGATCATGGAAAATCAACATTGGCAGATAGATTAATTGAAATGACAGGAGTACTTACAAAAAGAGAAATGGAAAGCCAAGTTTTAGACAATATGGATATTGAAAAAGAAAGAGGAATAACCATAAAGTCTCAAGCTGTAAGAATGAATTATACAGCAAAGGATGGACAAACATATGAACTAAACTTAATAGACACACCTGGTCATGTTGACTTTAATTATGAAGTTTCAAGAAGCTTAGCAGCATGTGAAGGAGCAATTTTAGTTGTAGATAGTAGTCAAGGTGTAGAAGCACAAACACTAGCCAATGTATATTTAGCATTAGATAATAATCTAGAAATAATACCAGTAATAAATAAAGTAGATTTACCAAATGCAAGACCAGATGAAGTAAAAGCTGAAATAGAAGATATCATTGGAATTCCAGCAATGGATGCACCATGTATTTCTGCTAAGTCTGGATTAAATGTTGAACAAGTATTAGAAAGAATCGTTTCAGACATTCCAGCACCACAAGGAGATAGAAACGGAAAATTAAAATGTTTAATATTTGATTCATTTTATGACAATTACAAAGGTGCAATCAGCTATGTTAGAGTAAAAGAAGGAACAGTAAAAGTGGGAGATGAAATTCTATTTATGGCAACAGGAAAACATTTTACTGTAACAGAAGTAGGATATTTTGGAGCAGGGCAATACGTTCCAGCAAACGAATTAAAAGCTGGCGAAGTTGGATACATAGCAGCAAGTATAAAAAATGTATCAGACTTACATGTTGGTGATACAATTACAAATTTTGAAAATCCAGCTGAGAAACCATTACCAGGATACAAAAAAGCTAATTCAATGGTATATTGTGGAATGTATCCATTAGATGGTAGCGAATATGAAAATTTGAAAGATGCTCTTGAAAAATTAAAATTAAACGATGCAGCTTTAGAGTATGAACCAGAAACATCAATAGCTTTAGGATTTGGATTTAGATGCGGTTTCCTTGGATTACTACATCTAGAGATAGTTATAGAAAGATTAGAAAGAGAATTCGATTTAGGATTAATAACAACAGCACCATCAGTTATATATAAGGTGTATAAAACAAATGGAGAAGTAATTGAATTATACAATCCAACAGATTTGCCTAAAACACAAGAAATAAAATACATAGAAGAGCCAATCATGAAAGCTGAAATAATGACACCTAAAGAATTTGTTGGAAATATAATGGATATTTGCCAAAAAAGAAGAGGTACATATATAGATATGAAATATCTAGACAGCAACAGGGTTACATTAGAATATGATTTGCCTTTAAATGAAATAATATATGACTTTTTTGACACACTAAAATCAAAGACAAAAGGATATGCATCAGTAGACTATGAATTTAAAGAGTATAAAAGATCAGAACTTGTAAAATTAGATATACATATAAATAATGAAGCAGTAGATGCTTTATCATTCATAGTTCATAAAGACAGTGCTTATACAAGAGGAAGAAAAATGGCTGAAAAATTAAAAACAGTTATACCAAGACAATTATTTGAAATTCCAATTCAAGCAGTTGTAAGCGGAAAAATAATTGCAAGAGAGACTTTATCAGCTATGAGAAAAGACGTATTGGCAAAATGTTATGGAGGAGATATTACAAGAAAGAAAAAACTTCTAGAAAAACAGAAAAAAGGTAAAAAGAAAATGAGACAAATAGGAAATGTTGAAGTACCTCAAGAAGCATTTTTAGCAGTGTTAAAATTAGACGATGAAGAATAAGGAGAACGAAAGATGAAAAGTTTAAGAAAGATAGCTTTAATTATAAGTGCCTTAATAATATTTATGATACCAACAGCACTAGCGGCAACAGCTTCAAATGAAATTACTGAAGAACAAACAAATTACAACATAATTTCAGAAGAAGGAAGAGTGAAATTTCAAAGATTTGTTGAGATAAAAGATAATTATGAAAAATTTTGTATATTAGAAGGCATACTATTTGTTATAGTAGTAATAATGACAGTAAAAACAAAAGCCATAGATACATCTACTAAATCAGGCCTACTTGTTGCAATACTTGGAATAGCCGCCTATGTATTCAGATTTTGTGTGGAAGGTAATATAATTTATGTACTAGATACTTTCTTACAAATATTAGGAGTAATTTTAATTCTATTAGCTTACTGGTTTATATATAAAAATGAAAATATTTTAATATACGCTCCAGTATGTGCATGTGGAATATTCTATTCAGTGAATAATTTGGAATTAGTAAAATCTAATATACTATGTCAAGCCTTTTTAATAGTTGCACCATTTATATTATATATATTAGGAAGAATAATGCACAAAACTAAAGAAATAGAAATGTTAAAACCTGTGAAAGAAAAACATGAAAGGAATAAATAAAATGAAACCAGAATTTAAGAAAAATGATAACAAAAGAAATTTCAAAAATAACAATAGAAAGAATTATGACAACAGAGATAATAAGCCAAAAGATGAAAATGAATATGATGACATAGTAGAAGGAAGAAATGCAGTTTTAGAATTGTTGAATTCAGATAGAGACATTAATAAAATATTTGTACAAAGTGGAGAAAGACATGGATCAATAAATAAAATTATTGCAGTAGCAAAAGAAAACAAAGTAGTAGTTACTGAAGTTGAAAAATCAAAATTAGATTTCATGTCAAAGACTAAAAATCACCAAGGCGTAATTGCAGTGGTTCCACCGTTTAATTACTGTGAAGTAGAAGATATATTAGACTTTGCAAAGAGTAAAAATGAAGATGCTTTTATATTAATACTAGATGGAATAGAAGATCCACATAATTTAGGATCAATAATTAGAACTGCTGAAACAGCTGGAGTTCATGGAATAATAATTCCAAAAAGAAGAACTGTAACAGTAAATAGCACAGTTGCAAAAGTATCAGCAGGTGCGGTAGAACACATGAAGATTGCAAGAGTAAATAATATAACAGAGACAATTAGAAAATTAAAAGAAAACGGATTATGGATTATAGGAACAGACGGAGAAGCAAGAACTTTATATTACAATCAGGATCTTAAAGGTGATATTGCAATAATCATAGGTAGTGAAGGTTTTGGTATGAGTAGACTAGTAAAAGAAAATACAGATATGCTTGTAAAAATTCCTATGAAAGGAAAAATAACATCTTTAAATGCATCAGTATCAGCAGGTATCATAATCTATGAAGCTGTAAAACAACGTTTAAAATAAAAAAGTATGAATCATAAAATTAATACTTGCATTAGTAAAAATATAATGATAAAATAAACACATAATTTTTGTTGAGACAAAACAGATAAAAAAAAAACCCCTTTTTTTTATCTGTTTTTTTGTTTTTTAGGGTTTTACAAGAAAGGTAGGATAAATAAAATGAAGACTAAATATGTATTTGTCACAGGAGGAGTAGTTTCAGGATTAGGAAAAGGAATAACAGCAGCATCACTAGGAAGACTATTAAAAAATAGAGGTTATAAAGTTACAATACAAAAATTTGATCCATATATAAATGTAGATCCAGGAACAATGAGTCCTTATGAACATGGAGAAGTATTTGTAACAAATGATGGAGCAGAAACAGACTTAGACTTAGGACATTATGAAAGATTTATAGATGAGGCACTAACAAAAGATTCAAGTGTATCAATGGGACAGATTTATTCAAGTGTAATTGAAAAGGAAAGAAAAGGTACATATTTAGGAAAAACAATCCAAGTAATTCCTCATATTACAAATGAAATAAAAGAAAAAATTTATTCATTTGAAAATACAGATACTGATGTTGTAATAACAGAATTAGGTGGAACAGTAGGAGATATGGAAGGACTTGCGTTAATAGAAGCAATTAGACAAGTTGGTATAGAAAAAGATATTAATGATGTTTGTTACATTCATGTAACTCTATTACCATTCATATCAGGCTCAAAAGAAATAAAGTCAAAGCCAACACAACACTCAGTAAAAGAGTTACAGTCATTTGGTATAAAACCAGATATACTAGTTGCAAGAGCTGATGAACATATAGAAAAAGAAATGAAAGAAAAAATTGCATTATTTTGCAACGTTAGACCAGAAAATGTAATAGAAAATATGACAGCAGAAAGCTTATATGAAGTTCCACTATTACTTGAAAAAGAGGGACTTGCAAGAGCAGTTTGTAAGAAGTTAGGATTAAATCAAGAATGTAATAATGAAAATTGGAATGAATTAAATAAAAAAATAAAATCATGTCAAGAAGTAGTTAATATTGCTTTAGTAGGAAAATATATGAAATTAGAAGATTCATACCTATCAGTTGCAGAAAGTTTAAGACATGGTGGATATGCAAATGGAGTAAAAGTAAAAGTAGGATTTATTGATTCAGAAACAATCAATGATGATAATGTTGCAGAAGTTTTAAAAGACTATCATGGAATCCTTGTTCCAGGTGGATTTGGAAGCAGAGGAATCGAAGGAAAAATATCAGCAATAAAATATGCAAGAGAAAATAAAATTCCATTCTTAGGAATATGCTTAGGTATGCAAATGGCAGTTGTTGAGTTTGCAAGAAATGTATTGGGATTGAAAGATGCAAATTCAGCAGAGTTTAGTAAAGATACAAAAAATCCTGTAATTCATATAATGGAATCACAAAAAAGTGTAACTAAAAAAGGCGGTACAATGAGACTTGGAACATATCCTTGCATAATAAAAGAAAATACACTAGCCGAGAAAGTATATGGAAAGAAAGAAATATCAGAAAGACATAGACATAGATACGAATATAACAATGATTATAAAGAAGCTTTAGAATCAAAAGGATTAATATGTTCAGGAACATCACCAGATGGTAGCTTAGTAGAAATAGTAGAATTAAAAGATCATCCATATTTTATAGCAGGACAATTTCACCCAGAATTTCAATCAAGACCAGATAGACCAGGTCCATTATTTGTTGGTTTAGTAAAAAATGCAAAAGAAAAAGGACTTGGTGAAGATGTTAAGTTCTATTTACAATTCTTTAAATATGGATGCCCTCCACATGGTGGATTTGCTATAGGTGTAGATAGACTTACAATGTTATTATTAGGACTTACAATAAAAAATACACAATTTGTATTTAGAGGACCTAATAGGTTAGAACCATAAGAAACAGTATTGTTTCTTTTTCTTTCTTATGATATAATACAACACCAATGGAGGATTTATATGGAAAATATTGATTTATGGAATAAAAATTATGATTTAGCAAGAATTTATTATGAAAAAAATGGAAATTTATTAATACCAAATAGATTTAAGACAAAAAATGGATATGAATATGATGAAAATGGAATTTATTTAGGAGTATGGAT
>ERZ779865.2407-NODE-2407-length-11812-cov-3.885005_pt1 | contig 11812 bp, 10 predicted proteins | sample MGYA00433088_ERZ779865 | MGnify/ENA primary metagenome ERZ779865 (study PRJEB29588, sample SAMEA2151703) | human gut metagenome | biome: human gut; feature: human-associated habitat; material: faeces | place: Denmark | collected 2008/2010 ... | reverse complement strand
AAACTGGAATTTGAACTGTTATTATTCACTGTCCATTAAGAACCTATTGGCATAATTACTAAGTGCTTCGCAAGGTTCATACTTACATTTGTAACCAACTCCGTCAATTATAATGAACGGATTATAAGCCCCGACTTCCACTTGTGTTCCGTCCATCATATGGAGCGTAAAAATAACCCCTTGGCCAGAATACTCTGTATAAGAATTATCCTCATTATAAATAACCACATTTCTCAAATACCCTGTCAATTCTTCAATGTCTGTTATCTTAATGGTTTCATTCGGTGGTATCAAAAGCACTGTTGCCGATTCTACATTTGTTGCACTAAGATTCTTAAATGGCTTCTTGCCAGATAAAACAATACATACAATGCCTGCTATTATCATGCAAGCTAGTACCACAATCAATATTTTGTTGTTTTTCTTCATACTGTACCTCCCCAAACTGAAAATTGTCTATCCAAACTGGAATGGAATAACAATATTAAGCAGGAATGCAAGAACTATACTAATTGTTCCCATTAGCACAGAACTTTTCAATGTGTCCCTCCTCAAAACAGTAAGTCCGATAATAAAGACTATCAATTCTAAAACAGAGCGTGCTTTGAAATATCCCCATCCATATACGAAAGTCATGTTAGACAATACTGCTAAAATCAATACTGATAGCACAAATGCAGGTCTGCTCTTTCCTTTCGCATACCAACAGACAAATGCCAAGAACGGAGAAATCATGGTAAAGCCAAACCAAATCATAGCGTAGCTTCTTGGGAAAAAGCCTGCGACATAGTTTGAATACAAATAGTAACTTACAACCATGCCAGCAAAAAACGCAAAAACATTAACACTTGCTCTTATTGCAGAATTACTATAAATAGAAATACACAGTGCAATCAATACCCAGATTGCAAAACGTCCAAGGAAGTTATGAACATCTAATGCTGCATCTATTGCCATAAGCCCACTGGGAAGTTCAGCTTGACGAAAATCCAAAAATTTTGAAAAAGTCCCCAAAGCTATTCCAAGGAACAATACAGCTATAGTATTTATAATTTTTCTATTATTAGATATTGGTTTTTCTACATTCCTGATATCATTCAAAAACTTTATCATAATTACCCTCACAATTTCCGATTTGGTAAACCATCTATACAATACTTATTTGTCTTAAATGTCGCATGAAACAGATTACGCAAAAAGGAAGTCATTTCTTCCCAATAACCGTAAACATTCGCTTCTTGCATCGGCGTATCGTATTCATCCAGTAAGATAATCACTTTTTTTCCATATGCATGCTCCAAATATCTGCACAAATAATTAAGACTGTCACACGCGGTAACATCATCCATTTCTGCCATCTCTGTCAGAATGTGCCGGTATGCCATTTTTTCGGATTCCATAAGTTTTTCATTTTCGAGCAGATATTCAAAATCCTGATACAGACTTACAATCCGGGATTTGACCTGTTTTTTTGCATCAGATACATTATCCGCTTTTACCGATGCAAAACTGAGATATAAAACAGGATATGTGCCCTGAATCTGCCGATACCCGGAATCTTTCCAGATATCAAGTCCTTCAAACAAATCTCCCCTGTCTGCATATTTATTGGAAAAAAAGCAGTTGAGCATACTCATATTAAGGGTTTTGCCAAAACGTCTTGGACGTGTGATCAGCGTAACATCATCCCTGTAGTTCCACCACTGCCGTATGAAATCTGTCTTATCAATGTAAAAGCACTGACTTTCTCTTAATGCTGCAAAATCCTATTTGCCAATTCCAACCTGTTTTTGCATAGTTCTACCCACTTTCCACGGTTTTGTGCGTTTCATTATTTTTATTTATCATAGCAGATAACGTTTTAAAATGCCACCTTCTCCAGATGTTTTCATTTCTAAATGCGTCTGTAAGTATGGAGGACAAAACTTAACAGATCCCAAAGCAATTCTAAAAAAATATTAAAAATTTTCCTTTACAGTTATTCAATTTTAATACTATAATACAAGGGATTATAAAATAGTAAAGAGGCCTGCCATCATGCAGAACATAAAAACGATTGCCGGAACTTTCACGATAGGCACTTATGAAATTCCAAAACAATATGTATGTGCAAAAACACCCACAATTACACAAAAAAATGATATCTGTGAGATCGTAACCTACGATCAGCAGATTACCGTAAATGGACATAACTATGCTCCGGTACTGCATCAAAACTGTATGCAGCCGGAGCAGATTACATTATATCCACTTGTAATCCGGCAGGAACACGCGACACTGACCGTGTCCGACCGTTATCATACCGGACATTGGAAATCCGGGGATGACACACAGATTTCCGACTGGCGTCCAAAGCTTATGCACCGGGGATGTGTGCCATGTACCAATTGCGGAAGGTGTTAGCACTTTTTATATTTTATTCCAGCCAAAGTGTAACCGCAGATTTATTTTCACTTGGTCTGTAATATATTTTACGGTCTTTTATGCTAACTTCCATTTCCTGATGTGCGTAAATTTGTCTGATATGATCTGGAATGCCTTCCGGAAGTTCTATTTCAATTACCTCCGGCAACTCTCCACCAAATACATGAATAACCACATACGCCTGCTTATTTTTTCCTACCCGTAAAAGAGCCTGCCAGCCTTCTGGATGCCGTGCACTTTTAATTTTCGGCCCGTAGCGGTAAGACTGTCCTTCTTTTATAATGTCTTTAATCTTTCCGTAAAAAGAAATTCCCTGCTCGATCAGATTCCATTTTTCCGGTGCAAGCTGTGTCACATCCCCTGATATACACATACGTCCAAGAAATGTATTGGAAATAGAATATGCAATTCTCTTCAGAGAATCATCCTGTCGAATTACCGCCCAGATCTGACTTTGTGCCGGATGAATAACTCTGTGCAGATTTGCTGCTATAATCGGAATTTCTTCGCACTCATGTGCATCAGAAAAGGAAGCCATACTCATAACGGACATCATTTTCGGCTCCAACCGGTGTCCTCCGGACGCACAGTTTTCCAATACAATTCCCGGAACCTCTTCTTTTATTTTTTCAATAAATGAAACTGAGGCTTCCATATTTTTGCGAAGACCTTCTCCTGGTGATTCTGCTCCATCGCAACCGATTCCGATCGTTTCATTGTAATCAATTTTCATATAGCCAAAGCCATATTTTTTTAAAGTTCCAATCACTTTATCTGTAAGATACTCATCTACCCACGTGTCCTGCATATCCCAGAAACGTCGGAAATATGTGGTTAATACCGCATGATCTTTATGCAATAAATGTTCTGTAAGATGATATGCACGGGAAGCACTTCCCACATTCTCAATCTCAAACCAGATTCCCGGTACCATTCCCGCATCCTTTATTACCTGAACCGTCTTCTCCATTCCGCCGGGAAATAATTCCTTTGAAACTTCATAGTCGCCCATTCCGATATCCCACGGAATTCCATTTTCTTTATACCAGCCACAATCTATGACAAAATATTTAAACCCTTTACCTTTGATTGCATCTACGATCTCGCAAATGTTTTCATGAGACGGATTTCCCCATGTTGTACAATACTCATTAAACACAATCGGAAGATCCTGTTCGCTTTCCGGTGCTTTTAAAAAGCCTTCCACCAGTCCGGCTGTTGTAAGTCTTCCGGTAAAAATATCAAAAGAATCTGTGTGTGCTGTACTTACAATGGCTTCCGGGGTCGTAAAATTTTTTCCCGGTTCCACATTTTTCATCCAATGTCCCAATTCCCGGTCTGCCAGTCCTCCGCTCAAAGCCAGTCCGTTATCTTTCCTGTAAACTTCCATCTGCCACGATGCCGGATGAGCAATTTGTGCCCCCCAAAATACATGGTTTTTACGATCTTCAATCGCTGCGAATGGGAAAAAACGGTTTACCGGCATAGAGCCTGCCTGACCAAAACGTTCACAGCGCACTGCATGCGGGTCCCAGGCCGGTTCTAACTGTAAGTCTTCTACAGGAATAGCTTCATGCCTGCCTTCCTGACTCCATACACTGCGTACACGGTGCAGCCATAGCGTTCCATTTCCATCCCCCTGCATATAAGGGGATAAACCTCCAAGAGAAAAACTCTCAAACATTTCCAGACAACAATTTGTTTTACTCTGGTTTTCAAATGTACAGGATATCCGGACATATGGCATATTTTTCAACCATACAAGATGGTGTATCAATCTATGCCCATCTTCATCCATCATTATAGTATTTACTTGAAGCTGCTCTCCAACGAATTCATCTGTCTGCTCAGAAAATTTTAATTTTCTCACACTTTCGCCGTTACGCATGGAACAGCCTCCTGCATACGCTTCATTATAAATATCTCCTGTCAGTTTATATTGAATCAGTGATTCCATAAAACAATTATCTGTTACAATATTCTCCTGCGATACGTTTTCCGGTAACAGTTGAAATCCAACCTGCATACTGTCACGGTTAATCAGATATCTTGCCACCATATCGCCTAATTTGTATTCCTGCAAAACTTCCGGATGCATGATTTTCCTCCTCAGAAAACTTTAAAATTATCTTTTATCCTTTTACAGCACCAACTGTCATTCCTTTAATGAAATATTTTTGTAAACTTAAAAACAGAATTGCGATTGGAAGAACCGAAATTACAATTGCCGCCATTGCTGTTGTATAATCACTGCTCTGGGCAGAGAACAGCGACTGAATCGCCACGGTAAGCGTCTTTAATTCTTTTTTGCTGACATATAAACTTGCAAGTAAGTAATCATTCCAGATCTGAAATGCCTGCATAATAATAAGTGTTGCCATGGCCGGTTTTAAAAGCGGAAGTACTACAGAAAAATATGTCCGAAATACAGAGCATCCGTCAATTCTGGCTGCCTCTTCCAGTTCTAAAGGTACCGTTGACATAAAACTTGTCATCAGAAATACTCCAAAGGAAACTCCGGTTGCCACATACATAAATATAATTCCAAACCTTGTATTTGTGAGATGTAATTTATAACCGATGGTATAAATCGGAAGGAATAACGCCTGATATGGAATTAAAATACCAATCACAAAATAAATATAAGCAAATTTGAAAAACTTCTTCTTACATCTTGCAATTGCCCATGCAGTCGTGCCACATAACAGAGCAAGAATCACAACACTGATTGCTGTATACAAAAATGTATTTGAAAAAGTTGTTGCCAGATCAAGCTTCTTAAATGCATTCACATAATTCTCAAAATTTAAGCTCTCCGGTAATGAAAGCGGGCTGTTCAAATATAATTCTTTTTTTGTTTTGAAAGAATAATTTATAATGATAAGAATTGGTGCCAGAAATACGACCAGCGCAATGGTCATAATAACCTGTATGATTGCTGTGGTCTTAGTATATGGCTGATGATCTCTGTTTTCTTCTTTGTTTTTTCTTCTTTTCATCATGCCTGCACCTCCTTACTCTTTAATCCTTTCACCTGAACAAACGCAACAAGCAATAACACAATAACAAGCGTTACTGACATCGCACAGCCATATCCGTACTGTCTGCCATTAATTGCCGTTGTATATGTCTGATAGATCATAGATGTCGAAGCTCTTCCTGGTCCTCCTTTGGTAGAAGATACCAACAGATCATATACTTTTAAGGAACCGGTGGTAATTCCGACAACACAAATAGTAATTGATGGTGCCAGCATTGGGATTGTCACATTGAAAAATCTTTTTACAGGACCGGCACCATCTACTTTTGCAGCCTCATATAATTCTGCCGGCACAGACTGTAAACCTGCAAGATAAATAAGCATCCAATAACCAATCCACTGCCAGTTATTTGCAATTAACAATCCACTTAAAACGGTTTCCTTTTTACCGAAAAGCAAAAAGTTTATGCTTGTTCCTAAAAGATCATTAAATGCCGGCAATACATTGGAAAACATCTTAAGCCACACAAATCCGACAATTACGGCACTGATTAAACACGGAATAAAAAATACGGTTCGATAAATTTTCTGTGCCTTAATTCCACTATCCAGTGCAACTGCAAATAATAAAGCGACCACATTCTGGATAATTGTATTTCCAATGGTAAATTTAATTGTAAACCACCATGCATTCCAGAAGTCCGAATCTTTCATTAAATCTATATAATTCTGAAAACCGACAAATGTTTTTTCTGCTGACATTCCATCCCAGTTTGTCAGTGAATACCGAATTGCCAGAATAAGCGGTATAATCAATCCAATTGTAAATATAATAATCCCGGGAAGCACCAGACACATATATTGTCTTGCCATTTTGGATTCCATAGAATACTTTTTCTTTTTCATTGATACACACATCCTTTCCAAAAATAAGAGGGAAGAAGTTCACCTCTTCCCTCCTTCATTTCTAGTTTGCAGAACTTGCTTTTACTCTTTCATCCGATGCTTTTAAGCACTCTTCAAAAGTTTCATCACCCTGCAACCAGGCTGCAATATCTTTAGCATTTTCTTCCTGGAAACCGCCCCATACCAACTGGTTGTTTCCTAATGTTACATCCACAATTCTTCCTTCATTGGCATATTTGTCAATATCCTCCTGACTTGGATTTTCAAATGTTGGTGTAACATCTTTGAGCATAGAAGCTGTTTTTGTATAGTCCAGAATCTGTACTGCCAGATCCTTATCGCTTGTCAGCACATCCAGCACTTTATTGATCGCATCCTGATGTTCTGACTGGGCACTCGTCATAATTGTAATATTTGGCTCAAAAATTAATTTGGAATCTCTGGTCTGATTTGGAAATGGGAAAATTCCAAAATCAAAATTTTCATCAATATCCAGGAAATTCTGAATGGACCATGATCCTGATACCTTCATTGCGGCCTCACCCTGTACCATTTTTGCATCACAATCGGTCTGCTCTGTTGAAAATGTTTCTGGAAACGTATTATCATAAATTAATTTATTATACTGATACGCTGTCTGAGCCTCTTTACTGTCAGAAAAAGAAGTCTCTCCATTACGAAATTCATCGCCCCAGCTTTCATCTTTGTTAAATACATCATTCATCATAAACTGCATGGTCATATTTCCAATCGACCACGTATCTACCATATGGCTTGCAAATGGTGTAATTCCCTTTGCCTTACAATCATCAATAATTTTCTGAAGATCTTCCTGTGTTTCCGGAACACTCCATCCATTGTCTTTAAACATTTGTTTGTTGTAATATACACCCTGATACATTGCATTGTATACAAGGCCGTATGTTTTTCCGTCCACGGTCACATTTTCCCGTGCCGCATCAAGTCCACGATCCAGATATTTCTCATCAATTTCTCCAAGGACTCCCTTTGGTGCATAAGTAGAAACATCCTGTGCTTTTCCAATCATAATATCTGGAAGTCCGGACTGCATATACTGCTGCATCTTTGGTTGGAAATCATTTCCCCAGTCAACACATTCCCACTCCAGTTTAATTTCCGGATATTTCTTTTCAAGCGCCGCATCAATAAATTCCTCAATTCCGGCATCTGTTGTTGACTGACCGGCCAACACAGACAATGTAACCTTCTCACCTGAAGATCCCTTGCTGCTTCCCTGACTGTCCTGCGTATTTCCTCTGGAACCACAGCCTGTTACCAGTCCCATGGCTAATGCCCCAACCATCAAAATACTGATTACCCTCTTCTTCATTTCGTTTCCTCCTTTTATTGATCACGTTTTTGATAGGTTCATTATAAAAAATAAAGAAATGGTACGGTTAGGACTTTTTTGTATTTATCACTTGCACATCTTTGCAATTTTATTCAAAGCTTTGTTCCCGGTGGTCATCCGCATACTTTAATGCATCTTCCAGCGAAATTTTTTTATTTAGCCACAGTAATTGCTGTTCTGCTACTTTTTTCTGAAACGTCCAGATTAATTGTTCATTCCCTGTGGTTACATCAATGACTTCATTTTTTTCTTCATATGACTGGATATCAGATTGAATTTTATTCTGACTGTTGTCGGTAACCCCTTCTATTAAAGAAGACGTTTGCGTAAAATCAGCAATTTCCTGTGCCAGCTTCCGGTCACTTAATAACCGGTTAAAAATCTGGTCAATAAGATCTTCCTGTTCTGTTTTTGCGCTTTTCATAAATGTCATATTGGTTTCTTTAATTAGCTTTGCATCTCCCGCCTGATTTGGAAATGGGAAAATTCCAAAATCAATATCTTTGCCATACTGACTCGAAAACTGCATAGACCATGAGCCGGTAAGATACATTGCGGCTTCTCCTCTGACAAATCTGTTATCACATTCAAACTGATCAATCTGAAATGCATCCTCCCATGTATGGTTCAAAATAAACTGATTATTTTTAAAACAGTTCTGTACCTCTGCGTTGCCCTCATAATTTTTAGTTCCTTTCCGAAACTGATCTCCCCAATCCGGCATTTTATCAAAAATTTCATTCATCATATACTGCATGGTCATATTCGCCACCTCCCATGATTCCTGAAAATGAGAAGCAAACGGCACAATGCCTTTTCTCTCCAGACACGCAACAACCTCTTCTAACCCTTCTCTTGTCGTGGGCGGTGTCAGCTTGTATTTTTGAAAAATATCTTTATTATAAATTACTCCCTGATACCATGCATTATAAGGAATTCCATATACCGCCCCGTCAACCGTTACTTCTTTCAGCGCATCCTTTTTTATTTTTCCCAGATAAGAATCTGAAATCTTTGCAAGATTTCCTGTCCCTGCATATATCTGTACATCCTGTGCTTTTCCAATCATAATATCCGGGATTTCGCCTGCTGCAATCCGGCTTTTCATCTGTGTATTAAACTGATCCCCCCAGTCAACGCACTCCCACTCCAGATAAACCTGCGGAAAATTTTTCTCCATCCACTCGTCAACCATATCTTCCACTCCGGCATCTGACGTTGATTGTCCAGCTAATACAGATATTACTATCGTATTTTTTTCTGTTTCGCTGTTATTTTCTTTGTAAAAAGCACATCCTGTTAACGACAACAGTAATACCGCACTCAGTAAGTATGCCAGCCATCTTTTCATGCTTCTTCTTCCCCCTGTAGTTCTATACGGTAATTTCTTGGATTCATTCCTGTGCTCTTTTTAAACACTCTGCTGAAATAAGTGTAATCATCATATCCAACCATAAAAGCAACATCTGCCAAACTGATTTCCGAATTTTTCATATATTCTTTTGCCTTTTCTATCCGCTTATTAGTAATATATAAAATAAGGCTTTCTCCCATTTCCTGACTAAACATTTTTGACAGATAAGAACTGTCTACGTGATATTTATTTGCCAGTGCAGATAATGACATTTCCTCCGCATAATGCTCCTGTATCCATTCTACAACTAATTGAACGATTGATTTCATGGATTTTGTTTCTGTCTCTGCTTTTGGAGGAATTAAATAAATAATCGCATCTTCTATATTTCTTTGCATTTCGTCATAATTTAAGGTTTCTATTGTCTTATCTACTGCCTCCACCACATTTTCTGCATCTGCAACCAATACTTTTCCATGCTCCTGAAATGTGTAATTTAAAATAATATCAAAAATCTGTTTTACCGTCTGCTTTACCTCCAGATAACTCCACTGTTGTTCCTGACAGTGACACAAACCTGTCATTTCCAACACAATCTTTTTAATTTTCTGTTGATTTCCACATCCCAATGCATTTTTTAATTGTTTGTCAATCTCAACAGAAACATGCTGATTCCATTTTTCCGCCTGTTCATCAGAAAAAGTTACAATTTCATCTTTATAAACATAACTTCTCGTCATAAACATACTGATTGCCTCTACATAAGCCATAGAAAGACTTTCCATGGCATAAAAATGCGGTCCAACACAAATCGTCATACAGGTATGGTATTTTGCAGAAGCCTTTACCCGTAGTTTTTCTGAAAGCTGCAAAATCCCTGTCTCACTTTTTTGAGTCAAAATTATATATTCATTCATACGATAAATATTATTAAAAATAATATCGTCTTCCTGAAAAATCTGTCGAATCATATTTTTTATATCATACGATAACTGCCCATAATTTCCCTCGTATGCGGTTATGAGATCTGACAGATTATGAATTTTGACCAGTATTAACCGTACCCCCTGCATTTTTACAGAACCTCTTTCACCTGCAAAAGTATTATTCCATTTTTCTGTTTTGTGAATCAACTGGCTGTATTCTCTGTCCTGCATGATGGAAGATGCTTTTAATAATTCCGTCTGCTGACTTTCATTTGCACTGATTTTTTCCAAAGCTTTTACTATCGCACGAATTAAATCAATTTTTGAAATCGGCTTAATCAGATAATTCATTGTGCCTGACAGAAAGGAATTTTTAACATAATCAAAATCATCATATCCACTAATCACAAAACTAATAGTTTCTGGATATTTGTCTTTTACCCTCTGTAACAGCTCCACCCCACTTAGAAAAGGCATGTTAATATCGGTAATAAAAATATCCGGGTGATAATTTTCTATCTTTTCCCACGCATCTTCCCCGTCTGCTGCCGGTTCTAAAAACTCTAAATTGTATGTTTCCCACGGAATCATACTGCGCATCTTTTCTCTCGTCCAATACTCATCATCTGCAAATAAAACCTTATATGTCTTTTTCTTCATTGCTGCTGTCCTCCCCACTATCCGGTAAAATCATAAACACCTTTGTCCCTTCTCCCAATGTACTTTCCAAATACATTCCATATGTGTTGCCATATAACATTTTTAATCTGGCATTAATATTATGCAGGCCAATAGAATTTCCCTTTTCCACAAAATCAAGTTCATTCTTACTTAAACTTTCATTTATTGCAGATGTATCCATTCCGATCCCATTATCTTCTATACAAATAACCAGATCCATCTGTTTGCGTTTTATCTGAATTCCAATCTTCTTTTTCCCCCTTTTATTACGCAGACCATGATTAATGGCATTCTCCACGATCGGTTGCAGCGAAAGTCGTGGCAGTTTACTTTTTAATGTCGTTTCATCCACATCAAATGTATACTGAATGTTATCATGCATTCGCATATCCATAACATAGGTATAATTTTTCAAATGGGCAATCTCATGTTCCACAGTAGAAAATGGATTTTTCATGTTTAAACTATAACGAAATATCAGTGCCAGTGACTGGCTCATGTGACTGACCTCCGGACAGTTTCGAATTTCTGCAATACTTGCCATTGTGTCCAGTGTATTATATAAAAAATGTGGATTAACCTGTGCCTGTAATGCTTTGTACTCTGCCCGATTTAAAAGTTGCTTGGCCTGATATTCTTTTTGCTTTAATTCCTCCATCTGATCCAGCATCTCATCTGCCAGACGGTCCTCAATCCGGTTCTGGACCGCACGTTTTAGCGGGCGGGCACCATATTTCGCATCATAACTGGTCTCAGCCAGCCATTTCTTCACAGAATCCGTAAAATGCACCTGAATGGAAAGCTGATTTTTGCAGCGTTTCTCCAGCTCCTGCAGCAGAAGTCCTGTGATCTGCGTGATCTCATCCTTCTGGAGCATGTGGAATACGATCGTCTCATCAATTCGATTCAGAAACTCTGGCCGGAAGATCTGTTTTACCTCATTCATCACGCTGTTCTTCATGAACTCATAATCCTGCTTTGCGTTTTCTGACGATGCAAAGCCCAGCTTCTTCGGATTGACGATGGAACCTGCCCCCGCATTAGAAGTCATGATAATCACGGTATTTTTAAAATCCACCTGTCGTCCCTGGGAATCTGTAATGTGCCCATCATCCAGCACCTGCAGCAAAATATTAAATACATCCGGATGAGCCTTCTCGATCTCATCA
>ERZ779865.2406-NODE-2406-length-11820-cov-6.718232_pt1 | contig 11820 bp, 9 predicted proteins | sample MGYA00433088_ERZ779865 | MGnify/ENA primary metagenome ERZ779865 (study PRJEB29588, sample SAMEA2151703) | human gut metagenome | biome: human gut; feature: human-associated habitat; material: faeces | place: Denmark | collected 2008/2010 ... | reverse complement strand
GGATGCGCCGCCACTCATCAAAGCGTTCGCCCGCGCTGAGCCGCGAGTGCAGCACCGCCGCAACCGCCCCGAACCGCGCCCGAAACCACATGACCATCTGCGGCGTGAGGGCGATTTCCGGCACGAGAATCATGGCGGATTTTCCCTGCACGAGCGTCTGGCGCACGAGGCGGATGAACACCTCGGTTTTGCCGCTGCCCGTCACGCCGTGGAGCAGGTATTTTCCCTGTCCACTGCGCAAATCCGGCAGCATGACAGACAGCGCTTCCTCCTGCCCCGGCGTGAGGGGCGGGTCAGGGACGGCGGCGTCCGGCGTATTGCCGCCCGGCCGGCGCAGCACTTCTTCTTCCCGCAGGGCAATTAGTCCGGCTGCTTCTATCTGGCGCAGCGCTTGCAGCGGCTCGCGGACGAGCAGCTTCAATTCCTCCACCGGGTGCGTCCGCCCGTCGGATAAGACCGTCAGCAGCAGACGCCGTTTCGGCGAGCGTTTCTCCGCCAGTGCCGCCGCTTCCAGCATTTCGCGTGGCTTCGCGGCCTGCGCGACCGTCTGCGTTTTCACCTGAATGCGTCCACCGCGCATTTGGGCAGGCAGCATCAGCCGCAGCGTTTCCGCCAGTGGGCAATGCACGTCGTCCGCCATCTGCTGGGCGAGCGTCAGCAGCGTGGGGCAGATAGCGGCATAATCCTCCAGCGGGCGGAGGACGTCGCGGAGCTTTTCCGGCGGCACGTCCGTCTCCTGCGTCAGGGAGAGGACGACCCCCTCCTTGCGCATCCGCCCGAACGGAACTTCCACGCGCTGTCCGGCGGTGAGCGTCATGCCGTCCGGAATGCGGTAGGTAAACGTGTGCGCAACATTCTCATGCACAATGTCCACAATTACCTGTGCGTACAGGACACTCACCCCTTTCTGCTCAATGCGCTAATACACCATTGTTTATTATACATCGGAATGCCGAAGGGGTCAAGGAAAAAAGGCATGTTTCTGCGATTTCCCAAAACGAAAAAAGCGGTCGCACGACCGCTTCTTCAATGCGCAATTCGCAATGCAGAATGCGCATTGATTTCTCGATTTCTCTAATTGCTAATTATTCCTCGCATTTTCCGTGAATCACATGGATGGCCACGATGACGACCCCCGCCAGCATTTCCGCAACGGACATCCCCATCAGCACACCCGAAAAGAATTCCTTGACATGGCTGCCGCCGACCAGCGCAGACAATGCGTTGCTCGCGATGCCCAGCAGAATCAGCAGAACGCCGTAGAGAATATGCTGCTCATAGACTGTGCGCTGCATCCGGCGCAGCAGGTCAAGCATCTGTGCGTCATGCGTCAGCTGCATTTCTTCCTTCTGCGGCGAATCCTTGCCGTTGAGCAGTTCCGGCAGGGTGATACCCAGCGCCGTGCAGAGCGCTTCCACCGCATCAGCATCGGGCAGACGTTTGCCCGTTTCCCAGCGCATCAAGGATTTCTGCGATACGCCAATTTTCTGCGCCAGCTGCTCCTGCGTCATCCCTTGCGCAGTGCGCTTGCCTGCGATATACTGACCAATTGCCGCCTGATTCATAAGCACACTTCCTTTGATAGCCGCACCCCTCTTGGAGTACTTTCCGTATCATAGCACGACTTTGTAACGAATGTCGGAAGTATTTGTAAATATTTTGTGAACAATAATTGCGTCGAAGCTGTTGCAAAAAGAACCTGTTCAAGCAGGAGAAAATGTGCTATAATAAGGCATAATCAACCATACTGGAGGTGTTTCTGCGTGGCACACAAGCCTGTATTGTATATTGTGATTCCCTGCTACAACGAAGAAAGCGTACTGCCGATTACCAGCGGCATGTTCCGCGACAAGGTGCGTCAGCTCGCAGACGCGGGGAAAATCAGCGACGAGAGCCGCATTCTGTTCGTCAACGACGGCAGCAAGGACAAGACGTGGGAGATTATCACGGCGCTGTCCGCGAAAGACCCGTGCTTCCAAGGCATTGCGCAGAGCCGCAACCGAGGCCACCAAAGGGCGGTCTGGGCAGGGCTGATGGAGGCGAAAGACCGCTGCGACATCACCATCAGCATCGACTGCGACGGGCAGGACGATATCAACGCCATGGACGCGATGGTGGATGCGTACCTTGACGGCTGCGAAATCGTCTACGGCGTGCGCTCCAAGCGTGATACCGACACGTTCTTCAAGCGCTTCACGGCGGAAGGCTTCTACAAGCTGCTCAGCGCAATGGGCGCGGAGGTTGTGTTTAATCACGCGGATTACCGCCTGATTTCCAGCCGTGCCCTGCAGGAATTGGCGAAATTCCGCGAAGTAAACCTGTATCTGCGCGGGATGGTTCCGCTGGTCGGGTTCAAGTCCACCAGCGTCTCTTACGAGCGCCACGAGCGCATTGCGGGCGAAAGCCACTATCCGCTGAAGAAGATGCTGGGGCTGGCGTTCGACGGCATCACAAGCCTATCGGTCAAACCGATTCGCATGGTGTTCTTCGCCGGGCTGTTCATCACGATTCTGTCATTCATCGGCATTATCTGGGCAGTGATTGCCGCGATTGCCGGGCATTCGGTGGCTGGCTGGGCGTCGCTGGCTTGTCTGGTATGCTTCGTTGGCGGGATGCAGTGCCTGTTTCTGGGTATCATCGGGGAATACATCGGCAAAATCTACTTGGAGGTCAAGCAGCGTCCGCGGTATATTATTTCGGAACGCACAGCGGAGATGGATGAGAAGAAGGAGTAACGGCACACCCACTAATCGCATTTTCGATAAAATCCAAATAACATGGGTGTGCGTGCGAAGGAGTCCAGATGGCGACCGCAAAGCCCTCTGATCGCCTCCGCAGAGGCGAAACCCCTGCCGCGATAAAGAAGTACCAATAGTACCACTATAAAAGGAAAAAGGAGAACACAACACACATGCTCTACGAAGGCAAAATCTGGCTTGGAACGGGTGAACATCCCGTCTGCCTGCTGCCGCAGATGGCAAACCGCCATGGTCTCATTGCCGGGGCGACCGGCACGGGCAAAACCGTCTCCCTCAAGGTGCTGGCAGAGGGATTTTCGGACATGGGCGTGCCCGTGTTCCTCGCGGATATCAAGGGCGATCTCGCCGGGATGGTGCAGCCCGGCACACACAGCGACAATATCGCCAATCGCCTGACGCAGTGCGGCGTGCCGACGTTCGAGTACCGCACGTTCCCGACCGTGTTCTGGGACGTGTTCGGCAAAGAGGGGCATCCCGTCCGCACGACCGTGAGCGAAATGGGGCCGACGCTGCTCGCGCGGCTGATGAACCTCAACGACACGCAGGCGGGCGTGCTGAGCATCCTCTTCCGCGTTGCAGACGATGAGAACATGCTCCTGCTCGACCTCAAGGACTTGAAGGCCATGCTTGCCTACGTCGGGGAACACGCCAAGGAGTACACGCTCGATTACGGCAACGTGTCCATGGCATCTGTCGGTGCGATTCAGCGCGCCGTCGCCATGCTGGAGGACGAGGGCGGCAATGCCTTCTTCGGCGAACCCGCGCTGAACATCGCCGACTGGATGCAGCTTGATGAAAACGGGCGCGGCGTTATCAACATCCTCGCGGCGGACGTGCTCTACCGCAAGCCCCGGCTGTACTCGACCTTCCTGCTGTGGATGCTGTCGGAGCTGTACGAGCTGCTGCCCGAATGCGGCGATTTGGACAAGCCGCGCATGGTGTTCTTCTTCGACGAGGCGCACCTGCTCTTCGACGACTGCCCCAAGGCGCTGCTGGAAACGCTGGAGCAGGTCGTCCGGCTGATTCGCTCCAAGGGCGTCGGCGTGTATTTCGTCACCCAGAACCCCTGCGACATTCCCATGAGCATTCTGGGGCAGCTCGGCAACCGCGTCCAGCACGCCCTGCGCGCCTACACGCCGCTTGACCAGAAGGCCGTCCGCACCGCTGCGATGACCTTCCGCGCGAATCCCGCGTTCGATACGGCGGAAGCCATCACCACGCTCAAAACAGGCGAAGCGCTGGTTTCCTTCCTCGATGCGGACGGTGCGCCGAGCATCGTCGAGCGCGCGACCATCCTCCCCCCGCAGAGTGCCATGAACGCCATCGACGGCGATGTGCGGCAGGAGTGCATCGAATCCAGCCCCTTCCGCGGCGTTTACGACACGCCGGTTGACCGCGTTTCCGCCTACGAAATGCTGGCAAGTGCGTTCCAGAAGGAGCAGATGCCCGCGCCGGAAGCCGCCGCGCCGCAGATTTCGACCGCTGCGCCGACGGTCAGCCGCCCCGATGCGTTCCTCGTGTTCGACCCGCAGACAGGGCATTATGTGCAGCGCGAGGCTGCCCAGCCGATGGCTCAGGCGCAGCCGATGGTTCAGGCTCAGCCTGTGGGTCAGGCACAGCCTGTTCAGCAGCCTGCCGCACAGGGCAGCACGCCGCGTCCCGCCTGGATGGCGGCGGACGAACCCGCACGTCCGGCGTGGCAGAATCAGCAGGAGCAGCAGCCGATAGGTCAGGCGCAGCCTGTCCCGGTGCTGACCGTGCAGCAGCCGCAGGTGCAAAACATGCTGGTGATGGTCTACGACCCGGCAAGCGGGCAGTATGTGCAGAAGATGATGCCGATGCAGCTTGACCCCGCGACGGGCAATTACGTCCCGGCTCAGGCGCAGCCCGCAGCAGCGCCGACAACAACGAAGGCGCAGGAGCGCGAGGCGGAAAAGCAACGCAAAGCGGCTGAAAAAGCCGAAAAGGATCGCCAGGCGGAAGAACGCCGGAAGCACGCGGATGAACTGCGCGAAGAACGTGCCGCGCGCGCCCGGAAGAACGACTCATTGCTGGGGCGCGTGCAGAATACGGCGATTAGCACCGCGACCCGCGAAGTGACGCGGCAGGTGACGCGCGGGATTCTGGGCGGAATCACGGGGCTGTTCGGGGGAAACAAGAAGTAATTATTGATATACGCAAAGCGGGTGCATGGAGTTTGAAGCTCCGCGCACCCGCCTTTTTATACTATTTCCAAATTCGCGGCGCAAGCAGATGGCGCAGGCGAATGCAGGAAATAGTATTAGTCCACCGTAATCAGCCCCGGATACTGCGCCATCACTTCGTCCGCCTGATTCACGAACGTCGTCACCGCGGACGGCTGCGCCTCAAACGGCTTTCCTTCCACCAGCACCTCGACTTTCTTCACGCCCGGAAATTGGCTCGCCGTGAACACAATCGCCCGGAGCGCCTGACTTGTCGCCGCGCTCGCGTCCTCCGCCGTCGCAAGGGACGCAAATTCTTTTGTGAAGTCAATTGTCGCGACACCGTTCTTCAGCGTCACCGACCGCAGACCACAGTCCTTCGGCAGCGGAATTTCCAGCCCGCTGTCCTTCTCCGGGCCTTTTGCCAGTTCCAGCATTGCCGTGGTCAGGTCAGCAGGGGAAAACACCGTCCGCGTAACAGGCACCATCAGCCGCCCATCCGCCGACGGGAAATACAGCTGCACCCGCGACGCATTTGTCAGGTTCGCCGTCGTTTCCACGCTTTCCAGATTCACGCTGTCCGCCTTGAACACGCCGGATACGTCTGTCCCGTGCGTCAACTGTGAGCGCTTCTGACCGTCAAAGAGGAACGTTACCTCCTGCACCGTGTCAAATCCGCACAGCGCCGCCGCCGTCCCCTGCACCATCAGCAGCTCTTCTTCCGCGTTCTGGCAGCTCAGCGCCTCCTTGCTCAAGTCCACGCGCGCCTTACCGCCGGAAATGTCCAAATCGAACGTCACGCCCTCTGGAATAACGTTCCGCAGCCCCATCCGCGCCGCCGCGAGGTCATTCTCGGACGACTTCACCATCAGGCTCAGCGTCGCCTTCGCCACGCCGTCCTGCAGCGGAATCTGGCGCGTGACCGGCACGAGATACCCCTCGCCGTCCTCATACCAGCAGACGGTAGAGGTCACTTCGACATCAGGCGATGCGTCCGCGATGGTTTGGGTGCTGACATCGGGGGTGAAGTCAGTCTGCTGCATGACGGTTTGGGTCTGCTGTCCGCCGCGGACGGCGAGGACAACTACAAGCGCCGCCGCAGAGACAATGAGCAGCCGTTCCATCGTGATGCGGCTGGGGAGATGAAGGGATTTGAGGGATGGAAGTTTCGGAAGTTTGGGAAGTTTCATGTTTGTCCGCCTCCTTGCCCGTTGATTCGGCTGATGGATGGTATGCGGGCGGGCGGCGGAAAAGAAGGGCGTGTGGAAAAGAAAAAACGGGGGCAGGGAGCAAAATGCGCTCCATGCACCCCGCTTGTGCGTTCACCCCAGTAAATGATGCTTTGCGGCTCTTTTCTGTGCAATTTCGTACACTTCTTCATCCGCACGCACGCCGATGACAATCACCAGCATAGCCGTTTCCGTGCGCTGAAGCTGATAAACGACGCGTATTCCAGCGGCGCGCAGCTTGATTTTCAGCAGTCCAGCAAGGTTTTTTCCGTTTTGATTGCCAAGCAGCTTTCCATAGCCATTTTCGTCCGCAGGCAACGGATTCTGCTGTACCTTCTTAATTGCTTTCAGGACAAGATTTCTCTGACTGCCATCAAGCGCCTTGAAGTCATCCTCGGCTTCCGGAAGGTATTCAAGTTTCCAGTTCATTCAATTTCCACGCTTTCAAAATCCTTGAGGTCATCCTCAGTAACGCCAAGGCGACAGTTCATTTCTTCTTCGGAAATCAGTTTCGACGGGTCGTAGTGCGCCATGCGCTCCGATGCCACAGCCAGCAGACGCGCATCGTTCAATTCGTCCATCAGCCGTACATATTCCTCCGGCGAAAGCAGAACGCATTCTGCCGTGTTATTTTTCATGACAACTTTTGCACCAGTTTGCTTAACTTCCTCAAAAATTTTTCCTGCAAGTCCCCGATTGAACTGGGTAATCGGAACAGTGTTCTTGATTGCGCTCATAACAGAGGTCATCGTGGTCAACTCCTTTCTCACACGAATATTATATCATCAATCAGCAGAAATATCAACGGAAATATCAGCAAATTTATTGTTGTCGCAGCAGCTTCTCTCGTGAAACTGCCTTTGCTCAATGCAGAATAATTGTGTATACAAAACGGGTGCAGGGAGCATTGCACCCCCCTGCACCCGTCCCTTTGCAATTTTCCCTTCAGCCCAATCAGCCGATATATTCCTTCCCGCCCATGTACATGCGCAGCGCTTCCGGAATGCGGATGCGGCCGTCGGCCTGCAGGTTGTTTTCGAGGAAGGCAATCAGCATACGCGGCGGCGCAACACAGGTGTTGTTCAGCGTATGCGCGAAGTATTTGCGGCCGTCGTCGCCCTTGACGCGAATCTTCAAGCGGCGCGCCTGCGCATCGCCCAGATTCGAGCAGCTGCCGACCTCAAAGTACTTCTTCTGGCGCGGAGACCACGCTTCCACGTCCAGCGACTTCACCTTCAAGTCAGCAAGGTCGCCGGAGCAGCATTCCAGCGTGCGAACCGGGATGTCCATCGAGCGGAAGAAATCGACGGTGTTCTGCCACAGGCGGTTGAACCACATCGGGCTGTCCTCCGGCTTGCAGACGACGATCATCTCCTGCTTCTCGAACTGGTGGATGCGGTACACGCCGCGCTCCTCAATGCCATGCGCGCCAACTTCCTTGCGGAAGCAGGGGGAATAGCTGGTCAGCGTCTGCGGCAGCTGGCTTTCGTCCAGAATCGTATCAATGAACTTGCCGATCATCGAGTGCTCGGACGTACCAATCAGATAGAGGTCTTCGCCCTCGATCTTGTACATCATGTTCTCCATCTCGGCGAAGCTCATCACGCCCGTCACCACGTCGCCGTGGATCATGTACGGCGGGATGCAGTAGGTGAAGCCGCGGTCGATCATGAAATCACGGCCATAGGACAGAATCGCGGAGTGCAGGCGGGCAATATCGCCCATGAGGTAATAGAAGCCGTTGCCGGAGGTCTTGCGGGCGCTGTCAAGGTCGATGCCGTGCAGGCGCTCCATGATATCCACATGATACGGAATCTCGAAATCCGGCACGACGGGCTCGCCGAAGCGCTCGATTTCCACGTTCTGGCTGTCATCCTTGCCAATCGGCACAGACGGGTCAATGATGTTCGGAATAACGAGCATCCGCTTGCGGATTTCCGCCTGCAGTTCGTCTTCCTTCGCCGCCAGACCCTCCAGATCCGCCTTGTAAACGGCGACCTGTTCCTTCGCCTTTTCGGCCTCTTCCTTCTGACCCTTGCCCATCAGCATGCCGATCTGCTTGGACGCAACCTTAATTTGGTTGCGCAGGGTGTCCGCCTGCTGAATCGCGGCGCGGTACTCCTTGTCCATCTCGACGACTTCGTCGACCATGACGAGCTTTTCGTCCTGAAACTTCTTGCGGATGTTCTCCTTCACCAATTCGGGATTGGTGCGGAGCAGATTGATGTCCAGCATCGGAAAAAATCCTCCTTTTTTGCTTGGCGGAAACCAAAAAGGCTTCCCATCCCGTAAAATTCCGGGACGAGAAGCTCGCGTTGCCACCCAGTTTGCCTGACGCACGTCAGACCACTCATGCTCGCTGTATCGGGCGAACCCGGCAGACTCCTCGTCTGCCCCCATTCAGGAGTGGAAGAAGCACCCGCGCCCTGCCGCCTCGCACCATCCGGCGGCTCTCTGGAAGGACAAAAGCTGCTTTTCTCCCGTCAAGCGGGGTCATTTGACAGGCTTATTATACGCCATTTTGCGCGCTGATGCAAGAGGGAATTTCAACTTTTGGGCGAAATGGTGCGCATCCGCAAAATTGTTACAAAAAAATTAAATTTTCGTACATGACAACGTTTTCCCCTTTTGATTCGTCTGATAAGTAGAACACCGTAGGAGGTACATTTCCCGATGAAACGCCTGATTTCGCTTTTGCTCTGCGCGCTGCTGATTGTTCCCGCTTTGGCGGAGGACGCGCCTGATTTCGAGCCAATTCCGTGGGACATCAAGGTTTCCCCCAACCTGCCGAACCCGGATTGCTACCTGCCCAATAACGGCGGCTACCATGATGATTCCATCGACATCCAGATTAACGTCACCTACTGGACGCAGGATTTGCAGCAGGTTGATGCCCCCGGCGAAGGCACAACAACCGTCATGTCCGCGCGCGTGAAGCTGACCGACGTGAGCCAATTCCGCACAGGCTTCGCGAACAAGTACCCGTCGAAGCAGGCGCGCCACGTCAACGACATGACGAAGCGTTTCAACGCCGTCATGGGCATCGACGGCGACTACTGCCTCTACCATGAGCAAGGCATCGTCGTCCGCAACGGTCAGACGCTGCGGATGCGCCCGCACAAGGGCCGCGACGAGCTGATTGTGGACGAAAATGGCGACTTCCACCTCATCACCTGCACCACGCAGGCGAAGTGGGACGAGTACATTGCCGGCGGCGGCACGGTGCTGCACGCCTTCTGCTTCGGCCCCGCGCTGGTGGTGGACGGCGTTCCGCTCACAAACCTTGATGACGTGACCATCGACAACGGCAAAGCCAAGAAAGCCCAGCGAATGGTCATCGGGCAGGTCGGCAAGCTGGAATACCTGATACTGACGAACGAGGGGCCGGAAAGCACCGCCCCGAAATCCGTCGGCTTCGACCTTGTGCAGATGGCGAACCTGTGCGTGCAGTTTGGGCTAAACAACGCCTACAACCTCGACGGCGGCTCATCGAGCACGATTGCGCTGAATAATCAGAAGATTAACTCGCCATCGAGCCACAAGAACCGCATGGTTGGGGATTGCATTTGGTTCGCGACGCTGGTGAAGGAAGAGACGTGGCGGGAGAAGGAGTCGGTACAGACGGTAGAAGTGGAGGAAAATAAGTGAACCTCGCGGTGCGCAGGCGATTATCAGACCTGCGCACCTTGCTTTTGAGGCAAATTCACCGTCAAGGAAGCGGCAGGTGCAGAAAAATAGGGATGAGGTCAGGAAAAACATCGAGACTGCAATGCGTTCTGCTTATAAATGCAAAATCAGCCCCAAAACACGAAAAAAGCCCTGCAAAATGCAAGGCTTATGGAGCTGATAACCAGATTTGAACTGGTGACCTCATCCTTACCAAGGATGCGCTCTACCAACTGAGCTATATCAGCATCCGTGTGCCAGCGAGTGAATCGCACTGACAACATTGATATAATAGCACACTTCTTCGGAAAATGCAATAGGGAAAATGAAATTTTTTTCGGGAAATTTGCGAAAAATATCGTTTGCGGGAAAATCAGCAGATTTCAGCACGGAAAATCAGCGTTTTCGGTGGAAAAAATGCGTTCCAGCCTTGACAAAGTGAGCGTTTGCGCCTATCATTACATTTGTTAGATTCTCACTTTTTCAGGAGGAAATCACGATGGCTGATTTGACGATGGACAAACTGGTTGCGCTGTGCAAAAACCGCGGTCTGATTTTTGCCGGAAGCGAACTGTACGGCGGTTTGGCAAATACATGGGACTACGGCCCGCTGGGTGTGGAATTCAAGAACAACGTGAAAAAGGCGTGGTGGCAGAAATTTGTGCAGGAAAGCAAGTACAACGTGGGGCTTGACTGCGCTATTCTGATGAACCGCGAAGTGTGGGTGGCGTCGGGCCACGTCGGCGGCTTCAATGACCCGCTGATGGACTGCAAGGCGTGCAAGGCGCGCTACCGTGCAGACAAGCTGATTGAGGACTTCACCGGCGGCGCGGAAACCGGCGACGGCTGGACGAACGCTGAGCTGGAGAAGTACATTGCCGAGCACGACATCGTCTGCCCGAAGTGCGGCAAGAAGGATTTCACCGGCATCCGCCAGTTCAACCTGATGTTCAAGACCCATGCGGGCGTGATGGAAACGCCGGAGAACGAGATTTACCTGCGTCCCGAAACCGCGCAGGGCATCTTCGTCAACTTCGCCAACGTCATGCGCTCCATGCGCAAGAAGCTTCCGGCGGGCATCGCGCAGATTGGCAAATCCTTCCGCAACGAAATTACCCCCGGCAACTTCATCTTCCGTGTCCGCGAATTTGAGCAGATGGAGCTGGAATTCTTCTGCAAGCCCGGCGAGGACTTGCAGTGGTTCGACTACTGGCGTTCGTTCTGCAAGCAGTGGCTGCTTTCGCTGGGCATCAAGGAGGACAGCCTGCGCCTGCGCGACCATGAGCCGGAGAAGCTGGCGTTCTACTCCAAGGCGACGACGGACTTCGAGTTCCTGTTCCCGTTCGGCTGGGGTGAACTCTGGGGCATCGCCGACCGCACGGATTACGACCTGACGCAGCATCAAAACCATTCCGGCAAGTCGCTGGAATACCTCGACCCGGTGACGAACGAGCGCTATATCCCCTACTGCATCGAGCCGTCGCTGGGCGTTGACCGCATGGTGCTGGCGTTCCTGTGCAATGCTTACGAGGAGCAGGAGCTGGAGGGCGGCGACGTGCGCACGGTGCTGCACCTGCATCCGGCGCTGGCGCCCTACAAGGCTGCCGTTCTGCCGCTGCAAAAGAACAAGCTGGGCGCGCTGGCGAGCGAAATCCACGCGGATTTGGCGAAGTATTTCCCGGTGGATTACGACGAAACGGGTTCGATTGGCAAACGCTATCGCCGTCAGGACGAAATCGGCACGCCGTTCACGATCTGCGTGGACTTCGACACCGAAGCGACGCAGTCGGTCACGGTTCGCGACCGCGACACCATGCTGCAGGAACGTGTGGCGCTGAAGGATCTGCGGAGCTACATCGAGGAGCGGATGCGCTTCTAATTTCGCCCGTTTCCCTCATAAACACGCGGGCACTGTATGCAGCCGCATCCAACTCAATCGCGCGAAAGGGAGTCCAGAGGGTCGAAGACCCTTTGGCAGGGTCA
>ERZ779865.2402-NODE-2402-length-11831-cov-3.069803_pt1 | contig 11831 bp, 9 predicted proteins | sample MGYA00433088_ERZ779865 | MGnify/ENA primary metagenome ERZ779865 (study PRJEB29588, sample SAMEA2151703) | human gut metagenome | biome: human gut; feature: human-associated habitat; material: faeces | place: Denmark | collected 2008/2010 ... | reverse complement strand
TAATCTATCTGATGATTTTTATAGTCGATACAGGCAGCCTTGCACTGACGGGCACAAAGTCCGCAGTTCCTGCACTTCCCGGCATCCAGTTCCGGGCGGAACAATGAAAAGCGGGAGAAGAAGCCCAATACCGTCCCCACCGGACAAACCGTATTACAATAGGTACGTCCGTTACGCCATGCCAGCACAAACAAGACAACCACCGTAATGACAGCAATCAGGAAAGTAGGCAGACTTTTCAACCACACATCCGTTTCATAAAAGGCATAACTGTCTGCCCGTTCTGCCCAATAAGCCAGCAGGTTGTTTCCCCATCCGTATAAAGGAGCCAGCAAATTGGAAACAATCCGTCCGAAAGAGCTGTAAGGAGCCAGTAAAGCTGCTCCGGAACCGATACCGGCCACCAGCATCAACAGGAACAGAGCCAGAAAGCCGTAACGCCATCCTTTCTTTTCCGGAGAATAGGAATAATGATACTTCCTCTTTTTGCCCCGTTTACCGAACCATGCAAAGAGATCCTGCATGACGCCCAAAGGACAGATTACCGAACAATACGCCCGTCCGAAGACCAGTGTCAGCACAACCAGTGCTATTACAATCCCCACGTTCAGTGCCAGCACGGCCGGCAAGAACTGAATTTTTGCCATCCACCCCAGCCAGGTATGAAGTGTTCCTGTAAAATCCAGAAACAGCCCGGTGATACATAGGAAGAAGCAGACAGCCAACGTCAGTCTGATTTTACGCAACATAACCACTCCGTTATAAAATTCTTGTTATCAAGTCATAGTATACTGCAAATGTATGGATAAAAAGCAATATACCGCCATCTAAATGAAGGAAAAGATGAAAAAACTCCGTACCTTTGTGGACTTTTTAATACAATAATCACGGAAAGTATGAACAATTCGATAAAACCCAATTCCTTTCAGGCATGGCTGCTGGCCATGCGTCCCAAGACACTGACCGGAGCCGCAATTCCGGTTCTGCTAGGCTGCGCACTGGCTTATATCTTCGGAAAATTCCAGCCTGTTCCGGCCTTGCTTTGCTTCCTGTTTGCCTTTCTGATGCAGACGGATGCCAATTTCATCAACGACTTGTACGACTATCTGAAGGGAACTGACCGGGAAGACCGCCTGGGACCGGAACGTGCCTGTGCTCAAGGCTGGATCACACCTGCCGGAATGAAACGGGGCATTGCAGTCACCACGCTACTGGCCTGCTGCGTCGGTCTGGGTTTATTAAGCTACGGAGGATGGGAAATGATTCCCGTAGGTCTGGCCTGTGTCGTATTCGCCTTTCTCTATACGGCCGGTCCTTATCCGCTGGCCTATCACGGATGGGGAGATGTACTGGTGCTCATTTTCTTCGGCTTTGTTCCCGTAGGATGTACCTTCTACGTCATGGCTCACAGCTGGAACACGGCAGTCTTTATGGTTTCTCTTGCCTGCGGACTCATTATTGACACCTTGCTGATGGTCAACAACTTCCGCGACCGGGAGCAGGATGCAGTCAGCGGAAAGCGAACACTCGTGGTCCGCTTCGGGGCACGCACGGGACTGCTGCTGTATTTTCTGCTCGGAATGGCCGCATGCTGGCTCTGCTTCTACTTTATCTGGCTGGGAAAAATTTATGCGGTCCTGCTTCCCCAACTCTATCTGATACCCCATATTCTTACAACACAGAAAATGGCACGTATCGGAAAGGGAAAAGCCCTGAACCGCATTCTGGGAGAAACCTCACGCAACATGCTGCTTTTCGGTCTGCTCCTTGCTCTGGGACTGATTCTCTGAACTCCTCCGGCAGATCAGTCTTTTTCAATCAATACCGTGGCGTATGCTGAGATTCCTTCCTCCCGTCCGGTGAAACCCAGCTTCTCGGTAGTGGTTGCCTTGATGGAAACATCGTCCGCCTCCACTCCCATTACGTGAGCCAGTACTTCCTGCATTTCGGGAATATGAGCTTTCAGTTTAGGCCGTTCGGCACACACCGTCGCATCTATATTGCCTACGCTGTACCCTTTCTCCGCAATCAGTTTGACAGTACGCGCCAACAATATTTTGAATCTTGCTGTCAATATTCTTGAACTCGCCTGCCGTATCGGGGAAATGATAACCGATATCACGCATATTCGCAGCTCCCAGCAGGGCATCACAAATGGCATGGATCAGGACATCTGCATCTGAATGACCCAACAGGCCCAGTTCATGTTCCAGACGAATACCTCCCAGCCACAATTCACGGCCCTCCACCAGCCGGTGGACATCAAAGCCGAATCCTACTCTTATCTTCATCGTATATAAAAATCCAATACTTTATCGTTCTCCCAATAACCTTCCAGATGGTTTCCGATGCGGACCGGACCGACTCCGACCGGAGTTCCGGTGAAAAGCAGGTCACCGATTTTCAGCGTACAGAAACGGCTGACATAAGCAATGATGCGGTCAACCCCGAACAGCATGTCTGCCGTATTTCCCCGTTGTACCGTATTTCCGTCGATATCCAGATGGAAACCGATCTGCTGAATATCGGAAAAGCGTTCCACAGGCACCCAGTCACCGATGGCAGCCGAATTGTCGAAGCCCTTGCAGAGTTCCCAGGGCTTGCCTTCCGCACGGAACTTACGCTGCAAGTCGCGGGCCGTGAAGTCAATTCCTACGGTTACGGCATCATAATAGCGGGAAGCAAAGCGCTCGGCAATGTTCTTTCCCAACCGGCTGATGCGGACCACCAGCTCCGTTTCATAATCAACCTGCTCACAAAAATCGGGAATAAAAAAGGGCTTGCTGTCCTTCAGCAAGGCAGAATCCGGCTTCATGAAAATGACCGGTTCCTGAGGCAAGGCCTCATCTGCATGCAATTCCTGACAATGCAGGGAATAATTCATGCCGATCGCTATAATCTTCATAAGTATTTATTATTTCTTTAGGGTTTCATTCAAACGATTGAACATCACAGCCAGATGGGCATACAGCGAAGTGTTTTGCACCACAATATGCTCAGGCACCCGGATACGGAAGGGAGTAAAGTTCCAGACTGCACGGATTCCGCCGTCCACCATCCGGTCGGTCACCTCCTGGGCAATGCTGATAGGTACGGTCAGTACGCCGATACAGACCCCATCCTGACGGATACGTTCGGTAAACTCATCGGTGTGATAAATGGGAATCCCGTTTATACTGGTACCTACCAGTTCGGGATTGACATCAAACGCTCCCACAATCTCCAGACCGAACTGTGCCAGTCCCGAGTCACGAAGCAGGGCTCCTCCAAGGCTTCCCACTCCGAAAAGGTAAGCTTTATGCAGACGGGTAAATCCCAGAAAGTCTTCGAGTACACGGATCAGGGAGTCAATCTCATATCCGACACGCGTACGTCCGGAAATATTCACGAACGAAAGATCCTTGGCAATCTGTGAAGCATCTATATTGATCTGTTCAGACAACCGGGTAGACGAAATATAGCGTTCCCCGCGCTCACGCATCAGCTTGGCACCGGACAAATACCAGGGTAGCCGGCGAAGTGTCGGTTCCGGTATTTTCTCTATATTTTTACCTGAACGGGTAGTCATCTTTCTCAGCTTTGTCTATTCACTCGGTTGCAAAATTACGGTATTTATTTGGAATGCGGGAAAGAATGAAGAAAAAAAACGTACCTTTGCCTCCTGACAAAAAACAATGCTTATGAAACAAAATGACTGGAAAGACCGACTGAATATAGTTTATTCGACCAACCCCGACTTCCGTTATGAAACAGAAACGGAAGAAGAAGCCGAAACACCCGAGAAACGGGCCCAGAAGCTGCGCGTAAAAATAGAGAAAAAAGGACGAGGCGGAAAGACGGTCACCGTAGTCAGCGGATTCACAGGCCGGGAAGATGACCTGAAGGAACTGGGCCGTATGCTGAAAACCAAATGCGGCGTAGGAGGTTCCGTCAAGGAAGGGGAAATCCTTATTCAGGGAGAATTCAGAGAAAGAATCATCGAACTGCTGAAGGCTGACGGATATTCACAGACCAAATAAACGAACATCCGGAAAGAATCATCCGGACAATGCAAGGTGTTTAACAGGACAAAACTTTTGTTTCGGCCTATGAAAACAACAGTTTTCCCTAGACGAACCAAAAGTTTTCTGCTGGTGAAACTAAAGTTTCTTCCTAGTGAAACAAAAAGTTCCAGTAGGTGGAACAAAAAGTTCTTCCTGATGAAACTAAAGTTTTCTGCTGACGAAACTGTTGTTTCATGCAGGAAGAACAAACACATTTTATCGTCCTGTAGCCTGAAGATATTCACGCTTCTTGACTTCATACTGGGAATAAGCATCCACATACTGGTCACGACTCTGGCGATAAAGAGTCTGGGCTTCCAGCAAATCACTCATCGTACAAGTCCCCGCCGTGTAATAATCAGTATTCAGACGCAGGTTTTCCGTAGCCTGTTCTATGGATTCGCAGGCAATCTTCACCTGTTGGTAAGCGTTATTCAAATCATTCCAGGCCTGTTCCATCCGGATAATCAGGCGTTCACTCTGGTCCGTCAGCTGATTTTCGGCATTTTGCCATTGCAGCTTCTGTTTCTTCATATTGTGCGAACCGCCCCACCATCCCGAAAGAGGGACAGATACCGTGGCAAAGCCCATCCAGAATGAATGATCCCTATCCATCAGATTTTCATAGAAATAACCGCCTCCGATTGCTATCGTAGGAAGATTCTTGCCGACCGCCATCTTGTACTGAAGACGACCGGACTTTACCTGTTGCTGAAGCAGGCCGTATTCCGGAGTCAACGGCAGGGAAGCCTGGTGATCAGTCCGGAGTGCCTCCGGATTCTCCGGAACAGAACCATCCAGACTGACCGACAAACGGATGCTGTCGGCAGGATGACCGATATACTGGGCCAGCAGATTCCGGGCAAGAGCCAGGCTATTTTCCAGATTGATACGGCCACTCTTCGTTTCGTTACGGCGCAGCTGCACCTGAAGCAAGTCATTCCGGTTGCTGACACCTGCCTTCACGGCAGCCTCGGCATCCTTGGCTATACCGGCCAACTGTTCTTCCACCGTCTGCAAAGTATGCAGCTTTTCTTCCAGCATGACTACCTGCCAGAAATAATTCTCCACCGTAAGCGTTACCTCATTTTCCGAACGGCGAAGCTGGAGACGGCCGGCTTCTATTCCGGTTTTCGCCAGTTTATTACCGTTTACCAGCTGACCGCCGGTAAACAAAGGCAGGGTAGCCGATACACTTCCGATGACTCCATTCTTCATCATCGACATCTCCATCTCGGGTGAAAGTGACATCTGCAGCAAATCTTTGTCAGCAATAAATCCGCTTCCTGCGGCACTTACCGAAGGGAAATAGCGGGTAAAAGCCTCGCTCCGGGTTTCTTGGGCAGCCTTCAGGTCATTGGCTGCATTCTTCATCCGGACATTATTTATCAAGGCTTCCCGGATACAATCTTCCAGTGAGTACGTCTGCTGGGCCTGTAAAGGCATCTGACACATTCCGGCAAGAACCAGCAGAAATGTATATTTCGATTTGAGTTTCATAATCGTTGTTGTTAGTTGAACATACAGGTATACAATCATTGTTTCTCCAAAGCATTCACACGCTTGCGCTTTTCGGTGGAGCCACTGAAAAGCAGCAGATAAGCAACCGGAAGTACGGTCAGCAGGAAAATCATCGTGATCAGCGTACCGTAACAGATCACCGTTCCCATCGGCATCCAGAGTCCGCTCTTGCCCAGAATCATCGGGATTAGTCCCATGGAAGCAGCAGCCGAAGTCAGGAAGATAGGCCGCATACGCCGGCTGGCCGAATGCCAGATGGCCTCACGTACATGCATTCTTTCCGTTTCACGCAGTTCCTCTGCATAATCGATCATGATAATTCCGTTACGGACAATGATTTCCATCAGACTGACAATACCCAGTACACAGGTAATACTGAATTCCACTCCCTGAATCAGAATACCCGCAGCCGTACCGAACAGGCAAAGAGCCATGCTCAGGAAGATCAGCGTTGCGATATTGACCCGATGGAAATGAAGCACCAGAATAAAGAAAATCACAAGGGCTGCCACCATCAGTCCGTTCATCACCGGCGGCATCTTATCTGCACTGTCTTCCAGATCTCCTCCATAGGCCAGCTGTACGCCCTGAGGCAAAGAAAGTCCATCCAGCTGCTGCTGAACCTTTTCAACAACCGCCATTCCATTCTCTCCACGCTGCAGGTCAGCCTGCACGGTAGTTGTCAGAATACCGTTGCGACGAACAATCTGTCCTACCTTCCATACCGGAACAATCTCAGCAACTTGCCGCAAAGGAACGCATGAAAGTCCTCCGGCAACCGGAATCAGTTCATTCATCAGGTCTTCATTAGTGGCATGATCAGAAGTTTCGCTCTTGATGGATACCGGAATATTGTCATCGCCTTCCCACACACCGGCGACCGGTATTCCGCTGCCATAACGGAGAGCAAGGGCTGTTTCAACCTGTATGTTGCTGATGCCCAACCGACTTGCTTCGTCTTCCTTCAGGCGGATTTCCGCAGCCTGTAACGGATCACTCAGATCACTCTGAACCGTAACCAGTTCCGGCATTCCGCGAAGAATTGATTCAATCGTATCTACTGCTACCCGAATGGAATCCAGGCTCTCGCCGCTCAACCGGACTTCCACCGGATAAACGGCCTCACTGTAACTCAGCTGCTTGAACCGTACTCTGGCATCCGGGAAATAATCATTGTACCGGGGAGCATACTCTTCCAGCAATTCTACCGTTTCCTTAATTCCCGTCGTATTGACAATGAACTGTGCATAATTGGTTCCTGCAATCTGAGGAGCATATGTAGTCTGGAAACGCGGTGAAGCACATCCCTTGAAGGAAGCTACGGATACGACTCTCGGATCCCGGCGAAGAATATGCTCCAGGCTGTCGGCAACCTCAGCAGTCCGGTTGACAGAAGCACCGGTAGGCAGGTAAATTTCTACGGCAAACTGATTCCGGTCGGCATACGGCATCAGCTGTTGCGGCAATTTACCCAGCAGAAAGGCTCCCAGTACAATCGACAGAATTCCTGTTGCCAGTGTAGCCTTCGGCCAGCGGAAACAAAAGGCCAGCAAGCGGTCATAATAGACTTGCAGCATATTCAGGAAAGAAAATGCCGGCTTTCCGTCGGGACGCATCTTCTGGCGAATCGGCTTGCGGATAAAGTAGAACTGCATGAAAGGAACCAGTAGAGTGGCTACAAACAGCGAAAAAGCCAGAAACAGTGTAATGGCCCATGGGAAACTCAACAGGAAGTCATGGATCATACCCGAAGTAGTGATCAGGAAGGGGAAGAAGGTAATGCTGATGGCCATCGTAGCCGAAAAGATGGATTTGAAGAAATGCTGTGTACTCTCAATGGAAGCATGCCAGCGCGATACTCCTTCTCCGATCTTCTCCAAATAGCAGTCGATGATCACGATAGAGTTATCAACAATCATTCCCAGTGTCACAATCAATGCGGCCAGGGTTACGGTATTCAGTTCCAGCCCGAAAGCATGGAACAGACCCAGTGAAATGAATATGGTAATCGGAATTGTGGAAGCTGCCACCAAAGCAACCCGCATGGGCAACAACAGCATCACGACAATAATTACCGCGACAATGGCAATCACCAGTTCATGCAGGAAGTTGGTTACACTGTCATCAACGACCTTGCTTTGGTCGGTTATCCGGAAAATGCTTACTTCCGAAGGCAAAGTCTGCTGAAAATCGGTCAAAACCTCATTGATATCCTCTCCCATCTTCACAATGTTCTGACCTTTCTTCATCTCGACACTGAGCATGATACACTTCTTGCCATTATTGGAAATATAGCTTTCCGGTTCCGGATATTCACGAACTACCCGTGCTACATCTTTCAACCGGACATTGCGCCCTTGCGGATCAGTATAGACAATCAGCTGCTGTACATCATATACCGTATTGAGCGATCTGGCTACATAGACCGGCTGCATATATGCATCTGTACGGACCCGGCCACCGGTAGTCGTAAAGCCTTTGGCAAACAGAGATGCCGCCAGCGTCTGATCATTCAAACCATACCGGGACAGGCGAGCATTATCCAAATATACGGAAATCTGTTCTTTCTGTACGCCACTGACCGTCATACGGCCTACACTCGGAATACGGCGCAAACGGTCCTGCAAATCATCCATATAGTCATTCAGTTCCCGATAGGTTTTGTCTTCGCTCTCCATGGTAATCAGAAGAGCGGATGTATCCCCGAAATCATCCATGACCTGAACGGCCAGTACATTCGAAGGCAACTGAGCCTTGAACGTCTGTACTCCGTGCTTGAACTTGCTCCAGAACTCATCTTTATTGTTCAGATCGTCATTCAGCTCCACCTGAATATAGACAATTCCGTCACGGCTTTTCGAGAACGTTTTTCCTTTCTTGACCTCCTTGTAACTGAATATATAGTTTTCCAGGGGCTTGGTAACCTGTTCCACCATCTCTTCCGCCGTATTTCCCGGTGCCACTGCCACTACGACTCCCTGACGGATCGTAAAATCCGGGAACTCATTTTTACGCATCTGCGGAAGACTGTAAATACCAAAAGCGACCAGACAGCACACCACCAGAATCACAATCTGCCGGTAATGCATGGCCCACTCCACTGCACTTCGTTTCTTCTTTTCCATAATCCAAACCTTTTACAATGAAATGTCTGACAATTTTGTATCATTACATACCTTCTGCTGGCCTTCCACAATGATCCGGTCACCCTGATGCAGCCCTTCCACCACCGTTACGCCTTCGGCCGTAAAGTCACCACAGGTAATCACACGCTTCTTTGCCTTGCCGTTGTCATCTACCCATACAAACGAGCGGTTCTTTTCATCAATCTGGACAATATGCGCCGGAATGACACACAAAATTCCGGCTTTCTGACTGTCCAGTCTCACTTCTGTAACCATCCCGGGCATAAGTTCTTTATCAGCTTCAAGGAGTTGTATCTTGACATCATATGCACGTGACAGAGCATTGGCCACAATACCTTTCTCTGCAATCCGTCCTGTATAGCGCTTTCCGTTTAAGGCCGGAACAATGATTTCCACCTCTTGTCCCAAAGAAACATGACCGACTTCTGTTTCAGGTACAGAGATCCGTACCTTCAGTCCACTGAGAGAAACCAGCTTGACAACCGGAACACCCGGAGCTACATTCTGACCAGCTTCTACATTCTTTTCTGCAATCACTCCGGAAAACGGAGCATACAGACGGGTATCTTTCAGGTTCTTGCTGGCAATTTCCTCCATTGAACGGGCCTGACGCAACTTACTTTGTACCTCTACCCATTGAATTTCTGGCAGGCTTCCTTTGTCATGCAGTTCTTTCATACGGGAATAAGCATCTTCGGCCTGTTCCAGCGAAGCTTTCGCTGCTTCATAGGAACTTTGCATGGACAAAGGATCAAGTTCTGCAATTAATTGACCGGAAGTTACACGATCCCCCAGTCCCACGTGTAACCTTTTGACAGTACCCATGACGGCAAAACTGAGCGATGAACCTGTTCCTTCTTCTATTGTTCCCGAGAAACGGTGGACAACCTCCGCTTCAGAAGAATTCACTTCCATCACTTTTACCCTAACCGGCTCTACCGGTTTTTCCTGATTTTTCTCACCACTGCATCCCAATAAGCACAATGTAAGTGGCAATACAACAACATTTCCAGTCTTTTTCATACAAAATCCTTTTTTTTCGCGGCAAAGGAAATCTTTTCCAGGAAATTGTCAGCACTCCATTCGGCCAAGGAAGTGTTCCATTTTTCTAAAGCAGCAGCGAATCGAACAATTAGAACACTTATTGGGAAATATCCATCACCGCAGATTGAAAGATATTCCGTTAATTTGCAATGTCAAAACACGGGAATATCCCTATTCCAAACAGACTTTATATGATGAAAAAGAACCAAAGATCTACAACAGAAGAAGAAAAAGCCGTATTTTTTGGAAATCAAGAATGTCCGGAAATCATGGAACAAATCACCCTCTACCAGGATGACCGCCTGGCGATCGTGGAAGATATCCATAACCTGAATCAGGATTATACAGCACGCATTGAGGCTTTCATTGCTTTGCTTTGTCAGCAAGGAAAAGGTTCTGTCTATATTGACGACCAGCAATATGAAGTCAAAGAAAATGATTTGCTGATCTGCCACCCCAACATCATTCTGGAGCGGGGAATGATCAGTGTAGATTTTAAATGTTGCGGATTCTGTCTTTCGCCTGAATACGTCAGACAAATCGGAGTTCTCAGTGCAGAAAGTTGGGATGCAAAACTATTTATAGAGAAACATCCCATCATTCCTCTGGTACCCCGGGAAGCCATTCTCTTTCAACAATACTATGATCTGTTACGCTCCAAACTGACAGCTCCCCCTTGCAAACACCAGAAGGAACTGATCAATTCCCTGCTACAGGCTTTTATGTATGAATTCCATGACACGATGGAAAGATATATAAAGGTAACGTCTCCGTCCTATACTTCAGGGGAAAAGCTGTTCAATTCATTCATTGCACAGCTCTCCTCTTCTTATCCCAAAAAACGTTCTGTCACTTACTACGCGGACAAATTAGCCGTAAGTCCCAAATATCTGTCTGCCATCTGCAAAGAAATAAGTGAGAAGACAGCCTCGGAACTTATCAATCAATATGTAGTAAAGGATATCGAGTATCAGTTAAAAAGAAGCAGAAAGAGTATCAAGGAAATTGCCAATGAGCTGGATTTTCCCAACATATCTTTCTTTGGGAAATATGTAAAACGCTATTTGGGAGTCTCTCCCAAGCAGTACAGGGCAGCACTGGATTAAAGAAGATAATATATCAATTAAAAAGCCGGACTAGAGATCAGCTCTCTGTCCGGCTTTCTTTTATGTGAAGAATAAATTATTCAGCACGCAGTGTGAAACGTTTGAAGTCAGCAACTGTCAGTTCTGCATCAGCAGCTTTCAGTACTTCAGCAACGGTCTTCTTCGGATCCATGATGCTTTCCTGATTCAACAGACAAACTTCTTTCAAGAATTTACCCAGACGGCCTTTAGCGATGTTTTCGATCATAGCCTGAGGCAAGTTTGCAGCCTTTTCAGCAGCAACAGTAGTCTTGATTTCTTTTGCTTTAGCTACGTCTTCAGCTGTAATCCATCCCTTAGCCATGTTGCTTTCCATGTGCTCTTCGCTATCTACGTGAGCAGGATTGATACCAGCTTTCTTCAAAGCAGCTTCAACAGCTTTCTGTACCTGTTCAGCTTTAGTCTTTTCAATAGCAACATTGATTTCTTCCTGCTTTACAGCTTCAGGAACACCAGCTTCATCAATAGCGATCGGGTTCATAGCTGCAATCTGCATACAGATTTCATGAGCAATCTTTTCATCGCAAACTTTGTTGAAAGCAACGATTGTACAAAGCTGATTCTTGTTCATGTGGTTATATACAGCAGTGCAAGGACCAGAAACGAAGTTGAAACCATCCAGTTCAGTCTTTTCACCGGTGATACCACTACGTTCAACAATTGCATCAGCAATCGTACCGCTACCCATCGGCAAAGCCTTGATTTCGTCGATAGTCTGGCACTTATTTGCGATAGCAGCATCCAGAATAGCCTGAGTCAGTGCTACGAAATCTGCATTCTTTGCAACGAAGTCAGTTTCACACTTCAAAGCGATCATTGCAGCATAGTCACCAGTAGACTTAGCCAATACACAACCTTCTGAAGTTTCACGGTCAGAACGTTTTGCAGCTACTGCCTGTCCTTTTTTACGGATAATTTCTACTGCTTTGTCG
>ERZ779865.2401-NODE-2401-length-11833-cov-3.877059_pt1 | contig 11833 bp, 8 predicted proteins | sample MGYA00433088_ERZ779865 | MGnify/ENA primary metagenome ERZ779865 (study PRJEB29588, sample SAMEA2151703) | human gut metagenome | biome: human gut; feature: human-associated habitat; material: faeces | place: Denmark | collected 2008/2010 ... | reverse complement strand
CGCCATTAAAACTATATTATTATAAATACCTGAATATACTGCCTCTGAATATATTCTGCCAATCATAATATTCTGTTTGATATTATTTGTCAGCTTTTCTTTCTGTTATTTTTTATTATTATCTGTTAGTTCTCCTTTTCTTACTGCTAATAGCCATACATACTGTCATTCCTCCAACAGATAACATAAGAAGCCATACAAATATACTGTTATTGTCAGCTGTATCCGGGGTTTCTTTCACTTCTGCAGCGGTATCATTAGCACCAGCACTGCCTGAGCCTGCTCCTGTATCATTCGAACCTGCATCACCTGAGCCTGCTCCTGTACCATTGTCAACCACATCACCTGAGCCTGCTCCATTTGAATTATCATTATCAGATACCTTCGCAATTACTGTATCTGCTTTCTTTATCTCGACATAGCCATTGTCTTCTACATAATATCTGTCACAATCTTCACAATGCCAGTATTCAATATTACCTTCTTCTGCCTTAGTTGCCGCCTTTGCTTCTACTAACTTTAAGCCTTTATGCACACCAAGATTATATGTTCCATATTCCTCATTACAGATTACACACTGTGCTTTCTGTATACAGGTTGCCTCTCCACCTGTATGCTGACAATGATAAGCACATATCTTGCATACTCCTGCCTCCCAGATATGTTCCTCTCTTGCTGATACCTCTAAGCCACAACAATCATAGGCTTTCTTGTGTGTATCTTCGGTCTGCACCCACTCTGGATTTCCTGTATGCTTTGAAGGCTCTTTATCTGTGTATTCCATGCCACAGTTTTCACATATTGCACCACTTGTACAATTAGCTTCCCCTCCTGTATGTACACATTTATAATCACAGATTTCGCATACACCGTCTTTCCACTTATGATTTTCTTTAACTAATGTTACTTTACCACAGCAGGTATATTTCTTCTCGTGTGTTGTTGATGTCTTAATATATTCCTCCGTTCCAGTATGATTATTGGCATCTACTTTTCCATAAGGAAGCTTACAAATAGCACAGACTGCTTTTTCTGTACAGGTTGCCTCTCCACCTGTATGTTCACAGCCATATCCACATACACTGCAATGTCCATTTTCCCACTTATGACTTTCAACAGCTTCATATTCAGCACCACAACATTCATATTTCTTCTGGTGTGTACCCTCCGTCTGCACCCATTCAACACTTCCACTGTGGTTAGATGGATTTAACGCACCATATTCTGAATTACAATATGTACATACAGCTTTTTTAGTACATGTTGCTTCTCCGCCTTCACAATCCTTAGTTTCTTCTGCTGTACAGCCCTGTATTGTACACTTTCTTGTATGTGTGCCATCACCATTAGACTTCCACTCACCATAAGTATGTTCTGCTTTAGCCGCTGTAACAATCTGTCCACATTCACATATTACAGGTGTTGTACAATCTCCATCGTCTGTACCACTATGCTCTGTCTTAGTACTTGTTACTTCACAGCCATCATTCTCACATACTTTCCAATGGTAAGTATCATCTTTTGACCAGCTATCACTGTACTTATGACTTGCCTGTGCAGGAAATACCTTGCCACAGATAGTACAAACAGAATCTTTAGTACAATCGTTATTGTTAGGTATATGATTTTCCAGTACCTTTATATAAAGCTGCACATTACAGCCATTATTATCTATTAATTTAATAGTCTGTTCTTTATCAGCATATGAGACAGTATAATAACCATTACTATCTGGTGTCAGCTTCTTATCATCAACTCTTACCTCTGTATAAGCCGGATCAGTTACTTTGAATCGTACTTCTTCACAATAATGACCATCATTAATAATTCCATCTACCAAACGATCTGGCTTATATTTAGCACTATAATAATATCGCAGCCTGATTGTACCTGATTCAAATATACCCTTTTTGCCATATTCCGCATTAATAAGATCATAATAAGATGAAATATTAAGATTCTGTGGCACAACAAACCCTGTTCCTACTGTACCATATAGCGTAATCGACTCTCTTAATGGTGTCTCAAAACTGCTATTACCATAACCATCTGTCCTCAGATAATCAATAATTACTCTTCCTTTTTCTTCTGGCACTGATACCTGCAATGAACTCTCCTTGTCTACAAGAATCATTGTCGTATACGCCGGCACTTTTACAGTCGAACCACTGACTTCACCAAGTGATACTAAACCGGCACTTTCCCCATTAGCAATAATCACCCAGTCTGCGGCCTCTCTTGAAGCTGGAATTGCAATCTCTTTATCATCAGCTGTATCATTATTCAATACTGCCATAGTGCTCCATTCACCTTCTGTTGTATTAGTCAGTACATAAGCTTCTTTATTATTACTAATATTCTGACTATCGGCAAGTGGTGAAAAGGCTTTTCTAATATCCATAAGACCTCTATAATAAGATACTACATCTGTATAATCTATACATTTCTGCCATTCAAGCACTGACTTGTCCTGCTGTGTTGTTCCTTCAACACTACTGCACATTTCTTCTCCTGCATCCATATATAATATTCCTGGTGTTGCATATTTCATTGCAGCCTGCTGTTTATACATTTTTATTGCTTTTTCATTTCTTGCTCCATATGTGCTTCCATTAATAGAACTAATTATATTATCATATATAGATGTCTTATTCTGTCTATCTGTCTTGGTATAATTATCGCCCCATATAACAAGTCTGGGATCTGTCTTTGCAACATTTTCTTTTACTTCATCTAACCATTTATCCAGTCTTGAATGATATGCTTTTGTGTCAAAGCAGTCAACTAAATCTATTGAAAATCCATCTATATGATATACCTCTGCCCAGTATTTCATGGAATTTTCAACATATTTACGATACATTGCACGCTCCGTGGCACACTCATTGTCATAATCAGTTGTAGTGTAATAAGTTCCATTCGTATTATGTCTGTAATAATAACCAGGAACTACTTTTTCAAATACAGACTCTGTTGGTGTAACCGTATGCGTATATGGCATTTCCATTACAACTGAAATTCCCGCGTTATGAAGTGCCTGAATCATTGCTTTACATTCTTTTATTATTGCTTCACTATTTGATGCATCAGAAGCATAATCCGGCTCCGGTGCATTAAAATTCGCAACTACATATTCATCATCAGAAGCATAATCTGAAAATGGTGCAAGTTGTACGGTTGTAACACCTAATTCTTTAAGATAATCAATACCTGATGACAATTCACCTGCATTATTTACAGTTGCACCTTTTTCTGTAAATGCACTGTATTTGCCATTTGATGTCGTACCTGATGATGTATCTGTTGAAAAATCTTTAATACTTACTTTGTATACATTATTAGCTTTGGCTGTATCTACATATATATGCTTATCATTCTCCCATCCATCAGGAGATACCATATCCGGATCTGTAATATAAGAATGCTTGCCATCTGCACTTACAGCCACTGAGTATGGGTCTGCAACCTGATATTTTGTATCGTGTGCACCAGTTATGTTTGTCGTAGAAATTGTATAATTGTAATAGAATCCTCTCCAGTCTCCTATAAGTGTTAATGTCCATACACCTGTCCACACATCTCTATTTCCATTAGCGAACATTTTTTCCAATGTAAATGATCCAACTTTAGATGACTCATCGTCATCATTCACACCTTTTCTGTAAATATTAACTTTTATATACGTTGCACTTGGTGCCCATATTTTAAAAGTTGTATAATCTTCAGTAGCCTCTATCCCAAGGTCTGAACCTTCATAAGTATAATTCTCATCAATATCGTCAGCACACTTATCATACCAATTATAAGTTCTCTTAGATGCCCTGCTGTTCTGGTTTGCAGCCGAACCTGCCACAGGTGCATTGGAGATAATCATACCTGCAGCTAATACCACTGCTATTATTTTTTTCAAATATTTCATAAACTCTCCTTTCTCTTATCGTACTTTCCCTGCAATAAAAACGTATGCAGTCTTTAAAAATATTACGAAAGCTTTATATGTTGGCATTATTATACAATAAAAAAACACAAAAAAAATGCCATCTGCGCGAAATGACATTTTTCTTGCGCGAATGACATATTTTTCTCAATATTCATTATATATGCAGTAAATTTTATTAAAATATGTTGTGGAACAGTATAAATTTTACTTATATATTATATTTATATACTATGCTTCATATGTATATATATCACATTTTCTATTAATACGACCGTTTCTAAACACTAATATGTGTTCTTTATATGTAATTGAGTCCTTGGAATACATAAATGGTTCTTCCCTGTATAACAGACACTCATATCCTGCTTCTTTGTATCTATCCAGTGCCTTAAGAGCCTTATTATGAACTATCTTATACTGTGCTTCCTCGTCACTGTTAAACGTCCTTTTGACATAATTGTCAGCTTCGTTCCGCACATCCATAATAAGCTTATCTATAAATCTGCTATGTGCCTTTCTATGAAACATAGCCGCAATAATATTACACTTAATTATGTCCGGTTTATTCAAATAGCATTTAAGCATACCTGCCATACGTTTATCGCCAACACTCACTGCCATATCTATAAGATAATTCACTGCGTCAGAATAAACTGCATCGGGATATGGCACATAATAAGCTTCTGGCACTGATTTATACTTCTTAATAGGTGGAAAATCTGCAAGCTGCATAAATATAAGCTCCTTACTGGTACAAGACGAGCTTCCAAGATATCTGTATTTATCCCTAACATCTGCAAGCTGATACTCCAGTTGTCTTAAATACTCATATCCCTTAACCCAAAAATGTCCCATACTGCCATAATTAAAATATGTAGTCTTAATACCTAGCTTATTAAATCTTATTGTAAATATATTCTCGCCGCCCTGATTAACTATAAGCATATATCCGTCACTAAGTGTTTCTATTCCAGCTACCTGTTCGCAGTCAATATCCTTATATTCTCCTGTCATTATAGAGTTCTCAAAAACAAAATAACTTTCAACTGAATCATTCATAAGATAAGCTGCATATATATCATCTTCGCCTTCCATATAAACAGGCTCGAACACACTAAGTTCAAATACCTGTGCAAGCTTTACAAACTCCTCTGGCATATCCTTAGTCAGTCCGTCAAGATATTCCATATAATATTCTATGTTATCAATCATTATTAATCTTACACCTGTTATTTACATATTTGTCATATTAATTATGTCTGATTTATTCAAAAAAATCAACTATCTTTCCATAACCACTATTTTATTAGACATACCGCACACTGCGGGAATTATTCCAAGCACATTATAAACAGGCATAATCACTTTCATACCCTCGACCAGACTTACATCACGCTTCCAGTTAAATGCTGGCACAATCTGCTGTAGATCTTTTCCATTTTTAACACCCCAGCTAAACTTGGCATTACTGCCTTCTATCGATTTTTCCTTCATATGCTTTACAAAGAATGGTGACATAGTTTCGATCATTACTGTTGACTTATTAAAGGCTTTTTCTATAATCGAAAATATCTCTCTTATGTCATTCTCGTGTAAATACATTGACAAACCTTCTATGATTACAAGCACATTTTCTTTATTATATTCAATATCATCTGTATATGAAATGTCCATTGCAGACTTGGCAATCTGGTATACAGGACCATTTTCTGTCAGAAAACGCTTTCTTATCTCAATTGTTTCTGGCAAATCAATATTGTACCAGTGCTTATATTTTCCCTGCATACGATAACATCTTGTATCCATTCCACAGCCAATATTGACAACAACCGTATCAGAATGAGTATCCAGATATTCCCCTACCATCTTATCAAGTACAATAGTTCTTGCAATCACACCACTAGCCATAGTCTTATCATTATCTGCTTTGGAAAAATCGTAATCAAGCTTTTCCACTATCTCTACAGCTATGTCATCTTTGATTTTGGCATTATTCTTTTGGGTTTCCTTCGCCCTTGCATATAATGTCTGAATCATTGTTTCAGGAACACCGGTCATCTTTACTTTCTCTTTCATACCATATACTCCTTAAGCTTTTCTTATAACGCAGTGCATTCTCATACCTTTACGTATCTCGAACTTTTCCACCTTAAGACCTGCCTTTTTGCAGCACTCCATAACTGTTTTTCTTCTGGCAGCCCTTACATCGCCGTGTCCCAGCATATTAGCAATAGGAAGCTCTATATTATCCATAAACCACAAAAGCAGCCTGTTGTCACTTGTCACATCTCTAAGTATTAATCTTCCTCCCGGACGAAGACATCTTTTCACGCTGTCAAAAAATGCCTGTGGATTAGGATAATGGTGGAAACTGTTGGAACATATTATTACGTCAAAAGCATTTTCATCAAAAGGAAAATTCTCACAATCACCAACAACAAATTCTGCATTAGGAATATTCTTCTTCCTTGCCTGTTCTATCATCGCTGGTGTTAAATCAAGTCCTGTGTAATGGCGGTCTGGATATTTTTCTGCCACTTTTGTAAATCCATCAATTGACAGCTTCTAATATTCTTCGTTAGTCATATTCAGCCCTCCTCATTTAAACAAATGTCATTATTAATTTATGTTTGATTAATCCTGCGTTCTGTAATTATAACTGTAATGTTCATATACTTCACTCCTTTTCAAGCTGCATTTGTTAGTTGTATCTAACTTCATTTTATAATACTCTATTTGAGGGATATTTTCAATATAACAATGCTCTGAAAAATGTTGCTCCGTCAATAACCATTCTGATAAATAACTAAAAAAACATATGCTTTCTTTTGATTTAGTTATTCCTTTTTTTGATATCAGATAAACTTCTTTAGTGCAATTCTCATCATCAAAATTACGAATTACAGTATCAGAAGAATTAAATCTTTCTGCAATAAATAATAGTGAAACACCAACGCCTGCATTGGCTTTGGCAACCTGGTTAATCAGCATATCAGATGTTGTTTCAAGTAATATATTAGAATTAACCCCTTCTTTTAAAAATCGGCTTATATTACTTGGAAATACTGAATATGACCTTCCTTTTAATGCCAGTGGTACACCATCAAGTTCTGTATAGTTTATTATTTTTTTCTGAACCAATGGATGTTTTTTATTTATAATAAGACAATATTTCCACGAAAAGCAGAATAAGGCATCATATTGTGAATAATCAATAGATGCTGGCAGAAAAGCAAGTTCAATTTCTTTTAAGACCTTATCTATGACTGTCAATCAGTCACCAAAGCCAGTTGTAACATTTGTTGGACAGGATACTGATTGTAAAATAAAATATGATGATATTTAAAAAGATGAATAATTAGTATTCTATGTTTCTTTGTATTATATCGGTAAATACACCTTAATTTTCCAACTATTTTAACATATTCATAACTTTCTGCAAAAGAAAAAAGCAGGACAAACCACTCTATACTCTTTTTAGTACAAAGCTGATTTAGTCCTGCCTGTAATTATTAATATTTAATTATTATATTGCTTGGATATTCAAGAATTTTTTATAACTTATTCTTAATTATATTACCACCCCACAACAATGGTTCACCTCGTGTTGTATGACTTGTGCCGTAAACCCACTATACTTCCCATGTTGTGGCTTAAAATTAATATCAAGATAATCAACCTCTATCTCATCATATCTTATGCAAGGTCTGACACCATCTAATGATAAACAACCCTCTTCCGTCTTATATTCACCAGTCTTCTTAGTTATAACAGGATTAATCATTGCAAATTGAAATGGACCTGATGCCACAACTATTATTGACTTATTCACACCTATCATATTTGCAGCCATTCCAACACATATTTCCCTATTTGCTCTTAACGTATCTATCAAATCTGTCACAACCTGCCTGTCTGCTTCTGTTGCAGGCTGTGCCTTTCTTGCAAATATATGCTTTCCTTTTACGATATTTTTTACCATAACTTTTTAACCTTCTTTAATCTCATTCTCCCAATATATATATTCATATAACCTATAATTCTCTTTATTTTTTTACTGTTTTTTACCGCGTCTGTTCCTGCAATTGTTATACTCCCTCTATCAGGCTGATTAAGACCAGCCATAATTCTCATGGTTGTTGTCTTCCCTGCACCATTTGGCCCTACAAAACCAAATACTTCTCCATCAGCTACATCAAAGTTTAAATCGTCAAGTGCAACAAAATCTCCATATTTTTTATTAAGATTTTTAACTTCTACCATACATTCTGCCCTCCCGTCTCAGTACTGTCGTTCGAAAAATAATATTTCTCCGTTTCTTTTTCGTACTCTCCAACAAGTTTTACTTCCGGAAGACATATATTGCCAACCTCCTTATTACTCTTGTGTTCAATTGAATAATAAAGTATAAGTGAACCATCAGGTTCGAGATAGTCATTCATGTTTCTTATTTTTATTTCCTTACCTGAGCTAAACAATTTTTCCAACTTATTTGTCTGCTTATTTCTGACACTGACTGTTCCAAAAAAGCCATAATCAGAATATTTATTACCTTTTTCTAAAAATTCACAGCCACCACTTGTCTGTTTTGAATACAAAAGCTCTTTAAGTACGAACGATTTCGGAAATTTGTAAGTTACTGAAAATCTTTCCGGTGTACCTGAATATACGTCATATCCGTTTGTATATTCACTTTTATAATTTGCGGCATATGTTTCGAGTGACTCTATGACATCGTATCCATCAATCTGCTCACTCATCTCAAAATTTCTGCACACACCTGTAACTCCATACAAATCATAGTTAAATTTATCTCTAAAACCTGTTTTTGTATCATCGCTCACAAAGCCATAAAACCACGCCTTTGCATTTGAATTATCCTCAAGATATTCTTCTACAACTCCAACTTTTCTTCTGAGACTTGCCGCCATACTATTTGAGTACATATTTCCACCCATAGCCGATTCAATCATCGAATTTACCGAATTACCATAATCCGCACTATTGTATGTACCCGACTTGGCATACTTGTTTACATCTATTGTCTCCCCTTTCTCTATATCACCTATATAAAGAAGATTTCCCTGATAATATATCATACAGTTGTTGAGCGTATATCCCAATGTATTTGTCACTGTTCCGATAAGCCGCATATCATTTTCTGATACATTTATTGATACGGTTCCCGCATCCCTGACTCTTTGCTTCATAAAAAATTCAGCTCCCTGAAATGAAGATAATCTGTTCATGAGAAGTCTTGTATTATTTTCATTATACTCAACCCCATATTCATAATCAGAAACATTGTCGCCTTTTATTTTGCTGTCAATATAATATGCATCCGTATTTTTAGGAGTGATATTACATTCTCCTCTCAAGCTTATGGAAAACGGATTATTTGAAATACTGGTAACACTGAATAATGTACTCATATCTTTTGCTTTCGCATTTTTATCATCACCAAGTACGATTTGCGAAAGATAATTTATATATGGCCTTTGTATTCTCGTGCTTGTTCCTACTATGTATATTATCGCCGAAAAAGCAACTGATAAAATAGGCACCGCTATCCATAAATACCCTCTTTTTTTTCTTCTCCTAAAAAAAAGATACATGCCTGGTCCTGCAATTATCACATATATTCCCAATATACAGCCATATAACTTCATGTTCGGTAATACATCATTCTCATTTATTTTTAATGCCTCATCCATATATGAATATCCCATATTGCCGTATGAAACATTTTCACTCTGCATCAATAACTTTTTCTTCGTGCCTTCACTCAGATTACTCTCTATGGTATAAATTAATGCCTTCCCATAGCTTTTCCAGAATTTTTTAGGAATATTAAAAGAAAACTCAGCAACAATAATACTTCCATTGCCAAGTTCTTTTGAAATCATAAGTTTTCTGCCATCGTCTATTAAAACCGAATCTTCATTAAGCCTGAGATTTACAATATCTATTTCCATACTGTCATTCTCATTCGTGCTTTCTGTGTCAGTCTCCTCTTTCTCATTCCAGCCAAAACTTGTTGAAATTCTCTCTGTCTTTCCTATATATCCCCGTATAAGCGTGCTGTGCAGCTTTTCAAATTCCTTTTGGTAATTACTCCCTGTTCCTACAACAAGCGTACCTCCTGTAGCAATCCACCTTTTTAATACCCTTATGTTGTTTCTGCTGAATTTACCGGTATCATAGTTGTCAAGCAAAATAATGTCTACACTGTCCAGCATGGAAATTGTCTCGAAATCACAGGCACTCATATCAAACACCCTGCCGGTAACACCATTGTTATCATTGTCAATGTCGTCTTTTCTTATCAGGCTGTCAGATACATAACCGAGTTTTGCCGGTGTATCCGACAAAATCCCCATATAAATCCCTGTAATGTCTGTATCCGCATCGACTTTCGTGTGTGCTCTCATATATACATTTCCACTATTATCACATATAGACACTATATATTCCTGACTTTCAGAGAGCAGCGGAATTGTAAACTGAACTCTTTTACTTTCCTGCATACCGACAACAAATGATTTCTGAATCATTTTCATATCACTGTTTTCTCCCGATTGATATGTCAGTCTGAATTTGCCGGAAAACGGCTTGCCCTCATTGTTTATCACCGCTGATACTTTCATATCTTTTCCGTATTTAGTATAACCTCTGTAACCAAAAGAAACCTGTGCTGTGATTTCTTTTGCGCTCATCCTCATTGCACCGTTTTTTAATTTTGTTATATTTGCCGCTTCTACATTACACTGATAATGCCTGTCAGCAATAATTAACAATGCAAATAAGATGAGCAGTCTGATCATCCGTAATTTATATCTTGATTTCATCTTTTACCTGCTCATCACTATTTAATAATTCTTTTTTCTGCATATTTAACGGAAGTGCTATCGTAAAACATGTTCCGTCTGTATCACTTTCTACTTTTATCGCTCCATCATGCAGAAGCACTATCTGTCTGGCAATATTGAGACCAAGCCCTGTACCTCCTGTCTGAACTGAACGTGAATCCTCTACCCTGTAAAATCTGTCGAATATACGCGTTAAACTCTCTTTTGGAATTATAAGACCAAAATTTGTTACCCTTATTTGAATTTCCTTTTCAAACTTTTCTACTTCTACAAAAACTCTCTTTCCATCCCTGCCGTATTTTATCGCATTGCTTATAAGGTTTTGAACTGCCCTCGCCATAAGTTCTCCGTCAGCATATATAATACACCCGGAAACATTCTGCGATAAATTATATTCAAGCCCATTCTCATGAAACTGCGGATAAAATTCCTCAACCATCTGCTCTACAAGCTTAACTATATCTATCTCGCTTCTGTGAAGCGTAATCTCGCCACTCATAAGTTTAGTATAGCTGAATAGTTCTTCTATAAGTCCCTGAAGCCTGTTAGCCTTGCGCATAGCTATCTCGGCATATTTATGTCTTTCCTGTTCACTGAACTTTTCCATGTCTGCCGCTAACTGAAGATAACCTATAACAGATGTAAGAGGGGTACGCAGATCATGTGCAACACAGGTTATCATATCTTTGTTTGCCTGAAGTACATCTCTCTCTGACCTCATAAGAGTATCTATTTTTTCAGACATCCTGTTTACCTGAATAGCAATCTCTCCTATCTCGTCCTGTCTCCTCACCTCTATTTTTTCTGCTCCCTCCGAAAATGCCATATGGGCTATACTTCCCGATATATACCCTATATCAGCCGTTAGATTTTTTGTTATGAGCATAAAATACATTACAAAAAACAAGAATAGGAAAAACAATATAACAAACATTACAAATATAAGTGTGGTTTTATCCCATCTTCTTATAGCCTGATAAGTGAAAAAGTTTGTCTTAGGAATATGTTCCCCAGCCTTTCTTCC
>ERZ779865.2400-NODE-2400-length-11833-cov-4.858974_pt1 | contig 11833 bp, 17 predicted proteins | sample MGYA00433088_ERZ779865 | MGnify/ENA primary metagenome ERZ779865 (study PRJEB29588, sample SAMEA2151703) | human gut metagenome | biome: human gut; feature: human-associated habitat; material: faeces | place: Denmark | collected 2008/2010 ... | reverse complement strand
CGGTAACGGTATGGAGCTTGTCACGCTGCATTAATACTAAGTTTCTGTACGGTATCTCGTAGACCACTTCCCGGTATGACAGATGCAGATTTTCCATGAACGACGCTATCTGTCCCAATAGAGTATCATTCCCTACAACCTCGGTTTCGCTGCCAGCAGGCTTACGTTCCTCGCCAAGCTGACAGCTTTGAGAAAAACCTTTGAGTCAATCATAGAGAGTGCTTCATCTAAAGCATTTACGTTTTCTTCGTATGTTCCTTTTGCCAGTTCTTCACTTAAACTTTCGTCACCAGCTATCAGCCAAGAGAGAGCCTTGCTGTAAGTCTCGCTTTCTCCAAGGGAGAGAAGCACTTCTTTCAAATTGTCTGCTTCTTGTACGCCTGACAAATGGGAGATTGCCCCGGCCAGTTTGTGGATAGTAGGAGGGTAGAGCGTGTAGGCTTTCCCAGCGACAAACACCGTTCTGAAATCACTTCCGATAATGGATTCAGTTACTATTTTTGCTCCTTGATTCATTCTGATAAAAGATAAAAATTAAGGGGTGAAGCCATAAAGCCCACCCCTGTTATGGAATTCAATCTCTACCTATTGGATAGGCATTAAGCACCTGCTGTTACTTCAGATGAATCAAACCAGTATTCCGGTGCAACTTCTGCATTTTGTGGTTCCAGCTCCACCGCACTTACAGGAATACCGACAGCCTTGTCTGTTGTGGCTTCACGTGCACCGATGTCAGCACGGGGAATCACACAATACTGGTCATCGTCAGTCAAAGCAACAAGTAACTTCTCAATGTTTACCTTGCCTCTTGCTCGTTTCCAACCCTTATCAGTGTTAATAATATCACCACCCATAAGGTCTTTCTTAGTAGGATAGTCATACTCACCGATAGTGAAGTTTACAGTAACATCACCCATTTCCTTATCACTTCGATAGGTCTGATTCGTGAGCTGGTTCTTATAATTTGTACGGCTTGCTTCCGCTTCTTCAATCGTCCATGTGTCCTGATGGATATTCTTGATTTCTTTCAAGGTTTCACCCTGTAAAAGAGTATGCAAGGCTTGTCCTGTCAAATCTGCGGTAATCTCGCTTGTTTCGCCATACAAAAGTTTCTTGATATTAGCGGCTGTGACTTTCTTTGCTTCTGCCATATTATTTCACATTTAAAACTTCAAACAAAATTCTTACATTCACATAATGACACTTTAAAGCAGTGTCCTCCTCCGTTCCAATTGATTCGATAGAATAATGATAGGTTGTACCGTCATAGCGTCCGGTTACGTTGTCAAACATTCCTTGAGCTTGTTTCTCCAGTTCGTTTAGCCGGATGGAGTTGGCTTCACCTTCTTTCAAGTCAGGAACACAAAGATTCACCTCAACGAAGGATTTCTTCCAGTACGTCCCCGGCTGCTGCTTCTTGGCGTGAATGACAATCCTTTCGGACTTCATCGCACCCGTCAGTTTCTTTCCATGAGGGACAACATCAATGCCGAAAGGCTGGCAATCACGATAGAGTATGTTCGCTATGTCGGTGGTAACTATCATTTTATTTCCTCCTTTAATCGTTTCTCAGCATATAATGCCCCTCCACTTCTCACTCTGAAGCCCTTGCTTTCCACATTGGACGCATAATGATACCCTTGGGGGCTTGCTGCATCATTGTACAATGTCAGACTACAATCGTCCTCAACATTGTGTTTGTTTGACCTACGGAGTGTTTTTGTCCTGTCTTGATAAGAGCCATCCTTCACATCATATTCATCAGCCTCATTGCCAACTTTATCTACGATGTCACGGATTTCACTTATTCCTTGCTCGAAAAAGCTATTCACGTCCGAAAAATCAAACTTTACTTTGCTCATAATTTCAACCCGTCAGCTGTTGGTTCAATCTTATCGCCTGTTGATGGGTCCTTACTTGACGGATAGGGATTTGTTTCATTTAACCGCTTCAAATCCATACCCAGCCACATAACACCTTCCTGCAATTTGGTAATTGCAAGGCTTCTTTCTCTACTTGGTGGAAGACTTCTAATGGCCTGAATCTTCTCATCAATTTCTTTTCTCAGTTGCTTATTAGCAACAACTTCTTCTGCTCTTGTCATATCCATATCTCTGAGTAACCAAAATAATTCGTATTCTTAACCATGTAAACCTCGCCAGTTCCCCGGATATTCTCACCATCCATACATCTAACTTCATCACCGGCCTTCAGGGAGATTTTCTTCTCACAGACTACATGGTAATTCGGTCGGTACACTTCACCATTTGCTGAAGTAAACTCCTTGGTGGAGTTATCGTCACACCGGCACCGACACACGTCCTGCCAGCTTTCACCGCCGGTACCGGGAATGGGCCGGCCGAACTCGTCAGTTTCCATCGGAGTGATGACCTTAACCTGCAATGTATGTGGCGCGAATATCATAAGAATCTGACTTTAGGTTTATCGCTTAACGTGTCTTCAATGCCGTACTTCTTACACAAGAACGAGTAGTATTCCTTCAAGCCTTTGGTGTCCCAGGACATAGAGAAACCGTTCTCGCTAATGGAAATAGCTCTAAGTAATAGAGAGGGGATGAATCCAGCCATGGCCACCGACACAAGGCCGATGTTCTGCTGGTTCATCTCATCCTCTCCGCTTATCCCCGATGACAAAGAAAGTTCGAGAAGGTCAGCCTCCGACACCGTGATGCCGAAGGTCTGAAACTTGCCCCGTATGTAGTCCGCTACCGTCATGTGTTCATCGTCGAAAGGTCGAAGTTCACAATCAGGTTCGGGTTCGTTATCTGCGGAATCCACTCGGAGGTATACTCCAGATAGCGTCCGTTGTCATCCTTGTAGCCGCAAATCAGCATACCTCCGTCGGCACCGGAGTAGTTGCGCCCAGGCGTCGGGTCGGTAGCTTCATACGGAGTGTGCCAACGCATGTAGCCAATACGGTCTTGCGGCAAGAGGGTAATACGGTCATCAGCATAGATTTGCACGTTCTTTCCCGTCTGGTCTTTCACGTAATCTTCTTTGATTTCGATGGCCGGAAGCCCGATGCCGGTGAACACCTGCGAAGCAAGTTGCGATGTAATCAATCCGGTGGAGAGGTACATCTCATTGCCGGAAAGCTGCATCTTGAACTTGTCGCCGAACTCTGCCGAGCCGATGATGTTCTTAATGAATGTGCCACGGGACATAATCATCTTCGGGAACACGCCGTAGTCCGGAGCCAGCGCATTGATTTGCTGTTGCAGGTAGGTAATGAAGTTCGTCTTGTCACCAGAAGTCGGAGTGATGACCTTGAACGGGAGTTCGATATTCAGCAAGTCCACTCCGGCGGCATTGTCGTCCTTGTTCTTCACCGTAGCTTTTCCGGTCATCAGCAACGAGCCTACCACGATGTCCATGCGCTTGTGGGCGGCAAGAAGTACCTGGCGGTAATCGTCATAGATGAAGTCCACGATGTCACGCATAGCCTGCACCTGGTCGGCTGTCTTGGCGGCGTTGTACTTGTCCACCAAGTCCTGCAAGTCGCTAAGGCGGTCAATGGAGATTTGGTAGCGGTCGCCCAAGTAGGCGATTTCACCATACCCCGAACCGATTTCCCTACGCTCACGGATAGGCTTAGCACCATAGCGTGAGTTGATAGAACCGGCCATCACGCCTGTTACCGTACCGATGTAATCTTTGAATACACGGGTAGTTGTACGGCGGAAGTCGAGATACTGCTGCCAATAGATAGCATCCTTACGGGTCTGAAGGACGCGCTGAATGACCGCGTTCACGATGTTCGGGTCATTGAAAAGTGTATGAATAGTCAACATCATAATCTTGTCCTCCTGACTTTAAGATTTGGCAATTACCCCGGCAGTTCTCAATGAAGCTAACAGGGCATTTAATTTAGCTTGAATATCATCCGAGCCAGCATCTGCCACGGCTGTACCTTGTTTAACCAGCCCTAACGTACTTGCACTTGCAGCATTGTACGTCGTGTTGTTGTCTGTCCAAGGAACTTCCACATAAGCCTTATTGCCTTCAACCGCAACCGGATATTTCTTCCCGGTTTGAGTAAATCCAAGCTGGATTCCACCCAATGCAGAAGATGAAGCTACAGGAAGTGTGTACTTATTGGCGTTGGCTGCGATACCGTCCAGTTTCTTCTTGTCCGCTGCGCTCATCAATCCGCTTGCAGATTGCGTAGCGTCAGTGTAAACCGTTCCTTTTGAAGTTTGCTTTACATCGGGAGCGTTGAACTGGAAGTGTGGCATATTTGCCTTGTCGATGTCCGAGAAAGGCATCACCAACTTAGTCGGCTCAATCTCAAATGCTCTCATCAGAAGTGTTACCAACACAATACCTTCTTCAATCTTGGTACGGTCGTACAAGGCGGAGTTAGCAATCACTTTTGGGGTTGTTCCACTTACATCTGTTGCTTCATAGAGCACCGCTCCGACTTCCAATGTCCCTCCGATTGCTGCGCTCAAAGTCAGTTCGTCATAATCGGCGTTCTGCTTGTTGATGGAATTGACGACTGCACCATGCGCACCGTCTCCAATATTCATCCCGGCATACGCCAACGAGCGTTTCTTCACTTTCAGGGTTGTGCCTGATTCGTATTTCTCTGCCACCTCCACGCGAATAGCCACCTGTGCTGTCTTTTTCACAAGGTCGGCAGCAATGGGCGTGAATACGGGCAGATGCTCCCCAACCGGAAGATTGGTCGTGTCGAGCTTGTACGGGCCACGTCTACGTCTTCCGGTCTCGACATCATACCTTTCCTCAATGGAAGGTTCGGGAGTGATGTTGTACTTAAATCCTGCTGACATAAATTACTTGTTTTGTTGTTCGACAATAGATTTTGTGTCCGCCTCAATCATTTTGGCGAACTCACTCGCTTCCTTCTCCTGCTTCTGTTCGGCAGTTTCAGGAGCTTTGGAGAACTGAAAACCGCTGTTAGACATATCCTGCTTCATGTCCTTGAAATAGGTATCCAAGTCCGTATTCTCAGGAATGTTGCGGTCTTTCAACATAAATTCGGGAATACCGTACTTCTTAGCCACTGCTGAAATCTGAGAATTACGCTGCGCCTGCGCTTCATTTTCCTCCATTTTGGCAAGCTTGTCGGCAAAAGGCTTGATACCGGCTGCGATGCCGTCAGCAATCAACTTTGCGATGTCCGTTTCCTGCGGCTTCGGAGGGTCGTTTGGTTTCGGTGGTTCTGGTTTCGGATTCTCGATTGGTCTCCCGTCTTTCAGTCCATGCTTCTTCTCGTAGTTTGAAACAGCGGAAGTCTGAGCTTGTCCTGCACGGAAATCACCATAGTTTTGCATCACGTCCTGAAAAGAGATACCCTCAACGATGGAGGTCACCTTAGTTTCGTCCGTTACACCCTCTGCCTTCTTTGTGGCGATACGGGTAAGTGTGGCAGTGTCCACCCCAGAAAACTTTTGTTGCAGTCCTGCCAAGATTTGTTCAAAGATTGTCATACCGTATGAGTTTGATTAATAATTTCATACGGTAAATTTACTTATAGAGAAAAAGAGGGGGAAATTTTAAGGCTAACGATACGAAACAATTAGAGAAATGTTCGTTTTTAAGGGAAAAAGAAAATAGCGGCACCTCGAAAGATACCGCTACTCAATTCGTCAATATTTTAAATTTTCATCCGTATTCTTTGTATAATCCCCATAATTTTTCTGACGGAATTGTTCTATTCTTCAAATTTGTTACTGGAACTTTTGAGAGAGGAAAGCTGTCTCTGTTTCTCAATGTCGTTCTTCTGCTTCTCTGCCTGTTCTTCCTTGATGGCTTCAATCTCGTCCATAACAGCATCCACGTTCCCTACAAAGGTGATGGCTCGTTTCTGTGACCAGATTTCTCCGTCCTTGGCCTTGATGGCGGTGTCTATCTTGTCTTTGAGATCCTCCAGCTTATATGGCTGCATCTGCACATCCACGTCGATGGTCTCAGAGGCCGCTTCAAGGGTGGAATTCACTGAACCCAACGCAGAGACAAGGAAGTTCACACGTCGTTGCATAAACTCGCCGACTGTTTCGTTCAGGTTCTCTACATTCAAATGGGTAGACATGAAAACATAGTCAAAACTCACGCCGGAGACAGCATTGCCAGTACCCTTCAATGAGTCAAAAGAGATTCTGGGTGTATTAGTCAGTCCGTATATCTGGCTCAGCAAGGTTTCCACCTCGAACTTGACGGTATCTGGCACCTGAGACCAGGTAAGGTACTGGGCATTTGCTCCCTGCCCGGTCAGCTCGACCACACGGTTCTTGAACTCACCGGAGAAATTCTCCACGTTACCAAAAAGCATGAGGATAGGGAAGAAGTGATAGTCGATACAGTCCGCATAACTTGATAGGAGTTTCTCCAGTCTTACGCGTAGACTCTTTATCTTTTCACAGTATGCTTCCGGACGGTACATATAAATCACCGGCATCTTCTTGAACCCATGAGCAAATGAACCTTTGTCTGACCAGCTGCTCGTCAGCTCCCACTGGTAAACCATATCTTTGGTAATGGTCATAAAGCAGGTAATCTCCACGTCATTCAGGTCTTTCTTCTTGTATTCACGGGACAGGGCCACCAAATCACCTTGGTCATTGAAGAAAGGGTAGAGCTTGTCGCCACGGAACGGGGACCAGATGGCACTCTTCAGACGATACTCAGGCTTTGACTTGCCGAATATTCCAGAAATCTTGCGCTTTAGCTTGGCCCAGAAACCATCATCCCTAACCACATACCAGTACTCGGCCACTTCCTGCTCGGCCAGCCATGCACGGACTACTTTCTTATTCTGATACTTCAGCTTGTTTTTTTTGAATACCTGCTTCAATGCAGAAAGAAGTGTTTCTTCCGACTGGTCCGGCTGGCAATCAAGGACCGGTTCTGTTCCCACGGTGAAGGCAGTCTGAATGTTCACGATATCCTGCTCAATAGGAAGAGCAATTCGGTTCGGGTCAACTTCCTTCTTTACCGCCGGCTCAACATATTCTTTCCCGGTTGTCGGGTCTGTAATCCGTTTCTCAGGCTGGGTAGTGATTTTGATTTTCGGGTATTTCTCTTCATCTATCACTATCTCGTGCTTGTTCGGATTCCAGTCGTTGTAAAGGGCGTGAGCGTTTGGTTGCTCGGTCTTTCGTCCTTTCTTCAGATAGTAGATTTTTCTCTCTACTTCCGGCATAACTAAAATTTCTTCTAAAGTCATATTTCAAAGTTTAATGTCCAAATATTCCTGAAACATCTTTCGGTTTCATAATCCTGCCGAGAAGTTCTCCCAGCACATAGTAGCGTGCAGCGTCAATACCGTGGTTATCGTGGTCTTCCGGCTCGTTGATGTAGTTTCCGTCCTTATCCTTTGCCCACACATAATTTCTGAACTCTCTCTGCAGGTTGTAGGAACGTCTGGTAATGTACATCTCCATTCCCTGCATCTTGTCAATACCGGCATTGACAGAACCTTGCCCTTTCTCTACTGGATAAATCTTGATACCTCCGTTGTGTATTTCCTGAATGAGTCGCGGGTCCGCACTGTCGGCAATCACTCTCAAATTCCAAGGCCGCAAGACTTTTATGATGTCTCCCGAAAGAAGTCCGGTTCTATAATCCAATTCATCCAGATACAGTGCATTGTCTATGATTCCACATCGGATAGCTGCTGTAGGGTCATTGGTGTAACCGAAATCCAGCCCGATAGCCACCTTCTTGCACCACATGGGGAACTCATCGACGATGCCCCATTTCTTGAATACGGCACCTTCGGCCACGTCTGCCCATCGGCCGATAACCACATGGGCGTACTTCTCCGGATTCTTCTCCTTCATTTCCTTGACTTCATTCAGAAACTCAGGAGAAAGATTCTCGATATTGTCGAAGTAAGTCGTATGGATATGAAGTACATTCGGATGAGTTGAGATTTGAACCGGTACGCCGTCAATCTCCACCAGCCGATGGGTATTCTCGATATATTTCTTGTAGATGAAGTGATTGGAGTCACAGGGATTCATGATAATGATAATCCGGTTCTGAATTCCCTTCTTACGGATGGAGAGCATAATCTTGTCAAACTCTTCCTCACTGGTCCATTCCTCTGCTTCGTCACAAACAAAGGTGGTGATACCCTGTATTGATTTCAGCTTGGCTGTCTGATTTCCTGATGACGTTTTGATACCGCGGAACATGATGCGACTGCCGGTCATCCGGTTTACAATATCGGTTTTGGTGGTCTTGAAATACTTCGTTGTTCCATCCAAATCTATCTTTTCCATCATCTCTGGAATGATAGACATCCCGGCAGATACCATCGTGTAACGGGTATAAAGAATCTGGTGGACTATCTTCTCTGTGGGAGTCATCTCGAACGTCAGCCGCTCTATGAAGGTAGAAGCGTTGAAAGACTTCCCCGAGCCACGGCCACCGGTAATGAGAATGATAAACTTCTCGCTATCGGTGTATAACGGATGATATATCGCTTGGGGTACAATCATTTCAGTTTGTCTTTAATCCATGAGTCAATAGAAATTCCGTGGTCAATATCCTTTGGAATATCTGCATCTTCGTCCTGACGGCGTTCAATCTTCCTCCATTCATCGTCGTGATGATACAGCCAGACAGACATGGCCTGAAGATTTGGAGCCAGCTCGCTTTCACTTACCTGAAGTTCTTCTTCGCCGGTCAGGTTTCCGTCCAGGTCTTTCAGCTTCCTGACTACAGTACTCTTGGTCTTGATACCGCCCAAAGCCATAGCAAGGAACTTGGCACGTACAGCTGCAGTGATGGTCGCACGCCCGCGCGCTAATACTTCGCATAATTCAGAGTGCTCGTTCTTCTTCTCGCAGAATGTCTGGGGAGCCAGACCTAACGCAAAAGCGATTTCTCTGTCTGTGAATCCCTTCTTGGCATACGTTTCCACCTGAGAGAGAAACTCCTCACTCTTGTAGTCAAATTTGGGCTTTCGTCCTGTATGTTTGCTTTTTTGAGATTCACTTTTCATTGTTTACTCCTCCCAAGGGTTTTCACCCTCTTCTTCGACGTATATTCGTTTCAATTTCTCCGAAATTTCACTGAGCTCATGTTTCATCTGATTCACATGGAACTCGGCCGGCATCGGCAACTCTAGTGCCCCTAACAGATTGTCTATTCTGTCGATAATATCTCCAAATTCTTCTGATGCTTTCATATTATTTAATTATTTTATCACTCTTTCTCAAATTTTCTTCTGCCCATAAAGGTTGAAGATTAGTATAATGAAACAGTCTTATAACTTCTTCCTCAGTTTTTGCAGACGCAAGCGGAATTATATGGTCTATATGCCACTCTCCGTGATTATCCCACGTCATTCCTTCTTTGAACAATCCCTCGAGATGCTTTTTGACGGTTTTATAATCAGCTCCAACAAGCTGTTCTGTTCTTCCGTTTTTTCTCCATCCATTCCTTTTTAACGCATCATAAATCCGGCATCGTAATGTAAACTTCAACTTATAAAGCGGGTCATTAGATTTTCTGTCATAGATATAGCGAAAAATTTTATCTTTGTTCTTGCTGTAATATGTTTTCCGCTTTTCTGTAAGAGTGTTCTCGTTCTTTTTTACCCATTCTTTGTAAGTATCGGAATTCCTTTTGTTACTTTCTCGCTTCTGAGAAAGGATTTTATCTCTATTTAGTTCCTTGTACTCACGAACATAAGTTTTATATTCTTCTGTTTTACGCATAGTTTTGCGTTTTTCCGAAATAATATCTTTATTCGCTTCGTAATACTCTCTACTTTTTGCTTTTATCTTATCTTTATTCTCTTGATAATAAGCCTTTCTACTGGCTTGTATTTCTTCTTTATGCGAGGCTGCATATTCTTTCTTGTATGCAGAAGCTCTTTCCTTACGTTTTATATTTGAAGTTCTGTTGTACTGACGAACTTTATCTTGGTTTGATTTCTGCCATTCAATAGCTTTCTCACGAATATGCTCCTTATTCTCGGAATAGTATTTCCTGCGCCTATCTTTATGACACGCCGTACAAACATGAGAATAGCAGCCCTTATCCTTGAAAAATTCAGATAATGGCTTTTCGCATCCACATATTTTACAAATTCTATTCATCGTATAATCTTTCACAAATTGAGTCAAACTGCTCACCCTTGATAAACTTGGAATAGGGGTCGTAACCAAATCTCTCGCAGAAGGCTGCCTTAGCTTCAAACGTATCGAAAGAAAGCATCAAGTAAGCATCCATATCCTGTGCCTGCTTCTGGGCTGCATCCTTTACCTGCTGTTTTACTTCCTTCATGTGGGCCACCTTCTCAGCTCTTTCTATCTGCTTAGCGGCTTTCTCGGCTTCTTTCTGTTCAGTTACCGGTGCCATCATATCCTCCAAAGCGTCCGCGATGGAACTTTCTTCTTCAGTCTGTAGGAGGAAATCACAGCCAATAATATTCAGGTCGGCAGCCGTCAGTCCCGCATCCTGATAGTCAATATCGGGAACCATCCGGGCCAAAGCGTCATAGTCCCATGAACCCTGTGCGTTTGGATTGTTCATCAGGATATTCAACTCTTTCTCCTGCTTTTCGTCTACATCAATCACATCGACACGGAGTCTGTAGTCGTTTTCCGGGAACTTCTGAAGTTCATCCATAACCGTCAGGCGCTGGTGGCCGGACACGACAGTAAGGCCAGTCCGCTTGTTGACTACGATACCTCCAACCAGCCCGAACTTCTTGATACCCCGTTTCAACGTCTTACGGGATTCCTCAGATAACTTCCGAGGATTATAATCAGCAAAGTGAATGGCGGAACGGTTAAGTTCCACCGATTCACTCTTTATGTATTTGCTCAGTTCCATATCATCCGTTTACATTAGCGAATCGGCCTGTACCAATCCGAGTCGTTCTATCCCTCAATTTCCCTGATGAATCTCTTGCTCCAAGAAGTCCCATTCCTCGAACCCTTCTTGCTTGTGCGGCTGCTTGTGAAATTCTTGCAGCTCTATTACTTCCATCTGCATACCGTTGTGCTCCTTGTAGCTGAGCTCTTAATCTTGCAGCTTGAGCATTAATATCATTTAAACTTTTTCTTCTGACTCTGCATTCCTCCTATTAATTTTGTTTGTTTTTATGTTCCCAAAGGATTCTCTCAGCCATCGGGAACACCTTGTAAATTCTCTGTAAATCCTGCGGGTAGTTCTTCTCCAGCCATAGCATACAATCCAGATTAAAGCCTACACCCGAACTGGCCTTCAGCGAATATCTGACAGGCTCCGGAAGGCTGTTCTGCTTCATGTAGGACAGAATGTCCTTCTGCGTCCAATCTGCCAGAGGATAGCACATTCCGTTGTTCTCATACCCGTTTGCTTCATAGCCTTTCAGCATCAGGCGGCGGTTCATGCCGTCGGCCTTCTTCATGCCCAAGAACGTGTAGTAAAGTCCGTATCTGAGCTGCATGGCCTTCACCACATCGGCCAGTTTTAAAAGTTTCACTTTCGGGTTTGGCACGCAATACAAACCACCACGAAGAATGTAGGTAAGGTTCCAGTGAGGCACCTGAACAAACTCTATCCTCGGATATTTGGCTTTTACCCATCCAATCCATCTTTCGATGTGCTCTAAACCTTTGACAAAGTACATGAACACGCAGACTATTCTATCAAACTTCGGGTAGATCATGTCCAGCAATACCAAAGAATCCTTACCCAGCGATAGAAACAGTAAAACCCCGTCAGTCTTCTGTCTGACAAGGTCAATATGGCTGTATGTCCTTTCTTGCAGTGTCATTATCCGCCACTCATGCCAAGTCCTGTGCGGACGTTATAATACTGCTGTCTTCGGGTGATAAATCTGCCAC
>ERZ779865.2396-NODE-2396-length-11845-cov-2.476675_pt1 | contig 11845 bp, 10 predicted proteins | sample MGYA00433088_ERZ779865 | MGnify/ENA primary metagenome ERZ779865 (study PRJEB29588, sample SAMEA2151703) | human gut metagenome | biome: human gut; feature: human-associated habitat; material: faeces | place: Denmark | collected 2008/2010 ... | reverse complement strand
TCGGGAGTGGATCGAAAAACTCGAGCTCCAGTATGGGAAAACCACGTCTTTGGAAGCCTGGTCCGACTCCATTAACGATCTTCCGCTTTTAGAATTTGCGGCGGGCTTTGAACCCGCCGGAAGAGCCGTTGCCGCCAATGCTGACCCTAAGCTTCGCGAAGCTGCGCGCAGGTATGGTTGGGAGCAGGTAGAGCTCTTTGACAAGAAGAAGGAATAAAACCTCGATGTTTGACGCAATCGTAAGCCGCGTGAAGTCTTTTTTAGGCGCGGAAGAATCCCGGGAAACGTTGGTGCGCGAGCCGCGCATCATCCCGAAATCCGAGCACGGCATTGATCCGGAGCTTGTTTCCTGGCAGGCGAAGCGCTGCTGCGAAGCGCTGCAGCGCCGGGGCTATCGTGCGTACATTGTGGGCGGCGCCGTGCGCGATCTGCTCCTCGGCGTGACGCCGAAGGACTTTGACGTGGCGACCGACGCGACGCCGGAGGAAGTAAAGAGAAGCCAGCGCCGCGCCATCATCATCGGACGGCGCTTTCGCCTCGTCCATGTGATCTTCGGACAGGAAATCATTGAGTGCTCGACCTTCCGGGCGCTTGAGGGTGCGGGCGTCCGAAAGGACGGCAGCGGCCGCGTGATTTCCGACAACGTCTTCGGTGAAATGTGGGAGGACGCGGCTCGCCGCGACTTCACCATCAATGCCATGTATTACGATCCGGCGACCGAAGAGGTCTACGACTATCACCATGGCTTTGAGGACATCGCCAGGCACCGTCTCAGAATGATCGGCGAGCCCGCGGAACGCTATCGCGAGGATCCGGTCCGGATGCTCCGAGCCGTGCGCATTTCCGCCAAGCTCGGGTTTCAGATTGAACCCGCAACGGAAAAGCCGATTTCCCGCATGGCGAAGCTCCTCAAAAACGTGCCGACGGCGCGCCTGGTCGACGAGGTGCTGAAGCTCCTCACCTGCGGCCACGCCGTGGAATGCGTGAAGCGTCTGCGTGATGACGGGCTCTCGGCCGCGCTCCTCCCGGTGCTCGACCACCTGCTCTCGTCGCCCGAAGGCGAGGAATTCCTGATGCTTGCCCTGAGGCGCACGGATGAGCGGCTGGCGATCCGCAAAAAGATTTCTCCCTTCTTCCTTTTCGGCACGCTCCTCTGGCCGCAGGTGAAGCGCCGCTGGCAGTACAACGAGGAAACAAGAGGGCTCTCGCGCATTGCCGCGCTCCATGAGGCTGCGGTTGAAGTGCTTGAGACCGAATGCCACACCATTTCAATTCAAAGGCGCTTCCAGGCAGACATGCATGACCTCTGGCTCATGCAGGGGCGGCTTGAGCGCCGTACCGGAAAGACGCCCTATTCGGTGGTGCAGCATCCGCGCTACCGGGCGGGCTACGACTTCCTGCTTCTGCGCAGTCAGGTGGGAGAGGTGCCGGAATCTCTCCCGCAATGGTGGGATGCATTTGCAAACGCCGACGACGATACGCGCATCGCCATGATTCGCGAAGCGCAGGCAGAGGCGAGACAGACGGCTGATCAGGCGCGCAGGGGCAGGGTTGCAGAGGGTTCAGACGCTTCGCAGCCCTCCGGAGAACGGCGTCGCCGCTCGCGTCGTCGTCCGCGCCGCCGCACCGCGAGGGAAGGACAGGAATAATGGCGGGAGTCTGGCTGAGCCTCGGCGCAAACCTCGGGGACCCGAGAGCTGCGCTCGAAGCGGCAATAGAAGAAATTAAGGCGATCCCCGGCGTTCGTGCGTTTCGCCGGAGCAGCTTCTATCAAACATCTCCGGTGGACTCTTCAGGTCCGGAATATGTGAATGCGGCGGCGGCGCTCGAATGGGATGGTGAGGCTCTCGATCTCCTTCATCTCTTGCAGACAATTGAGCTCGCGCATGGGCGCGTGCGTCCTGCGGGCGTGCACAATGCGCCGAGGACGCTCGACATCGACATTCTGGCGATTGAAAACGTCAGAAGCGGGACGCAGGAGCTTCTTCTCCCGCATCCCCGCATGAATGAGAGGCTCTTTGTGTTGGTGCCTTTGGAAGAGCTTGAGCCCGATTGGACTGCGCCCGATGGTACAGGCATTCAAAAACTCATCGATCGCGTCAAAAAGATCGATCCGGAACAGCAGATAACAAAGCTTTCCGACTGAAGATGTGGCATACTCTGCCGGCTCCCCGGATGGCGGAATGGTAGACGCAGCGGATTCAAAATCCGCCGGGTAAAACCGTGAGAGTTCGAGTCTCTCTCTGGGGACCAAAATGACGGCCCATACTGTCCCATGCAGTATGGGTTTTTCTTTTTTATCAATAAATTGACGTTTTTACCGTCCCAGCGCGTCCTAGCAAAACCCATGGAAGCGCAGAACTTTTAGCCCGTTTTTGAGCCCGCCTAAAAAGACATCAGCTAAATTAGCCTGTGAGCACCTCTCCATATGAGGCTAATCAGAAAAACAGGTGGGCTCGAATGTCTAGAAAAGCCAAAATTCTCACAGTGAAAGCCATAGATGCGGCGATTAGCACAATCAAGAAAGCCGAGCGCGATTCTCTAGAGTTGGGGGATGGTCATGCGCCGGGGCTAATCCTGACTCTCCGGAGAGGAGCACAGGGGCTAATTGCTTTTTGGGTGTACCGCAAGCAGAAAACAAAAAGCTTTCGCGGCTGTAAGTTGGGCTTAGGTAGCTATCCCGCCGTTTCGCTAGAGCAAGCTCGAAAGCAGGCCTTGACGTACGCTCAGCAAATTGCTGAAGGTATCGACCCGAAGAAAGCGCGGGATTGTGAGAGAGCTCAAAAGACCGAAGCGAGGCGTAAGGCTGAAGAAGAGGCTAGACGGGGAAAGCCTTTTCGAGAGGTTGCCTTGATGTGGCTTGATGCCGCTGATGCCGAAGGGGAGTTTGCTGATAACTCACGCGGTCGCGATAAAGCCGAAGGAGCCCTTCGAAAATGGGTGAATCCCGTGCTTGGGGATCGACCCGTAAATGAGATTGATCGGGCGGCGGTTGTTGAACTGATTCACTACAAAGATTTAGGTGCCATGCGAGATACGGAGCAGTATTGCCGCCGGATAGTGAACAAGGTATGCACGTGGGCTACGGTGCATGGCTATCGAGACGAAAGCCGCAACCCGTGCCCCGCTTCAATGAGGGACCCACTGTTAGCAACTGCCTGTAAAGGGCTAGTGAAAAAACGGCCGCCAAAGGGTCATAACCCGGCATTGCCGCCTGAGTGCATGCCTGAGTTTATGGCTCAGTTGAACAAGCTTGATACGGTGGGTGCTAAAGCTCTCGCCTTCATGATCCTTACATGCGCTCGGCAAGATTCGATCTGCCATGATGAAAAGGGCGACGGTACTTATCTGGGGCTTCGCTGGGAGCATATTGACCTGACTAAAGGCATATGGCATCAGCCGAGAGACTGGACGAAAACAAAGCGAGACGCAGGCATGACCCTCATGCTCTCTTCTTACGCAAAGTCGTTGCTGATGAGCTTGCCGCGCTTCGAAGGGGAGCCGTATGTGTTTTCAAGTGCCAAATCAAAGGGGCATTCGATTGGTTTAGGGACAATGGGAAGCGTGATCCGCGGAATGAATCGTGCTCGAGAGCAATTAGGTATGGCTCTCTTCATAGACCCCCAACAAAACAGAGAGGTTGTTCCTCATGGAATGCGAACATGTTTCCGATCTTGGTTGAAACATGCCGCTTTGCATGGATTGAGGTTTGATCCTGAGTTAGCTGAACTTTGCTTAGACCATGTTGACGGCGATAAGTTCGGCGGCGCTTATAACCGTATGGGTCTCTCTGAAGAGGATGACAAAGAGCGTCTCAAAATCATGGAAGCATGGGGCCGCTACTGCATGGAAGGCAAATGGCCCGATGAAGAGTGACGTCGGGGCGGAAAGCGCCTGAACCACCGTAGTGATAAATCTGAAGCCCTGCCTAACCGCGGGGCTTTTTTCTTGCTCAATGGTATCTGTTTTAGAGAGAATCTATCAATATCTAATATAACATTATGTTACTTGCTAAATAACTTTTGCTCTTTAAACTTAGCTTTTCCCACGTCGGTAGCTCGAAAAATCGACCTCAAAGTTCAGATATTACTTTTCGAGTGGGAAATGTGGGAAATGTGGGAAACCTAGAGGCACAGTGAATTCCACTTCCCACTTTTTTTGTAAAAGTGGGAAATTGGGGAAAAATGAGGGTTAACCCGTATTTCTAAATGTAACGATGATAGGAAGAAAAAAGTTATCTAAATCTCTCATTCGGAGTGACTTTCTACCGATGATGGCCGCATGCCCGGCGGCGTTCAACGCGCGCCCGCATCAATCGTTTTCCGCGAGAAACCTGCAGTCGTTACGGCTTCGGGTTCGATACCGGGGCAGAAAGTTAAGTTTTGTTAAGGTCGCGCCGGTTTCTCGGTGAGTTGATGGGCGAGAAATTGCAGAATTTGCCGAGGCCATAAAAAGAGGAGAATCCGAATTTTCTGCAACAGTCCGTGCGCACGCGCGAAGGTTCTGCTTGCCGCCATTTTCTAAATTTTTAGAAAATGCTTCGACCTTTCTCTTTTGGGGGCTTTTGGGCGCATAGGGGGGTCGCATGTGCTCTCTTACTGTCCGTAGTGAATCGCCTATGACTTTGGCGGTTTGACTGCAGGTTGAGCGCCGGGGTTTGAATATTCGCCAAAATTGGCGTTTAGAGATAAATCAGGAAGTTGCTCGATAAGTGCTTGATTTCTTCCGTAAGGGAAAAATTCCCCTCACGGAGGGGAGATACGGCCGACGTTAATCCAGTTTTGGATTTACCTTAGAAATCAAGCATTACGCAAAATTGCGCGATGGTCTGAAACCGTGTGCGCAAAAATGCGCAGACGGTGGGGGCTTTGATCGTCTCCTCAATTTTGAGGTTACGTGAGAAATCAAGTAGTTATGCGGCCGCTGTCTGCTCAAAATTGAGGCGACAGGGGTAGGGCGGGTCAAAAGTCGCTGAGAAACCATTCCGAGACCGCGCCCCTACCTATTTTTATGCGCGTGCAAAATCGGCTCCCTTACGGATGACTCCTTGAATCGTTCATTCTGTGCGCCCCGCCTCCCGGCGTCGATCAATGATTAGCCCGATGCTTCGCGCGCGCGTGCGTGTGCGAGGGTGAACCGTTACGGGGAGGAATGACGAATTTGACGAGTCCTTAAAAAAGGGGCGACGCTCCGCATATCTTTCGACAGGATCATTTCACGGAGGAAGCCGCCCGATTTTTGCGCTCGGTCCGCGCGCGCGTGCGAAGGAGAGACGCTTCCCCCGTGATTCTGTTATGCGGCTGAATGTTGCGGAGCGATGTTTAAAGACAAACCACGGGTAAGCGTCTGGATATACGATACATCGACCGCTTTTCGCGCCTGCCAAGCGTCGTAGTCCGCTTGCATGCGAAGCCACATATCCGCATCTGGTCCGCTTAGAGCTTTTGCAATTTTTACAGCCATAATCGGCGTTATGGGTCCCTTCTCATTGAGTATGCGAGTGATTGAGCTAGGTGCAACGCCAATGTGACGTGCAAATTCACGGGCGCTAAGACCTAAGCATTCAAGCTCTTCGGCAATGATGGCCCCGGGGTGTGGTGGGTTATACATGCGGCTCATCAGTGGTAATCCTCATAGTTCAAGATGTAGGCGTCGCCATCCTCAAAGCGAAACGTAATTCTCCAGTTTCCTGTCACTCGAACAGACCAAATTCCAGCCCTATCGCCTTTTAGCTGATGTAAGCGAAGAGACTGAAGGTTCAGCTGTTGAATGGTTTCAGCGTTATCAATCATTTGCAAGCGAAGGCCTATTTTCTTAGCGTGTGCCGCTGGAATACCGGCGGTTGAGCCGCTTTCAAAGTAACTTTGCAGACCTTTGTGAAGAAAACTTCTGATCATAACGATGAATGTTTCACGATATCGAACAGTATAGTAATGTGTTCGATGTGTTGCAACGCAAACAACCAAGGTTGAAATTACCCCTTGTTTATTGCGAAGCTTGATGCCCTCGGCTTCGCAGACGATCCCGATGAGAAAACGCCGAGGGCAAAAAGGAGCAGATCGTTATAGCTTCGTCTTACGGGTCGCCGCGCGTTCGGCTTTCCTGCGCTCCCTTTCGGCGGCCTTTTCGGCCTTCAGGCGCTCTGCTTCCTCAAGCTCTTTTTGCCTGAGTTCCTCTACTTTCTCCGAATAGAGCTTCATGAGGTGAGCAACGATCTCTTCTTCGGTGGAGTCCTTCGAAAGGCCATAGGCTTCCAGTACCGCGCAGTCGTTCGCTTGATGAGCGGCCCGAAGCTCATCGGGCATGCTTGCCGTGCGATATAGGTCCGCCATAGTGGCATCTGGTTCGAGCGCTCTTGCGTCAAGAATTGACTGTGCGGTTTTCTCAATCTTCTTCGTTTGCTCATCGGTCGGAGACGGCCAAACGAAGTTGTTGTAAACGATCTTGTTTGAGTAGCGGTAACGCATTTCAAGCCTTCCTGCTACGGCGCGCATCCATGCCATGTGGGCTGAGGAGGTCAGAATGCCGAAATGGTAGATGGTCGCTTCAGGGATAAGACGTACGGCATTACTGCACAAAGAGTCAGGTCCCATAAACCCTATCGGTACGTACTCACGCTTTTCGGAGGATGTTTCGGGAATCAGAATTGAATTCCCTTTGGGCATGTTTTCGATGAAGAAATGCCGTGGGGTATTAGCCGCTTGTATGGTTTGTTTTCTCTTGCTCTGAAGGCGGAAAGTTCGTACGGCCTCTACTCGCTTCATGCATTCTGGAAGTTTTCCCAAGGTAGCCGATGAACAATCCCCAAGCCATAGGCAATAGCGCACTTTCCCGTTGATGAATTCCTCGGAGCCATACCAACGTCGGAAATACGGTTCGGCGTTAGGTTCCTTTTTCAGAAATGCGCGCCTTTCTTCTTCGGTGAACAAATAGTTCCCATCATCTATTGGCTGATTTCCAACGCCCATTTCAGGAACGTTGCAAAGTGTGGTTGCCCGGGCCTCAATGAACACGTTCGGCCCGTTAAGTAAGTACCCGTTGATGTTCGTAGCCTGAGTGACTTTATCGCCTTCGAAGATGGGGCCGCCATGATTGACGCCGGGGCCGAAACCTACAATGACGCAGTAGACGTGCGCTTTCTCTGTCGCTTCGCTATCCCACACGAAGGTTCGGTACGCAAAATTGATGTGCATTCCGTCGGGGGTTAAGAGCGGTTTCCACAGATTCGCGACTTGTTGACCTTGGCAGATAGAGTTTGTAGCAACGAAGGACGCTTGTACCTTTTTGTCCCTCATAAAATCGGCGGCGCGCTTGACCCAACAGGCGACGTAATCAAGATCGCCCGCCCCCTGCCAATCAGGCCCAAATACTTGAGCTAAATCCTCTTTCTGAGATGCATCCATGAGGCGAGCCCCTACGAAGGGCGGATTTCCCATGATGTAAAGATGGTTGTTTCTGGGGGCAACTATATTGTTATTTATGGAAAATGTATCATTCCAATCCATGCGAAGCGCATTTCCCTCCCGAATGTTGGTATTCGACTTGAGCGGGAAGTAGTCGAGCGAGGCCCCGATAATGTCTTCGGTTTTCTTGAGCATCTGACTTTCGGCAATCCATAGCGCGGTTTGAGCGACGGATACGGCGAAGTCGTTAATTTCGATGCCGTAGAACTGGTTGATCTGAACCTTTACGGGGGAATGTTCGCCGCCGAAGTCAAACTGCCCCGCGCCGCCGCTAAGGCTGAGAATTACGCGGTTTTCGAGCTCACGAAGCTTCAGATATGTTTCCGTGAGGAAGTTTCCTGAACCGCAAGCCGGATCGAAGAACCTGAGGTTGCCGAGCTTGGTTTGAAAGGCCTGCAGTTCGCGCGTGCGCTTGTTCGCCTGCTTGATTTGAAGGAGCTCCGCGTACTCGGCCTCAAGAGCATCAAGGAAGAGCGGGCGGATTACCTTTTGGATGTTCTCGACGGAGGTGTAGTGCATGCCGCCTGTGCGCCGCGCCTTGGCGCTCAAGGTGGACTCAAACACAGCTCCGAAAATAGTGGGGCTGATGTCGCTCCAATTGAAGCCCTCTGAAGCCTTCGCAAGAATCAGGGCCTTTAGCTCTTCGGTGAATTGAGGAATCAGAATGGACTCATCAGAGAATAGCCCGCCGTTCACATAGGGGAAAGCAAGCAGTTCAGGCGCTTCATAGCGGTCGCGTTTTTCCTCCGGTGTATCGAGCACGCGGAATAGATCGCGGAGGGCCCCTCGAATATCTACGGGGCGCAAGGCCTTCAGGTAATCATGAAACTGTTGAGGGGTGTTGAATAAGCCCGCATCTTCGGCGTAGAGGCAGAAAACGAGGCGCACGCACAGTTTATTGAGGCTTGAGCGAATCTCTTCGGAATCCTCGCCATACTGCTTCAAAAGCCCGTCATAGATGCCCCCTACGAGTTCACCGGCGGTAACGGAAAGCTCCGTTTCGCGGCGCGTATTGTCGCTTGCCGCATCCACTAGGAATTGCAGGCGGGTGAACTCTTTTTCCAAGTCGGTGAGCTTAACGATTTCCGGGGTTTCATCCGGTAGCTTCGACAGATCGTGAATTTCAAAGGTATCGAAGTTGCAGGCAATCACCCACCGGGGGCGCTTACCGAGGTGGTCTGCGTATCGCTTGCCCTGCTGATACGGCGTCAACTCGGAGCCGTCCGACTGCTTCAGGGCAACATTCAGAGCGTGCCCGCGGCCTTTCTGTTCGATAAGGACCCCGGCCCCTTCCATGAGCGCATCAATGCGTCCGAGACCTCTCACGGGGCGCTCAAACTGGAATAGCGCTTCAGGCTGTGCGACTCCGAACACATCCCGCATGAGAGCAATCCAAAAGGATTGATTGTCGGAAATCTCGCGGCCCCTTGAGGGCGAGGCCCATTCATCGATGAATCGGCGGATGTTCTTGCGTTGATCGTTTTTGTTCATTCTGCTTCTTTGTTATGACACCGGCTGATAGCGGCGACGGAAATCAGAGCGAACGATACGTTAGGTTGAACAGAAAGGCACTTCAGAGTTTTGCTAAGGCTCTTTGAAGGCAATGACGCGCAAATGCACGGAGCGGGCCTCAGGATCGATTCTGCAGGCTTTGAAGGTAGAGCTCAACCGAGCCCGCGGCGTTCGCTAGCGGCGTTTTTAGAGGCCATAACGTTAAACTCGCAAGCGGATTGAACACCTAAGGATTCCTCGGTAGTTGGGCTGGAATGTCCGGCCCGGCGGTATCCAGCTGTCAAGGATCCCTTTACAGCTGAATCGCGCTCACGGTTGTTAAGAAAAGATAGGGGCACGGGATCGATAGGCGGACGTGCAAGATGCTCCGTGCGTTATGTCATCGTTAGGCGTTGACGCTCGGCGGTACGCCCCCCGGCTAAAATGAGTCGAAGGGAGGCGCACCGTCGGGAGTAATTACCCCGTCGGGCCCGACCTTTCGCCGTCTCGCTGGTCGGGCGCGCCCTCCCTCTTATAAGAATGAAATTCAACGCGAGCGAGGCGGGAAGAGATGGGCTATGAGTCAAGAGACTCAAAAGATAGAGTCCGACCCGATCGAACTTGAGCTCGAATGTTTAGCGAAGCAAAGAACATTATCAATCCATGAGTGTGCCTGTTTATTAGCTCGTGTTCCAACGGATGATTGGCAAGGTTATTACGAGAAATGGCATCCATTTGAGAGATTAATTATTTCCCATCTTCTTTGGGTTCCGGTGGAAGAAGACGATGATGAGGTACCTTTCTAATGTCTAACGGAAAAAATGCGTATCTCATGGAAGAACGTAGTTCTAACTCCCCCCGCCTTGTTGAAAATTTACGTTTTTCTCGAGAAGCTTTTATAAAGCTTTGCTTACAAGAACATATTCCTATGCCGAAACAATGGCAGGCTCTAGCCAATGATATGGCCGAGAAGGAACGAGAACGGCGCTTTCCGAATCGTTGTAGCGTTCAGGAAGCGTGCGTTCTAATGGCAGGAGACGAATTAGATACGGCTGAAAAGTACGATACCGGAGATATTCGATTTACTGCAGAACAAAATGCTTTATATGAGAACTTAACAAAGAAAATACAAAAAACGGATTTTTCATATTCTTTTGATGGTGAGATATGGAAAAATCCGGGAAATGTTTATGAGCCATATGAAGCGGTTTTTAGCAGGGAAACGTATTGGAAATGGTTCAAAGAAAACCCAATGGGCTTTAATGATCCTCCTTGGTTTAATGGACTGCAGATCGATAATGAAAAAGATGAAATCAATCTCAGTGGATTGAGCAAAAATGAGGATGATCTGATTTCATATTTGAAAGAATGGAATCCTTTAATTAAAAAGGTTATTCCCATTATTTTGATATGGAGAAGCCGTCCCGATGGTGAAAGGAAAACCGCGAAAACCTTGTTAGACGCTTTGAATTACGCGGCCAAAAAAGATGGGTGGGGAACAGGAAACCCGGTAAAGCTGGGAGAAGATAGACCATTGTCAAAAAATCAAGTGCTCGCAATTCAGACACTGTTGTTGCCCTCTGATGGTGGTCCCGGAGCGGGGAAGAAAAAGTCAATCGATCTTGAAGATGCCTATAAAGCATCTTGCGACGCACAGAACCCCAAAAGGAAACGAAAGGGAGTGATAGATCCGAAATAAAATTTTCGGCCTTGATGAGGGGATTCCGCAATAGGGATCCCCTTTCTTATTTCTACTGTAGCAGTAGCGAAGACGTGATTCTTACGGGGTGGCTGGTGGCTAGCTGAGAGGGCAAAACGGTACCCCTATTTTGAAAAGGGTAGATCTATTTTTTCAGCCTGAACGGTCGTGATAATTCGCCTTGAGCCGAAGGAGTTCACTTTCGGTCAAATTGATTTAATTGGAATTATTATGACCAATACTCGTAAAAATATCTGCCTTGATAATGAAGGCGAAAATATCAAATCCAATAATCGATGCAATCCATCGGCTGATACTCGTCGAATTGCACGCCTTGATAATGGCGCTTCAATCTGGAATCCCGTCCCTCTGATTTCTGCGGAGCGCTTGGCAGAACTTGAAAAAGAGCATGCTGGTTTTCTCCGACTGAAGCAGGTTGTTGAGCTCTCGGGCAAGAGCAAGTCTCAGATTTATCGCGGCGGTCGGGATGGCACCTTCCCGATGTGGGTGCGTATTGGAGCGAACTCAACGGGCTGGCGTGCGTGGGAGGTGCATGCGTGGATCGAAAGCCGTCCTTATGCGTGCGACGAAACTAGCGCGGCGTGAGGAGGCGATCATGAAGAGATTCAATAAGCGCCCGACCGAAGGAGCGGTTGCTCGTCTTCTGGATGCATATCGTCCGGCACCGATGCTCAGCACCGCGTGCCGTCATTCAATCCGGGACTATGCCCACGAACATGGCCTCAGAATGAGTTCTGTGACGCGCTCTTTCCGTCGCATGCTGAAGGCTGTTCCGTCTATCGGAGAACACGTCGAGGCCGAGCGCCGGGCGAACGTCTACGGCGGTCCGTCCTTCATTGACTACCGGCTGGATGACGTGGGCTTGCTCGCATGGCTCTATTGGCGTGAGGTGAATGGCCGTCTCCCCGAAGGACTCTTCGATGGGAGGAAACGAGATGAGTAACCCCACAAAGAATGAGGCCGCAAAGAGCACTGTTGATTTCGAACTTTCCACGGCAGAAAACAACGGCGCTTCAGGTAACGGCCTCACTTCCGAGAATACCCTCGTCCAGTCAGACCATGTTGGCGAAAAAGCCCGCGCTTGCGGTATCATCGTCTCGCCTCGTCGCATGATGAGGTACGGGGGTAGGAGCCCGTATGACTATCGGCGGATAGCCGCCGCGCCCAGCTT
>ERZ779865.2391-NODE-2391-length-11858-cov-2.267390_pt1 | contig 11858 bp, 8 predicted proteins | sample MGYA00433088_ERZ779865 | MGnify/ENA primary metagenome ERZ779865 (study PRJEB29588, sample SAMEA2151703) | human gut metagenome | biome: human gut; feature: human-associated habitat; material: faeces | place: Denmark | collected 2008/2010 ... | reverse complement strand
TTTCCATGAGGAAGATTACAACGGGTTAGTTGACTACTTTGAGCAAATTGAGATGACGAGAGCCATTGGGGCGAGCGACTTAAAGGCAACTAAGGCCGTTAGAAAGTTGATAAAGAAATATAACCCCGATATCGTTTATGCTCATTCCAGTAAGGCTGGAGCGATTGCTCGTATTGCAGATATTGGTCTTAAAAATTACTGTATATATAACCCGCATGGTTGGGCGTTTAATATGCGCTGCTCGGCAAAGAAAAAAGCAATATACACAATGATAGAAAAAATTGCAGCACCGTTCTGCGATAAGATTATTTGTATTTCTGATGCAGAGAAACAATCGGCATTAGACAAGAAGATTTGTAAAGAGGATAAGCTGCAAATCATCTTTAACGGTGTAGACATCGAAGCCAATGAAAATGGTGCACATGGAGCAGTTAAAAGGCGAGACCTGAACATTCCAGAAGATGCATTTGTTGTCGGTATGGTTGGGCGAATAAGTCAGCAAAAAGCACCAGATGTCTTTATTAAGATGGCAAAGCAGGTGAAAGATGAAGTTCCAAATGCACACTTTATTATCGTTGGTAATGGAAATCAGGAAGACGAAATCAGAAGGTATGCAAAGGACAACGGCTTTTCGGATAGTTTACATATTACTGGATGGGTTGATGATCCGATGAGTTATGTGGAGCTTTTCGATGTGGCATGTTTACTGAGTCGCTGGGAGGGCTTTGGACTGGCTCTGCCTGAGTATATGATGGCAAGTAAGCCTATTGTGGCAAGCCGGGTGGATGCCATTCCTAATATAATCCGGGATGGAGAAAATGGTCTGCTAGTTGAAGTAGATGACTATGTTGGAGCAAGCAAGGCTGTGCTGAGAATTTATCAGGAAAACGGATTGAAAGATAAATTGGTGACACAGGGATTGGAAGATGTACATAACAGGTTTAACGCTCGGAGAGTTTCTGAGGAACATGGGAAACTGTTTGAGCAGATAGTTAGGTAATCAAGAGTAGTTTGGAGAGTAGAGAAATGAAAAAAACGGCAATTGTGTCATGCTATTTCCAGCATAACTATGGAAGTATGCTACAGGCATATGCCACGCAGATGGCATTAGATAAACTGGGATATGAAAATGAAACCATAGATATTTTAGGCTTTAACGGAGAAATTAAAAAGGCAAAGTTGCTGTATTTTGCTAAGGCAAGTTTAACTTCAGATATTTTGCTGTCTAAACTCGGTATGGCAAAGAATGTATTGATTAAGAAATTTTCTAAAAATCAGTACGCTCAACTGTCTAAGGTTCGCGCAGAAAAATTTGATGAATTTAGCCGTAAACAGTTTAGGCTATCTCCAAAATATGATTCAAAGGCAGAGCTTGGACGTAAATGTAAAGATAACTATTCGAGTGTGCTTGTAGGAAGCGATCAGCTATGGCTTCCTGGAAACATTGCAGCGGATTATTACACACTTAACTTTGTTCCAGAAACAGTAAATTCGATTGCTTATGCAACAAGTTTTGGACAGTCAAGTTTGCCGAAGGATTCTACAAAAAAGGCAGAGGTGTTTTTAAAGAAAATCAAGCACATTGGTGTAAGAGAAGAATCGGGTCAAAAACTGGTGAAAGAAATTGCGAATCGCGATGTTCCAGTGGTTTGTGATCCGACATTGCTGTTTACAGGTGATGAATGGATGGCAATTCAACAGAAAGAGCCAATTGTAAAGGGAAAGTACATTCTGTGCTATTTTCTTGGCAACAATCCGCCTCATAGAGAATTTGCAAAACGCTTAAAAGAAGCTACAGGCTGCAAGATTATAGCACTGACACATTTGGATGAGTTTGTAAAGAGCGACGAAGGTTATGCTGATGAAACGCCTTATGATATTGATCCGGCAGATTTTCTGAATCTAATTCGAAATGCGGAATATGTGTGTACAGACTCTTTCCATTGCTCCGTGTTCTCCATTCTTTATAAGCGACAGTTTTTTACATTCCGTCGGTATAACAGAAATACAAAACAGTCAACAAACAGTCGTTTAGATACACTGTTTCATATGGCGGGAATCATTGGCAGATTACTGACAGGAAAAGAAAATATAGCCGATTGCTTAAAGATAGAGACGAATTTTGAAAGTGTTCATAAAAAGTTAGACGGAATCCGACAGAAGTCTTATGAATATCTTTTGGCGGCATTAAAAGATGAAGGGAGTACAGATTTGTGATTGAAGTTAATAAAAAACAGGATTGTTGCGGCTGTACTGCCTGCGCAGCAATTTGTCCTAAAGATGCAATCATTATGAAAGAAGATAATGAGGGATTTCTTTATCCAACAGTTGATAAAGAAAACTGTATTGATTGTGGTGCTTGTGAAAGAGTGTGCCCTATCATTCATACCGCAAAGGAAAAACCTTTTGAACAAGCTGCATATATCGTACAGAATAAAGATCAAAAGGTCTTAAGAGAAAGTACAGCAGGCGGAGCATTTACTGCAATTGCTAAATATGTCTTACATAATAATGGTGTTGTGGTTGGTGTGGAACTAGGCGCCGATTTAACAGCTCGCCATGTTGCAGTTGAAAAGGAAAACGATTTATATCGATTCCGTAATAGTAAATATGTCCAAAGTTCTGTGGGGGGGTACCCACCGACAGATTAAGTCCTTCTTAGAGCAAGGCAGATTCGTATGCTTTAGCGGAACACCGTGTCAGATAGAGGGGCTGAAAAATTTCTTAAAGAAAGATTACGACAATCTGATCACTGTTGATGTGGTCTGCAGAGCTGTACCTTCTCCTTTGATATTTCGTAAATATGTGGAATATCAGAAGAAAGTGCTTTCAGACAATATAAAGACGGTTCGTTTCCGCGATAAGCATTACGGATATAAATATTCAACGATGAATGTCATAACAGACAGAAATCATGGTAATTACCATCAGGGCGTTGAATCTGATCCGTGGCTAAGAGCATTTTTCTCTAATATTTGTGATCGACCATCGTGCCATTCGTGTCATTTCCGTAAGCAGTATCGTGTTAGTGATTTTACGATATGGGATTGCTTTAATGTGGGCAGGTTCTCAAAAGAACTGGATAATGACAAAGGGGCTACGAGAGTTTTGGTGCATACAAAAAAGGGAAGAGAAATCTTTAATGCAATTAAGGATGATTTCTCTTACATTGAAATCGCACCAGAAGCCGCTGTAGCTGGTGCAAAAGAAATGAAAGAATCTGTTGCACCGAATGAGAAGCGTGAGTCATTCTTCAAAGACGCAAATAGAATGAGCGGAGAAGAATTGTTTAATAAGTACTTCCCGGAGACCTTTAAGGTTAAAGCGGAACACAGCATCAGGTTGGCCTGTTATAAACTGGGTATTTATAGCGTAGCAAAGAAACTATATGTCAGACTAACGCATAAGTACTAAGTTTATTATTCGTCTTGATTTCTGAATCTGTATTATGCGGAAAGGAAATCAGATGATTGAAATTAAGGATAAAAAAGACTGTGTTGGATGTACAGCCTGTGCAGGGATTTGTCCCAAGAAATGTATCCAGATGCAACCGGATGAAGAGGGATTTCTGTACCCGGTTGTCGATAAAAGTAGATGTGTAGAGTGTAATGCCTGCAACATGGTTTGTCCAATTCAAAGTCCCATTACTGAAGAAGAAAAACCACAAAAAGCTTATCTGGTTCAGCATTGTGATGAAAAGGTGAGATTGGATAGTTCGGCAGGTGGTGCGTTTACAGCTATAGCAACAGTTGTTCTTCAAAGGGGCGGAGTAGTATTTGGTGCAGCATACGATGAGAACTTTCATGTACAGCATACCTATGTGGAAGCTGTTAATGAATTAAAAAGATTCCGGAACAGCAAATATGTACAAAGCGATTTGGGAGATTCCTTCTGTTTGGTAAAAGATTTTCTCCAGAAAGATAGATGGGTCTGCTTTAGCGGAACACCATGCCAAATTGAGGGGTTATCCAGATTTTTGCGAAAACCATACGAGAAATTGGTTCTGGTCGATGTGGTATGCCACGGTATTCCGTCGCCGTTGATATGGAATAAGTATCTTGAATACCAAGAGCAGTCATTTCCGAACCCTGACAATATCCGCTTCCGGGATAAATTTTATGGATATAAGTATTCCACAATGAGTATTATCCAGAATGGAAAGAACGTATATCATGCAGGATCGCAGCTTGATCCAATGTTAAGAGCTTTCTTCTCAGACACATGTGATCGTCCTTCCTGTTATGAGTGTTCTTTCAAAAAGAGATATCGTGTAAGCGACTTCACAATTTGGGACTGCTTTTCTGTATATGATTTCGATAAGAAATTGGATGATGACAAAGGTACGACCAGAGTTCTTTGCCACTCTCCAAAAGCGGCGAGCCTTATGCAAGAGGTAATGGAGTATGCAAGGTGTGAAGAAGTTTCGGCGGATAAGTTGGTTGCAGGTGTAAAGGAAATGTTCGAATCTGTTCCAATGAATCCAAAGCGGACAGTGTTTCTGGTCGATGCGGTAAAGCTGTCTGGTAAAGAGTTGTTTGAAAAATACTATCCTGTCACGAACAAGGTAAAAGTAAAAACAGCCATTCGGAAGGTACTTCTGGTGACTGGAATCTATGGAACAATGAAGAAATGCTTAAATCGGGTGCGAGGTAGATAAAATGATGGAGCCATTTGTAAGTATTATTGTTCCGGTATATAAAGTACCGGAGCAGTATCTGAGAAAGTGCATTGAAAGCACAATGACACAAACATTGAAAAATATTGAAATCCTATTAGTGGATGATGGCTCGCCGGATCAGTGCGGCAAGATTTGTGATGAGTACGCAGAAAAAGACAAGCGAATTCAGGTATTGCATAAGAAAAATGGTGGACTCTCCTCGGCCAGAAATTTCGGCTGTAAGGCTGCACAGGGGAAATGGGTCATGTTTGTGGATGGTGACGACTGGATTGAACCAGACATGTGCCAAACCATGTATAGTGCCGGAGAAGAAAAACGGGTACAGCTTGTTATGTGTGGCATTATGAAGGACTATGGTAAATCTGCTACGGAATACAAATTCTATCTGGAAGATGGAAAAGTATATAAAGGTCAGGAATGTAAATGGCTTCAGCAGCAGCTTTTGGTCTATAACGGGAATATCGCAGTTGCATATTCAAAGCTGATTGACCGAAAACTGCTAATAAACAATCAGATTTTTCACGATGAAGTACTTCGGCAAGGTGCGGAAGGGCTGGAATTTAATCTTCGGTTATTTGAGAAGTTGGAGAGTGCGACTTTCATCAATAAGCCATTTTATCATTATATCTATAATGAAAACTCGATTTCGGCATCACATAATGAAGCAAATCACGAGTTTGTGATTAAGTGCTTTGAAAAAATCAAGGCGTTTATTGATACCTCTGACAATAAGGAGATGCTGAAGCCTTGGTTTGACAATCGACTGCTGTATGTGATTGTAACCACAGCGATCAGTGGCTATTTCAATCCGACTAATACGGAACCGTATGCAGATAAAAAGCGGAAATATGCCGCATATCTTGAAAAGCCGATTGTAAAAGAGGCTTTAAAGACGAAGAATACAGTTGGGATTGGAAAACAGAGAGAGATTGTGCTGTTCTTTATCAAGCATCGGATGTATCTGATGCTTGATATGATGGGAAAAATGAGAAAGTGGCAAAAGGAGCATAAATAATAGAGGAGAAGCAAAAAAAATGATTTATGTGTTAGCGGCCTTGCTGTTTATACTATTGGTAGCAACATATTTTGGCGTGGGCCAAGACTTGATGCACCCATCAGTTTTGACAGTTGGAGCAATGCTCTTGTGTGTATGTGCGTCAATGTACAATATAAAATCATGGAATATGCAATATCATGCCAATACGGTTATAATAGTGATTTTTGGAATGAGTTGTGTTTCACTTATGGGCATTATATGCGCAAGGTGCAAGTCGAAAAGAAAAAAATATTCGTTAGAGGATGCTGAAATAGTGTCCCAAAATGGAGTGTATAAAGTAGATAAAACCGTCTATGGAATAGTTGTTTGTTTTGATGTGCTGGTGTTATCGTGGTATTACTATATTGTGTTAAAAACAACAGGTGGTGGTGCATTGACAGAAATGCTTCATTCTTTTAGAATGATTCATTCATATGGCGTTGGCGCAGATGATGCAGCATCAATTCCAGGCATTTTGAATCAATGTATAAAGGTAAATAAAGTTCTAGCATATCTTTTTGTTATGATATTTCTCAATAATGCGATTGGATACAAGAAAAAGGATTGGAAATATTTGGTTCCGCCATTGCTGTTTTGTATACAAACATTGTTGGGAAGCGATAGAATTTATATAATTCTACTTGCGGGATCGTCTGTTGTTATGGCATATGTAATATGGCATAGGAAAAATGGGTGGCAAAAAAACATAAGTGGAAAATATGTTAAAGTTGCAGCAAAAGCACTAATGGCAATACTTATCTTCTTCGTATTAGCGGGAAATTTAATTGGACACAGTAGCGAAAAAATAGCAGATCCGCTTGAATATATTTCGAGTTATATGGGAGGCTCAATCCAATTACTTGATATGTATGTGCAAGAGCCATTACATGAAACGGATAGTGGCTGGGGAGAAGAAACTTTTTCTAGTGTATATAAGACGGTTGTTCAAATGCAGGGAAACACACCACCGAAAAGACACATGGAATTTCGAGCTTCAAACGGAGTGATAATTGGAAATATATATACAGCACTTAGAAAATATTATCATGATTTTGGATTTTCTGGCGTTGTAATCTTATGTAGTATATTTGGATTGTTTTATGGGATAGCTTATAAAAGATTACAGCAAGAAAGAATAACGGAATTGATGAGCTACAAATTATGTGCATACTGTTTTATTGTACATTGCACATTTTATTTTCCACTAGATGATTTGTTCTTTTCTGGAGTGATTTCAATAAACTATTTTTCGATGCTGATATATATGTATGTGATATATTATTTCTTGATAAAAAGGCCGATTAGATTTTCTTGGTGAGGATGGAGAAAAATGATTAGAGTTTTACAAAAGACTGCAACTCTAGGATCAGGCGGAATTCAAAAAATATTAGTAGAACTGCAGAAAAACATGGACAGGAATGTAGTTCAGTATGATTATTTTCTTAACTTAACAGAGCCTGATTTTTATACCGACGAGGTTTTGAGCCTTGGTGGAAAAATATATGGGAGAAAACACAATGTTGGAAATCCTGTGACGAAGATTATAAAAAGAAATGTGTTGTTTTATAAGACTATTAAAGAAAATGGCTATCAAATAGTACATATTGACGAAACACTTGAAATGACAGCAATTTCTGTTCTGGTAGCTAGACTGGCTGGTGTTAAAGTCATTATTGCACATTCGCATAATGACCATGCTTCGGAAAAAATCAAGTGGTATTTGAAGTACATTATTGATCCTATTGCACGCTGGGTTAATTCTACATTTGCCACGGATTATTTTGCGTGTTCCCAAATAGCAGCAAAATGGTTGTTTACAGAAAGACTAAACGAAAAAGGAATCATTAAAATTATAAATAATGGAATAAATGCAGCTTTATATGAGTTTGATCCAAATACTAGAAAAGAAGTAAGAGAAAAACTTGGAATTGAAAATAATTTCGTGATAGGGCACGTTGGCAGGTTTTACAAGCAAAAAAATCATAAGTTTATTCTTGATACATTTTCAGATATAGTAAAGCAAAAACCGGAAGCACGTCTTTTATTGATTGGCGAAGGTGAACTGAAAGATTCTATAAAAGCTTATGCAGAAGAACTGGGAATATCTGATTCTGTTATTTTTTATGGGTTGAGTAACGAAGTAAATAAACTCTTACAGGCATTTGATGCGTTTGTTTTTCCGTCAATTTTTGAAGGTCTTGGAATTGTTGCAGTTGAAGCGCAGGCAGCATCGGTTCAAACATTTTGCGCAGAAGAAACGATAGCAAAAGAAGTGAACATTACACCGTATTGCCATTATATCCCACTGAGTAAAGGGCATGAATATTGGGCAAAAAGTATAATTGAAATAGCGTGTTCTTATGAAAGAAAAAGTACAACAAAAATAATTCAAGATGCAAATTTTGACATTGTAACTGTGGCAAAAGATTTGGAAACTTTTTATGTTCAAAAAGTTGCAGCATTATGAGGAAATAGAGATGTCAAACAAAAAATCATTAAAAAAGGGAATGCTGCAGATTCTATTTGCGAATATACTGAATATGATGTTCAGTATTGGTACAAATTTTTTACTTCCTAAATTTTTATCAATTGATTCGTATTCGCAAATAAAAACATATCAGCTGTATATAACTTATGTTGCAATCTTACATCTGGGCTATAATGATGGAATGTATCTGAAGTTTGGTGGCAAAAATTTGGACGAAATACAGCATGATGAACTTCAGAAGAACATATCAACAGTGGTAGTATTCCAAGCAATAGTAACTATTGGAAGTGTGTGGGTTGCATTTTTGTTGAAAGACACCGCATTGTTAATGGCTGCGGTAGCCATCCTACCACAAAATATGATTGCTTACTTTAAAAATTTTTACCAAGCTGTTGGTGAGTTTAAAAAGTATAGTCGAATCATGAACCTAACAACAGGTCTTACATTTGCAATCAATGTGTTTTTGATTGGAATTATAAAAACAGATGAATATGTAATATATTTGATTGCTTATGTGATATTAAGCACAATATTATGGGCGATGCTTGAATATTCACTTTATAAGGACACTAAAGTAAACCTGTTTTCATTTAAATTTTCATGGCAAGAATTATCAAATAATGTTTCGGCAGGGAGAATTCTTCTGTTAGGAAATTTTTCGTCACAATTGCTGACAGGTATGGACAGATGGTTTGTAAAAGGATTGATGGATACAGTTGCTTTTGCACAATACTCGTTTGCTGTTAGTATGGAAAACTTTTTGAATGTAGCAGTTACACCTATATCTGTGACAATGTACAATTACTTTTGTACGCATGACGATGATGAAGATATTTTGAATATTAGAGAATTAGTGATTTTGTTTGCAACAATAATTGTCGCTGCGGCATTTCCTGTAAAATTTATTCTTGAGATTTTTCTGAATCAATACATAGATTCGGCTCCTGTAATATTTTTTCTCTTCTCTGCACAAATATTTTATATTGTTATAAAAGGCGTATATGTTAACCTATATAAAGCTCGCAAAATGCAGAAATTGTACTTTTCAAAATTGTGTGGAATAGTCGTTGTGGGTTTTGTATTTAATGTGGTCTGTTATAGGCTATATCACATGAAGGAGTCTTTTGCAGTCGGTACGCTTTTGTCTGCAATTGTATGGTTTTTCCTTTGCCAGTTGGATTTTAAGAAATTGAAATATTCTATTCGACATTATGTTTATATATTTGTTGAGGCAGGTGCATTCCTTTTTACTGGGCTTTTCTTTGAATCTATAATTGGAGGTATTTTATATCTTGCAATTACAATTATTTTGGCAAAATGCTTAATGCCAAGTGCATTTAATCGTATCTGGGCGATGAGAAAAATGGTTGTCGGTAGAACACATAAGTTGAAAAAGGGGGAGTAATATGAAAGTAGATATAATTACACTTCATGCCGTGCAAAACTATGGATCGGCACTCCAAGCATTTGCGACACAAGAAATATTCAAACAGCATGGGTGTGATGTTACAATCATCAATTATGTCCGAGAAAATGTTAGACCTGAGAACCTTCTGAAAACATGGTCTAAGGGAAATCTTATGAAAGCTGTTGTGATTTTTCCAACGATTGTTCGATGGAGAAAAGTGTTTACAAGGTTTATACAAGAGCATTTAAATATATCGGATAAAGTTTATACGAGTGAAGAGGATTTTACAACATACCCGCTTACGGCAGATGCGTATTGTACAGGTAGTGATCAAGTTTGGAATTCACAATGGAATAAGGGGATACTGCCTTGTTTATATCTTTCGTTTGTTCCTAAAGAATTTTCATTTGCAGCGAGTTTTGGACAAAGCCATTTAGATGAAGATGAAGTGCTGAAAACAAAGCCATATCTTGATGAATATAGAAAAATTTCTGTTCGAGAGGATAGCGCAGTAGAAATTTTAGAAAAACAATATTTAATCAAGAATAGTGTTCATTTGGTTGACCCAACATTGTGTGTGTCGGGCGATTTTTGGCGTCAATATGGAACACCACGGAAAATCAAAGAGGATTACATTCTTATATATAATTTAAATCGCAGCAAGGCATTTGACAGATATGCAGTTGAACTCGCTAAAAGGACAGGGCTTAAGTTGGTTCGATTCTGCACAAGATATGATCAGTTTTATCGTCCAGGTAAAAGTATGCTTGTACCGGAAGTATTTGATTTTATTAGTTTAATCGACAATGCGAAATATGTGCTGACCGATTCGTTTCATGCAACGGCATTTTCTTTGAATTTACATACAGAGCCAATCTGTGTTTATCCAAAAGAATTTGGAGGAAGATTAGGAAGTATTTTAAAGCAGACCCATTCAACACAACGGCACATTGAAAATTATAATGACTTTGATGTTGTTAATCGTCCGGTCGATTTTGAAGAAGTAGAAAGCATATTGTGCCGTGAACGGGATAAAGCAAACAATTTTATAGAATCGGTGATAGCGGACATCGCAGAATTTAATCGCAGAAAGGAGGAAAAGAGCAATGAAAACAGTCTGCCCCAAAAATAATTGTGTTGGATGCATGGCTTGCGTTGAGCTTTGTCCGAAAAATGCGATAAAGATTGTTGATGACTTGTCATCCTATAATGCGGTGATTGATGAAGAACAATGCGTAAATTGTAATTTATGTCACAATGTTTGCCAGAACAACGCAGATATTGAGGCGACTCGTCCCATTAGCTGGAAACAGGGATGGGCGTTGGATAGCAGCGTAAGAGAAAGTTCATCTTCCGGGGGTGCTGCACAGGCCATAGAGTTAGCCTTTGTTAAGGCTGGCGGGATTGTATGCAGCTGTACTTTTTCAGATGGAAAATTCGGCTTCTCATTTGCTGAGACAGAGAATGAAATAAGCGCCTTTTGTGGGTCAAAATATGTTAAAAGCGCCCCCTATGGTGTATACAAAGAGTTAAGAAGAAAATTACAAACCGGCAATAAGATTTTATTTGTGGGATTACCGTGCCAGGTGGCTGCTGTCAAAAAATATGTTGGAGAGGCATATGCTAAAGACCTCTATACGATTGATTTAATTTGTCACGGGTCACCATCACCGGAGATTTTAAGAATTTTTTTGGAACAGCATGGAATTCAACTAAATAAATTGCAAAATATTCAATTCCGAACAAATACGCGATTCCAATTAAAAGAAAATGAACGCTGGAATATAGAATGCGGCAAACACTATTTTGTTACACGAAATGACTCTTCCCTGATTGCATTTACGATTCCGGAAAATGGTATTGACAAGATGCACATTCTGACAAGTCATAGTGATTCTCCGACCTTTAAGATCAAAGAGAATCCGGAGATTGAAGTAGAAAAACATTATGTGAAATTAAATGTAGAAAAATATGGTGGCATGCTCTGTGCACCCTGGTTTGACCGTCCGCTCTCTGTTGCCGGACGCGTTATAATAAAAGATAAGACAAACGGACAATTCGCGAGCAAACTCGTCAATATTGACCGGGATCTTGTTATGATCCCGAATCTCGCGATTCACATGAACCGTGAGATCAATAGCGGTTACAACTACAACGCACAGAAAGATCTTCTTCCGCTTTATGGCTGTGGTTCTCCTAAAGGAACTTTTATGGAACAGATTGCTGAAGCTGCCGGGGTAGAAAAAGA